>Ga0310691_10007445_pt1 | contig 11401 bp, 12 predicted proteins | sample 176DNAGHGlowgp2_FD_203887 | JGI IMG/M metagenome (GOLD analysis project Ga0310691, IMG submission 203887) | Sheep rumen microbial communities from Palmerston North, Manawatu-Wanganui, New Zealand - 1766 DNA GHGlow gp2 (v2) (version 2) | ecosystem: Host-associated > Mammals > Digestive system >... | reverse complement strand
TAGCAAGCGTTTCCACGGGATATATTTTGACGGTCAGTCGCACTATTACATAGATGCCGATACGCTGAAAAGCAAAAAGATTAATATTCTTAAAGTCGATATGATTAAGCAACTGTATTATACAGTTACGCCCAAAGGGGAAAAGATGGTTAAGCCGTATGAAAGGGGAATAGGGGAATGAACGTACAGGAACTGATCTTAAAATGCGACAGACACAGAATTTTCGAAGAATTCATAAAGCTGCACAGCGATTTTCCACAGGAGAAAAAAGACGAGATGTTTGCAAAGTTCAACGCTCTTATAGACGAGCTGCTGGCTAAAACAGTAATTACCGTGGACGGTGTTGATGTTGTTTGCAGTGAGCCGACATATGAAGACGGAAAAATTCGTTATGGCAGCGTCGCTGTAAGTGCAGACGATGTGAGAAAATTCTTCCGCCCGCTTGACTTTTTTGATGAGCTTGACTCACTTTCGCCAGAGGACATCACAGACGATATGGTCGAGCCTTTGCTTGCAAAGTGTCAGGTGATTTCTGACAAAAGCGTGGAGTATCTTGGTGATAAAACCTCGGGCAGCTACCCCGGATACATAGAGCGTTACGGATATATGTTCAGTCCGCGCGAAAAAATTATCTGTTACATAGTTCCACCGCACATTATCGGAACGGATGAACAGTATCAGTTATTGGCTTCTGTTATTTTTGAAATGACCTTTTTTGGTTTTGATGAAAAGCATGCAGAGCAGGAGCGCAAAAAGCTGAAAGAAAGCCTTGTTGAAATGGAACAGTTAGATTCCTTGCCGCCTGAGGAGCGTGAAAAGCATTTTTATACACTCGAAGATGTAAGAAAAGAGTTGGGCATTACGGACAACAGGACTGAGGAAGAAAAAGCGCGTGATGAGTTCGTAGGCAGAAAAGAAATGCTGATAACTTTTCTTCTTCATTACCGTGAAATGAAAAAGGTATATAATGACCTGACCGCTGAATAGCTCGTGAAAAAATATGAAAAAAGATGCAAAAAACTATTATAGAAAAAACATGGTTTTTTAATCTGTGCTATAATGAGATCAGAAGAAAACCCAACAGCATAAAACCCATGTAAAACAAAGCTTATGACACTCATTTTTATGAGTGACCTCCTTTAATTAAACTCCAGGATCATCACCCTTCATCTCCAGTGAAGGGTGATTGATTTTTACGGCAGGGAAGTGCTTTGAAGGCTAAAACAAAGGGAAGTGGTTTCAATAAAAAAAGACTGCAAAGCAGTCTTTTTTAGTCCGATAAAACGCTTTATCCAATCGCGGTATATAAGAGAATTCTTTGTGATTAATCTGATGAAAAAATGTGCCTAATTTTAGGCAACGATATGTCCGGTCATTTTGCATAATACCTACATGCCTTTGATCGAGCACATCTTTTATAAGGACCGCACAAAATATTGTTAAGCGACGAATTTTTGCTTGAAAATTTGTGAAAATTGACGTCTCAAAACAGCTTGAAAAAATATTAGAAATAAGTATAATATAACTGAAGATTAATTATAATATCTTCGCTCGATCCTTTTGAGGGTTTTGCAGATGTATATCAGATTAATACAATCATGTTGGTATAGAGGGGACTAACTTAGGATCTGATGTACAGGGATAAGATAAGCAAGTAATTTGCTTATGAACACATAATGGATAAAACAACTTTTTGTTGCTATTAAAAAAGATTTGCTAATAATCGACACGGTTAGGTATGATTAATAATGTATTGAGCTTTGAGTGATTATTATAATCACGATTTGTGTTCTCCGCCGCTTAAGCGGCGGTCAATTTAGTATTTTGCGGTGAGAATTAATCTCCCGCCGAAAGCCAAGGGGCTAACACCCGGCCGTGCTTGAATGATGGGGCGATGCCCCTTATTGAAAATAGTGGGTTGGAGTATGCGTTTATCAATGCATTATCTCCAATCATGTAAAATGATGACGCCTTTAACGGCGATGAGGATTTAAGCGCAGAATCAGGTCATATAATAATGGCTAGGAGAGAGCAAGGAGTCCGCACAAAAGAATGCCTTTTGTGCGTTATTATCTTGCGCTCTCTTTTTAAAAGGATCTTCAATTATTTTACATGATTGGAGATAATAATTATGGGAAAGTTTGCAAAAAAACTGAAAAAACGTATGGACAAAAAACACTACTCGCAGTTAAGACTTGCTAATGAGGCGCACCTCGATGTTCGCACAGTTAGGAGATATCTCAACCCTAAGTATAATAATTATCAGGTCGAGACTTTGCTGGCGATGGCAAAGGTACTATATAATAAGACCGATAAAATTAAGAGATTTCTGACACGTGCGTATCAGTATCCGCTACCACGTAAATATAAAAGGGTTGAGGATTTGATTGCGTGTCATCCCGGGGAAAGCCTAGAAAAATGGAACGACAAACTGGCAAAATGGAAAGAAGCATACAGGATACCGCGCAGATACCAATCAAAAATCAAATAATTGGTTTTGAAAATAATAAATTTGAAAAACAAGGACTTTTGTGAGTCCTTGTTTTTTTGTTGTATGCTTTAGCATGAAAGCTCTCTAGTTCTGGTGAAATTAATATGCTTTAGTGCAAGCATTTCCCAAAGGCGAAGATAAGAGATCTCTGTCCAGGAGCTGCAGCTACATCGAAAGAAACAAAATGCTCCTTATATTGTGCCTATGCACTATATTACCACCAATTATCAGTTGAGTACTCTACCATTTCCTCTATCAAAGTTAATTTTAATAATTTTGATATGTTCTGCGATTTAAGAGTAGCGGAAATCATATCGTTGGAAACGCCTTCATCAACAAGCCTATGTATTCTTCGGATATATATTTGTTCTACGATACCTCTTGTAAGACAGTAAACAATGATTTCTATAACCAAAAGCACGAATATTCCAGTAGCAACACCGCCGAATCCGATTTTATAAAGAGCCATACTCAATTTATAATCTCCCGTTAGCCCCGTTTTGCTAATGGTATAATCTATCATAAACGCCGGAACTCCTACTCCGGTAATTGAAGCAATTAGCCTATCTGTTTTGAAAATATCCAACATCTTTACCATATCCTTTTAATCACTATCTGGCTTTGCTAACTGTATTATTCGAGCTTTTGGCTCGGTTTAAACTTGGCACTGTATTTCCGTACATCTTCGTCTCCCATAAGCCAGCCATATTTCTGGAGGAAATTCAGTTTCTCTTCGTCAGTGGTGAAACACTCCTCAGAGCGCTTGCTTGGAATCTGCATGTTTTCCTTTCCATTGCTAAATCGTGGCCACTCATTCTGGATGTAGTAGACAGGCTCTCCGTCCTTTATAAACTGTCCGTGATATGTTCCCTTATACTCGGCGCAGGGCGTTTCTTCGCCCACCAATCCATCGAGTTCGCCGCTTGCAAGTTTGGCAAGCAAGAGTTGTTCTTCATTAGTCATTTGCATAGGGATTCTCTCCTTGTTTATACTGTTTTGTTGAGCAATATTATTTCAACGCATTTTCAAGCTCATACTCTGAGTACCCATATGTGTAATCCTCATCTTTGCCGTTTGATGCCCATATCAGTGCTGCTTCGTCAACGCTGATAGCCTCTGAATCATCAAATTCGTCTTCGTCATATTCCGTGTACTCATCGTCCTCAGCTTCTTGTGTAAACACCTGCTCATCGTCTTGATATGCATTATCATATTCTTCGAGCCTTTGGACGAATTCTTCTTTGGCTTTCTCGCTTTCGATTTGTGTCGTCGCATTATTGTCTTTGAAATGGTGGTAGATCTTTGAAGCGATGACTCCACCTATGAGGCTGATAACACTTGTTAAAACAACCACAGGTTTCATTTCATCTCTGCCTTTTTGACGTCCGTCTTCTTCAATTTTATCTGCCAGTGCTTGTGGTCCCCCAGCTAGCTTTGCCTGTTTTGATAGTTCTGAATAATCCCAACTCATTTTAAATCTCCTTTCATTGATTGCGGTTTTAATTTGTGTTTCCAGTGTTGCTCTTGCTTTGATTATACTGTAACATACTCTAATCAGTCTTTATAAAAATGGATTCCTCCTCGCTTTGTTTTACTTCTTAAAAAACTTACCAGAACTTAAAAGCGCAATATTCAGCACGGCTGCACCTACGCTTGCAACCGCAAGTCCTTTCTTCAATACATTACAAACAATTTTTCTTTTGCTCATCGGCTCTGGAGTTGTTGGAACAGTCTGCTCAATGATTGGCTCTGCAGAGAATTCCTCTTCATCAGCTTCGTCTGCTGATTCCAATGTCGCAAGAAGATTTGCAAAGTCAGACTTGTATTCTTCCATATCAACAGGCATCTGATAAGCGTCTGAACACTTCATCTCGTTAACAGCCGCCATCATCGTGCAAATGCTCTCATATGAATAGCACTGGTCGCTTGTGAATTTGTCAATAAACACGGGAAGATAATTGTATGGGCAATTTTTTATGTAGCGATATTTGTTCTCGACATCAATATGTGGATTTGTGAAAGTTACGATCTTGAATATCTTTGGATACTCCACACCCGCTCTCTCCAGTGCTTTTTTCAATAGGTCTTCACGCTCGTCCATCTTCTTTGCAATGTTGCCGTCGTAGTGCATGTTGTTGCCTATCCTGTAAAATCCACCTTGTTCGTCAATGAATATGTCCTTCTTACTGTTCTTTATTTCGATTATAAAGATGGCTTTACTGGTGAATACAATGGCATCAATCTCTGTTCTCCACCCGTCATATTCAAGCTCTACATTGCGAAGAACTCCGTTTTGGCATTCGAGGTTTTCTAATGCACGGAATACTTTCTGTTCGCCGATGTTTCCTGAAATTTCGGCTGCGATCATATTGCCTACAGCTTTGCTGTTTTGAATAAACTTTTCAAGCAGAGTGTCCGCAGCTCCGTTGCGCTCTGCGTTTAGCTCCTGCATATGCTTAACTACATCCCACAGCCGCAGATTGCCTTTTTCTGCGTGCTCGGAATTGAATGTCAGGTCTACGATCTCTTTCTGCAGCTTTAAAAGCTCAGGCAGATATTCTGACTTGGTGTATGTCTCTTTGGAAAATGCGCTGATCTGGGATTTTATCTCGTTTGTCCTTTCTGTTTTGTTCATTTTGAACCCTCCGTTTAACGTCATCGTCTGTTTCACTTCTTGCTTTTTGTACAAATAAAAAATGCTATACTACACGAAAAGGAATTCCTTTAAGTTTAGTATAGCATGGTTCGGTTGTAATGTAAAATCATTTTTCGTGATATCACAGATAGTGATAATTCTTTGAACGACTACAGTAAAGTATGTCAACATTGAGAAGGTGTGTTAATACAAATCTAGATAATTAGTAGCATACTCATTACCCACAGCTTTGAAAGATTCCATCATTTCTGTTCCAGTTTGCTGAATATAAGATTGTTCCATAACATCATCGGCATAATAATATGAGTATTGTAGCGCTAGATAATAGTAAATCAAATCAGGATACTTTTCTTTTGCATTTAAGTGTAATTTACAAATCTCTTTTTTCCGTTCATTAATACGTTTATTAATTTGAGATATTAATTCTTGCTTATCATCAGTTGATAAGTTTTTGATTTCATCTTCAAATTTTGGAAATCGCTTTGTTATAATATTTTCGAAATAATTGGAAATAGCATGTTCATGCTTAATCCCATTGAAAAAAGTCTGAGTATTGGAGAGAATAAACAAATCAAAAGAATAACATGCGAGAATGTTGATTGAAGTTTCTGCTTTTATGCTCTTTTGCTTAAGAGCTTCACGGTAATGGCAGATTATCTCACAAATTTTATTTTCAACCTCATCAAGCTTATCGTTTATTGAATTATAATCTTTGACGGATTTTAGATGTTTATATAGGTCAAGATGAGATTGATAAGCTGCGTTAAAAAGTTTATTCTTTAATGCACGATCGGAGCATACAAATGGGAAAATAGTGTCAATGTTTTGGTAAAACAATACCGAATACTTTTCAGGATCACTTAAATACTCGTAATTAAAGTTTTCGAGTTGATAGGCTGTAATCCCAAAGTGTAGGGCTAAATCCTTGAGCTTATCTGCGGTTGGAGATCGGTCACCAGTTTCATATTGAGAAATCTCATTCTGTTTACATCCTATTACTTTAGCAAGTTTCGTTTGATTCTCTCTGTAATATTTTCGCAGAGCGCGTATGTTTTTTGCCAAAGTTGTTGCATTCTTGTTGCTTTTCATTTTACGCATTTTAGTTTTAACCTCCTTTTATCGTTTTGTAATATGTGCTACTTTTGTTATACATATTATAACACAGCTTACGAGTGTAGTCAATTATCTAAATAATAAGCCAGTACTTGCTATAATTTTAGTACTGGCTTTGCTCGTCCTATTTGGTTTAGTTTCTTTTCTTCGTGCGGGGGCACCGAAGTTATGGTTCCCCTTATATTTTTGTTCTCAAGCAGACAAAAGCTAAACCGTCAAACAAATTAATATAAACTTTACCTAAAATATTAGTGCTTTTGGGACATGCTATGTCCGCATTGAGGTGCGAAAACAATAGCTTTGCAATAAAATGGAAGTGCAAAAAGCCGTAAATGCGTTGCTTTTGGTAGGACATACTAGTGACTAGTCTAGACGAATAAACCGTGTTATAATCTTGCACAGAGAGATAAATCAACGTGCACTTGATTGTTACCAGGTCTCGGGATCCAGAAAACAAAATAGCAAAATAGCATCTGGTAGGCTGTTTTGCTGCATATTAAAAAGGAGGAAATCATGAAAACTAATGTTGATAACAAATATGTGACTGCACCGACATTTGGTGAGACTCTGCGCTATTTGATGGAGGATCACGGCGAAGGCAAGGGCTTTACTAATGAGGCATTAGCAGAGGCTGTCAGGGTCAGCACCGAGATGATTAGCAAATACATAAACGACAAAGCGAGACCATCAATAGACATGCTTATAAAGATAGCAAAGGCGTTGCAGCTTCACCCGCTCGCCACGCTGAGTTTTGCTGGTCTTGCCGGCTACGACATTACACTCCCGACTCAACTAAATAAACACATATTTGATCGGATTATGGCGGTTACCTATGACTAAAGGGACTGGGCATCAACTTGGATCTGCTATGGACCCAGTGGTATAATTAACCAACGAGTCCATAGCGGACAACTCCAAAGAAATGAGATCTTTAATGGAAAAGCTGAAGAAAAGAGCAAGCGAGATCGAACTCACAGTATCAGAGGATGACTTGGATTATTTGAGGGATACATTAGGCTCATAGAAAATGCTAGTTTTGTCTAATTCAAACCGATATATAACAAGAGCTTTCAAATTTTTTTCACAAAACAGTCTTCAGGAAACGAGGGCTGTTTTTTTGTTTGACCACTCACAGTTATAGACAAACGGCGAGCAGCTGTCTAGTACCTTTACGTTTATTATAGCAGGACTTTTTATTTCTGCTTTTTTGTTAGTGCTCTGCTGTCTGACTGCTTACAGCAAAACTTGTCTAACCACATGCAGTTGTTAGTAGAAGACACGCCGCTGTGAGTTCTTTCGTGTGCGATTTCGCGCAGCCAAAACGGATTTGTGTGTCTGGTTCGCCTTTATGGTAGGGAATGTCCTGTGTGTACGGTTGGGAGTAAGAAGTTTAAACCCGAAAACAAATTTGAAAGGAGCGATTTGAATGGCAAAAGCAAAAGTTGTGCTGCAGGACGCTGAGGTTCTGCTGAAGTGTGCTCAGGAGCAGTGCCGTGAGTACGAAACAAATGGAAAGGAGGTGATACCTGACCCGCTTGATATCTTGCTGGAACAGGTCGGTCATGAACTCGAAGCTCTTAACGGCGTTCCGCTGTTCCAGAACACACGCAAGCAGCTGTTTGTGCTTGCGTTCTGCAAAATGATAATGCTGACTATGAAAGGAGAGGACGTAACAGTTTCATACAACTTGAATGATGGCTTCTACGGAGAAATGGCTTCGGTAAGTGTTGTAGGTAGAAGCATAAATCTGAGCGACCTGACAGGTCTGCGGATGTTTGCCCACAGTGTTTATTCAATAGACATTTCCGACCGAACGGACGGGAAGGTCGAGCTGGTTTTTGGATTTGACGGAATGATGTTTATAATGAACGGAGGTAATGATTAATGAGTACGATTAGAATTTATGATGTTCTGATGACGGTTCTGGAGAGTATGAAAGATGAGAAGAAATATGTGTTTGAAATAGATGCCTGCAAGCTCGCACTGCTTGAAAAAGAGTGTGCGGCACTCGACAGACTGGCAAATCAGTGCGACGCAACAGGCTTTGAGGTCGATGTCGATGAAACCAGCGGAGAGGTGACGATCTCGCTTGACGTGGCTTTCTCGCTTGCGGTCATCAGGTCAGACAGGTCACTGATGCAGCTGTTTGAGGAAAACACAAAGAGCTTTAGAATAAACAAAACCGACGTGCAGGACATCATTCGCCTGAAATTTGTCTTTGAAAGCCTGTGGGAGTGATAACAGGTAAATTTTGACTTATTAGTCCAATAAAACGGCTGACAAATGGGAAAATGTGTGGTATAATGTTAAAAAGAGAAGTGTTTTGTCGATCCTGGAGGTGATCCTATGAGCGCACGTAAACGGGACGGCCTTGACGGTTTTATGGATATACTCGATGAGTTCTGGCTGTATAATCAAGTCACAAAGGAAGATAATCAAGATGATTTCGACCTCAATCTTGACAATGATCTCGATGACTTTGACGACGATTATGATAACTATACCGATAGCGATCTCGCCAACGGCGAGGCTCTAAATAGGTATCATGACGGCGAAGATGAGGGCTTTGATATCGGATTTGACCAAGGCTTTGATGCCGGATACAGTACGGGCGAGTTTGTTTTCCCTGAACCAATGCCTGAGCCATCTGATCCGGATAATGATGAGTTTGTCAAAGGCTTTAAGCATGGCTACTTTGATGGTTTTGAAAAGGGCTATGAAAAAGGCTGCGAAATGAGCGGTCATAAAAGCCAACTCGTTGAAGTGCGCAGGAGAATACTTGAAGAAGACGATTGATATGGAATAAAGCTAAAAAGCAAAGGTATAGGTGTTTTTGTTAGTCATCGTTCCATTGGCTTACAACAAACTTGAGAACACTCATATGTGCATTACATGGGTTTAATACTATATGATTACATTAGAGACTTAATAATTTATCATAAAAAGTGTAAAAAAATGTTATTATGTTCTTGATATTTTTGTAGAAATGTGCTATAATTATAAGATAAAATAATTAGGAGATAATGTATGTGGTGCGAGAGCTGTAAACACGAAACTTCTGAGAAAAAATGCGAATTGTGTGGTAATGAAACTGTTCCTGTAGTACCCGTTAGTGTTTATTGGTGTGAACACTGTAAAACACCTGTTATTATAAAGGACAGTACTAATAATCATATATGTCATAGGTGCGGTAATAGTGTTAAATATCTAGCAAAAGATTTGAGGCCTGTATTCCCAGAGGAGAGGCTCTTAGTTGAGATTCTCTTGGATAAACCTATGGAATACAAAGACAAATCAGTATGGGCAAATAACAATAGATATTATATTGATGGAAAATCTATAGAAATTACAACAAGCTATTATCAGAAGTTTTCTCCGGAGTACATAATTGAACAACTTGAAAAGTATAAAGATATAAATTCATATGATACATTCGATGAGATAATAAAGCGGTTTGTTGATGCGAACAGCATGCATTTAAGCGAGATAATTGATGAAGCTCATAGTTTTATTAAGAAAGAAGCACAGTCGTATCCGATTGAGCATATTGTATTGTCATTCTCAGGAGGAAAGGATTCCACTGTAACAGCAGATCTTGCAGTGAAAGCTTTGGCTGAACCTAAACTGGTGCATATATTTGGCAATACTACATTGGAGTTTCCGTTAACCATAGAGTATGCAAAGCGATTTAGGGCAGATAATCCGTTGTCTATTTTCAGAGTGGCTATCAATCGGGAACAAAACTTTTATGATGTATGTGAAGACATTGGTCCACCGGCTCGAATGATGCGTTGGTGCTGTTCTATGTTCAAGACAGGACCGATTACTAGAGTTCTTAATCGTTATTATAGGGATATTAATATACTGACCTTTTATGGAATAAGAAAATGTGAGTCAGTAAGTAGAAGTAAATATAATAGGGTAGAGGATAATGCTGAGTCTGTAAAGATTCAGAAGCAAAAAGTTGCTTCGCCTATTTTCTATTGGTTAGATATTGATATATGGCTTTATATTCTAGGTGAACAAATTGACTTTAATGATGCATATCGCCTTGGATATGACAGGGTTGGATGTTGGTGTTGCCCTAATAATAACACAAGGGCACAGTTCCTGTCATCGATATATATGCCAGATCAATATAAGAAATGGCATGATTTCCTGATAGATTTCGCAAAAAGAATAGGAAAACCAGATCCGGAGGTTTATGTTGACACTGGCAAGTGGAAAGCAAGGCAGGGCGGAAATGGTGTGAAAGCGGCGGAGGATGTGAAGATCAAATATACCAATTGTACCGCCGAGGATCATGCGAAAATCTATAAGCTTAACAGACCTATGGATGATGAGTTCTTAGGGATGCTTACTCCATTTGGGAAGGTTTCTAAAGAATTGGGAAGAAAGCTTGTTAACGAAGTCATAGTATTAGATATAAGGACTAATACACCAATTCTTTCCGTACAACCGTTTAATCAAGAGGATTACGAGCATTCAGTAAAGGTCAAAACCATGAATGTCGCTAGTCATGATGATTTACAACGCATGGTAGGTTATCAAGTTAGAAAATTCAATGCTTGCCGTAAGTGCTTAAAATGTGAGTCGTTATGTAGATTTGGTGCAATTTCTATTACCGGGGGTGTATACTCGATTGACAGCAATAAGTGTAAACGTTGCAAGATGTGTGTTACTGCCAAGTATCTTGATGGCGGATGTCTTATGGATAAGTATTTGAAAACGAAAGAAAAAGGATAGATTATAATGAAATTTAGAGCGCATGAAACTTTTCATATAAGGAAAGGCTGGCTTAATAAAGGTTTAACTAATGTTTCGAGAGACCCCGGTGTGTTTTTGGGCGAGGTGGGCAATCCCATGGATGTTATGGGAATAGGCTCAAACATGGTCAAATCACTTAGATATTGGTTACAGGCTGCCGGATTAACATCTGAACCGAATTCCGGACGCAGGAATCAAACATTAACTCGATTAGGTCGGATAATATATAATAATGATCCTTTCTTTGAAGAAATAGGTTCTCTTTGGCTGGTTCATTATATGATATCTAGTAATGAAAATGATGCTACTGCTTGGTATGTGTTTTTTAATGAGTTTGATCAGACGGAGTTTACAGAGGAAGATTTTTATAGCTG
>Ga0310691_10007444_pt1 | contig 11402 bp, 11 predicted proteins | sample 176DNAGHGlowgp2_FD_203887 | JGI IMG/M metagenome (GOLD analysis project Ga0310691, IMG submission 203887) | Sheep rumen microbial communities from Palmerston North, Manawatu-Wanganui, New Zealand - 1766 DNA GHGlow gp2 (v2) (version 2) | ecosystem: Host-associated > Mammals > Digestive system >... | reverse complement strand
GTCCCTGACTAAGGTTTGCGCCGTTTCCGGTAAGCACCGTATTATATCCATCCGGCAGCTGTCTGATAAAGGTATCCGCGTTTGCCAGCTTTGCAGCCGCGATCACTTCCTCATCCGTGGCATCCAGCTTTCCAAACCTGATGTTATCCATTACCGTGGCGGTAAAGAGATTTGTCTCCTGAAGCACGATGCCAAGAGACCTTCTAAGATCAGCCTTTTTGATCTTGTTTACGTTGATGCCGTCATACCGGATCTTGCCGTCCTGAATGTCATAGAAACGGTTGATCAGGTTCGTGATGGTCGTCTTGCCCGCACCCGTGGAACCGACAAAGGCAATTTTCTGGCCGGGCTTTGCAAACAGCTTCACGTCATGCAATACCATCTTCTCGTCCGTATATCCAAAGTCCACGCCGTCGAATACCACCTCGCCCTTCAGCTCAACGTAAGTAACGCTGCCGTCCGCCTGATGGGTATGCTTCCAGGCCCAAAGGCCCGTTCTCTCCTGACACTCAACGATCTGCCCGTTTTCCTTCTTTGCCCGGACAAGCGTTACGTAGCCCTCATCCACCTCCGGCTTTTCATCCAGGAGATCGAATATGCGCTTTGCGCCTGCCAGTGCCATGACGATGGAGTTCATCTGCATGCTCACCTGATTGATGGGCATGTTAAAGCCCTTATTCAGCGTCAGGAACGCAGTGAGTCCGCCGATGGTAAATCCGCCCACGCCGTTTAACGCAAGGGCGCCGCCCACGCAGGCACACAGCACGTAGGAAACGTTGCCGATCTGTGCATTGATGGGCATCATAATGTTGGCAAACTTATTTGCCTTATAGGCGCTGTCATAAAGTGCGTCGTTTAATTCCCTGAATTCCTTAAGGCTCTTTTCCTCATGGCAAAATACCTTTACCACCTTCTGGCCGCTCATCATTTCCTCGATATATCCGTTCACCTTACCAAGATTCTTCTGCTGGGCGATGAAGTTCTTTCCGGAAAGGCCCGCGATCTTGCCGGAGGTGAAGAGCATGATCAGCACCATGACAATGGTAAGTCCCGTCAGGGGAACGCTTAAAACGATCATGCTGATAAAAGTGCTGACCACGGTGATGACGGAGTTAAACATCTGCGGCATGCTCTGGCTCACCATCTGGCGCAGGGTATCCACGTCATTGGTGTAAAGGGACATGACGTCGCCGTGGGAATGAGTGTCAAAATACTTGATGGGGAGCTTTTCCATGTGTTCAAACATCTCATTACGAAGGCGCTTCATGGTTCCCTGCGTCACCACAAGGAGGATCCTGGCCTGAAGGTACGTACAGGCAATGCCGATGGCGTAAAAGATGGCTACCCTCGACATGGCGGAAAGCAGTCCGGAATAATCCACGACGCCGCCCTCCTGCGCCGTCTTGTATAAGGGTTTAATGTATTCATCGATCAAAGTTTTAGTAAACATGGTACCCTGAAGGTTCGCAAGCACGCTGCCCACAATGCAGATCGCCACCAGGATCCACTGAAACCAATAATGCTTTCCCACGTAAGCAACTAATCGCAGGAAGATCTTTCCCGCATTTTCCACCTTTGGAGGCTTTACTCCTCTGGGAGGTCTGCCCATTCCGCCGCCCTGGGGCTGTTTTCTTTCTTCTGCCATTAGTTCTCACCTCCGTTCTCATCAAAATCACGATTGCCGCTTGTCTGGGCCTCGTATACTTCACGGTAAATGCGGTTGGATTCCATCAGCTCCTCATGGGTTCCGACGCCGTCCACCTTACCTTCATTCATCACAATAATGCGGTCTGCATGCTGTACGCTGGAAATTCTCTGGGCGATGATCAGCTTTGTCGTATCCGGTATTTCCTCTGCAAATGCCTTACGGATCCTGGCATCCGTCGCCGTGTCCACGGCGCTGGTACTGTCGTCAAGGATCAGCACCTTAGGCTTTTTCAAAAGCGCCCTTGCGATGCAAAGTCTCTGTTTCTGACCGCCGGATACGTTGGCGCCGCCCTGCTCTATGTAGGTATTATAGCCCTCCGGCATCTTTTCGATGAACTCGTCGGCGCAGGCCAGACGGCAGGCTCTCCTGCACTCTTCCTCCGTGGCGTTCTCATCACCCCAGCGCAGGTTCTCCAGAATGGTTCCTGAGAAAAGCTCATTCTTTTGCAGCACCACGGAAACCTGGTTTCGAAGGACTTCCAGATCATAGAAGCGCACGTCCTTGCCGCCCACCAAAACGGCGCCCTTGGAGACGTCGTACAGTCTGCTGATCAGATTGACAAGACTGGTCTTGGAACTACCCGTTCCGCCTAAGATGCCAATGGTCTCTCCGGACCTGATGGAAAGATTTACGTCATCAAGAACCGGCGTCTCCGCATTTTCATTATAGCGGAAGGTCACGTGATCAAAAACGATGCTTCCGTTTTCAACAACCATTTCCGGATTCTCAGGGTTCTTGATGGTCGTCTCCTCATTCAGCACTTCACAGATACGTCTCGCGCTGGCCATGCTCATGGTGATCATGACGAATACCATGGAGAGCATCATCAGATTCATCAGTATGTTCATGCAGTATGCAAGGAGCGTTGAAAGGTCGCCGATCTCCAGCTCGCTCCCCACGATCATGTGCGCGCCCACCCAGCTGATGAGCAGAATGCAGGTGTAAATCGTAGCCTGCATGAAGGGGCTGTTCAGGATGACCATCTTCTCTGCCTTTACGCCGAGATCATAAACGTCTCCGCTGGCTTTTTTGAACTTTCCGATCTCATAATCCTCACGTACGTATGCCTTCACAACCCTGGCGGCATTTATATTCTCCTGCGTGCTTTCATTCAGCGCGTCATACTTCTCGAACAAATGAGAGAAATACTTCATGGCGCACTTCATGATAATGATCAGGATCGTTCCAAGGATCAGTACGGCCACAAGATAAATGGTGGCGATCCTGGCGCTTACAAAGAAGCTGGCTGCCATGGCTGCGATCAGGCTAAAGGGTGCGCGGATGCACATGCGCAGGATCATCTGATACGCATTCTGAAGGTTACTAACGTCCGTGGTCAGTCTCGTCACGAGACCTGCCGTGGAGAATTTGTCAATGTTTGCAAAGGAGAAGGTCTGTATCTTTTCGAACATGGCCTCTCTCAGGTTCTTTGCAAATCCCGTGGATGCCTTAGCGCCATACTTTCCGCCCATGGCTCCCGCAAAAAGGCTCACCAGCGCCGCCACGACCATGGCTCCGCCCATGAGATAAATGTGCCTCATGTTTCCCGCTTCCACGCCCTCGTTGATGATGGAACCCATGAGCAGCGGGATCAGCGTCTCCATCAAAACTTCCAGGATCATAAAGCAGGGAGTCATGATGGAATCCTTTGTAAATTCCTTAATTTGCTTGCCTAACGTCTTTAACATCTTGTTTTCCTTTCCAAAACTTTATTTCCATTCCGGATAATCCATTCCGGTTTTTCCATTCCAAATCCGCTACTCCATATTCTCCAGATTTCCCCGGATCCGGTCAAGCGTGGCCAAAAACGCCTCCTTCTCCTTTTTAGAGATGCCCTCTTCCAGCTCACGATGGAAAACGTCGATCTGTTCCTTCACGCGGATATGCATCTCCTTGGCCTTGTCCGTGAGCACGATCTTTTTCAGCCGCCCGTCATCCGGCACGGGAACCCGGACGATGAGTCCCTTCTGCTCCATGTTCTGGAGCATCACCGTTGCCGTGGACCGCCTTATGTTAAACCACTTCTCTATGTCCTTTTGAAACACGTCCTGCTTTTCGCTGTTTCGATAGATGGAACCGATCACGGGGCCCTGCACGCCGCTTAGATCCTCCAGTCCATTTTCCGCAAACCGCTGGTTCAGGCTCCTTCGGATCAGATTACTGACCATGCCCAACTCAAACCCGATCTCCCGCCTTCGCTCATCCCCCATGGCGTCTTCACTCCTTTCCGGCACCGCCGCTCCTTCTCTTCCTCTTTTGCAACTCTTCCTCTTTTGCAGCTGTCATAGCCCGGCAAAAAAATATGTTAGGCGACTAACTAATTTGTTAGCCACCTAACATTATACACGCCTACTCCGAAATTGCAAGCTCTTTTTTGGATACAATTTTAAGTCTTTTTTATCAGGCTTTTTTACTTCACTGCGTCGAGGATCCTCGCCTTCGCCGCCTCAAGTTCCTCGATCACCTTGTCACACCAGGCGTCGAACTCCGGATCCTCCACCTGGCATTCCGGATGCGAAAGCACGTACTCAATGGTCCGGCGGACGCCCTGTTCAAATCTCACGTTCATGGTAAGCCCGGGCACGGCACGCCTCAGCTTCTCATTGTCAAACACAACGGAATTTGCCTTATCTCCGGTCAGGCTGCCGCAAAAATCATATTTTCCCGCCTTGTCAAGGAAATCCGACGCCACGTAATAGGGCCGGTATTCCACCCCAAGGGCATCCGCTATGGCCTGATAGATCTGGTTCCACGTCAGTGTCTCGTCACAGGTGATCTGATAACATTCCCCGATGGCATGCACGTTCCCCATAAGTCCCACAAATCCCTTTGCGAAATCACTGTTGTGGGTCATGGTCCAAAGGCTGGTCCCGTCTCCGTGGACCAGTACCTGCTTTCCCTCCATCATGCGCTTTATCACCTGAAAGCTTCCGCCGTCGCCATGAACGCCCAAAGGAACGCTGCGTTCATCATAAGTATGGCTGGGGCGGATAATGGTCACGGGGAAGCCCTCCTCGCGGTACAGCTTCATTAAAAGCTCCTCGCAGGCAATTTTATTTCGCGAATACTCCCAGTAGGGGTTTGCCAGGGGCGTTCCCTCCGTAATGCGATAATCCCCCACGGGCTTTTGATATGCCGAAGCGGAGCTGATATACGTAAACTGCTTCGTCTTTCCCTTAAAAAGCCTGTAGTCCCGCATAAGCTGCTCCGGAACAAATCCTATAAAATCACATACCACGTCAAAAGAAAGATCCCTCAAAAGCTCCGCCGTTTTCTCTTCATCATTCACGTCACCGCAAAGAATGGTAACGTTCTCCGGAAGCTCCCCGCCCCTGTTTCCCCGGTTCAAAAGATACAGCTCCCACTCTTCATCCTTCGCCACCAGCCTTGTGATGGCCATGCTGATGGTACCCGTCCCACCGATAAACAATGCTTTTCTCATACCTTCTCCTTTCAAAAAAAGACAAATTCTGCGTTGTCCCTCCTATTTGAAGTATAGCATTGTTTTACGGATCTCTTCTATATTCTTTCTTGTTTATTGATTCCTATTTTTTGTCATGCGATTAGTAGTATAACTCCCATAAGAAAGCTTGCAAATATTCCAAAAAGGATCACCGGGCCGGCAATGGTAAAGATCTTGCTCCCTACGCCAAAAACCTGCCCCTCCGCCTGATATTCCATGGCCGGCGCAGCCACGGCATTTGCAAAACCCGTGATGGGTACAAGTGCTCCCGCTCCTCCCCATTTCACCAGACTTGGGTATAAATTGAATCCCGTAAGAAGCACCGCAAGGACAATGAGGCACAGCGAGCACCAGCTTCCGGCCTCCTGCCTTGTAAGCCCAAAACGATCCATGCCAAGCATCTGGATCCCTTCCCCCAAAGTACAGATCACGCCGCCAAGAAGGAACGCCTTCCCCATCTGCACCCACACGTTTGCCGTGGGCGTCACCCTCTTTACGTAATCCTGATATTCCTTTTTCTCCGTCTCTGTCTCCACCTTTCCCTCTCCTCCCTTCTTTCCGTGCCACCGGGGACGGTTCTCTCTGGCACGTTTCTGCCACTGGGGACGGTTCTCTCTGGCACGTTTGTGCCAAGGAGAACCGTCCCCGGTGGCACAAAATAGCCCGTAAGCCCTACTCCCCCGTAGCGTGAAACTCCGTAATGAAATAAAACAGCGATCCCGCCAGCTTCCCCAGCGCCATGGCAAAAACGACATAGAATACACCGCCGTGGAAGGAGATGCGCCTTGCCAGGATCGGCAGGCCATCCAGCATCTCCGCAATTGCCAGCGCCAGGCTTCCCACAAACATCCCGGCAAATATCGCCGCAAAGGCCAAAAATGCCTTGCCTCCCCATTGCCAGAGCCACATATATTGCGGCATCCGCGAAGTCAGCGCCTGATACGCCTGGCACCGCTCCTCAAACACGCTGACAAAGCATCCAAACACCGTTCCCCAGATAACCATCTCCTCGTACAGATATACCTTGTTCGCAGTATGCGTCCTGCCCGCAAAACGCGGAACCAGCCCCACCGCCGCCAGCACGGTGAACACGCCTGCCGCCGACAAAAACCCAAAAGTGCTCCCCAGTGCGATCACCAGAAGCTTCCGAAGGATCATTTCTGATTCTCCTCCTCCAATTTCTTTCTCCCCGCCGTCTCCACCAGCGCCACGTCCACGTCCTTTTCATAATTGCGCATGGCTACCTGAATGGGCGTGGGATCCTCCGTAATGGTCCGCCCTGCGCTGTGATTAAAAAAGATCAGCATCCCCAGCGCGACCCCGATGGAATAAGCCACTTCCATGGCATTGATCCCGTGAGGCTCCGTACCCAGCATCATCCGGTACCCCTGCGTGAAAATGGCATTAATGCCTACGTCATTATGATAAGCCATTATTGTAAAAGCCGTGCCCATAAAGCTCACAAGACATACCAATGCCATTTTCAGAAGCAAAAAAAGCTTTGGCTGCCTTGCCTGAGTGACGTGTTCTATCAGCACGTCCGTCTCCCCCAGCACCTCCACGGAAATCTGGGGACATGCCTCCTCCATCAGCTCCAAAAGCCGCAGCACGCTTACCACGTGCCTGGATGGTTCCCCCTTTTTGAAGTGCCACACCTTAATGGCCCGCAGTTTTGCAGAAAAAAATAAGTCTGCGCAGCGCAGGCTGCAGACGTCCCTAAGATAGACGTCCGCCTCAGAAACCTTTGCACTTCGCAGACATTTTAAATATACGTTGACTTGATTCATGGAGGCTTCCTTTCCAAGGCTGTCGAGAACTCTTTCCCTTCTAGCCTTTCCGGAAAACCTCCGTTTTATTCCTTTTCCTTAATTTTCATCCCAAAGAGGTTCAAAAGCAACGTTCACGTCAACGTCGCCGGCGATCCCGTCAACCCTTGCCTTGTCGGAATATTGCCAAACCTTATATGCGTATGGATAATACAATTCATTTTTATAATACGCAAACCACTTATCATATTCCTCCAGCTGTGATACGTCCAGAAGCACCGCTCCCATCTCCAGATTATGATAGATCATGGGCTTATACCCTGCCGCTGCCACTGCATCACAGAACACCTTGACAATGCCGGTTCTTCTTTCCACGTCCAGCTTGTTCATTCTCGCGCCCGCACTGGAAACCTTCTCCACGTCGATGACCACGGGGCAGTCGATCCGGTACTGTGAGATCACGTCGATGATCAGCTGCACCTCTTCCAATGCCTCCGCCTCACTGATGGCCTGCGTATAAAAGTACGCACCCGTCTTGATTCCGGCATCATTGGCGCCCTGCAGGTTCTCCCTGGCATTGGGATCCTCTACCAAGGTTCCGTTTTCGCCGTATCCGCGATACCCCACGCGGATAAAGGCAAAGGTTACGCCATCCTGCGCCACCTTCTGCCAATCGATCTTTCCCTGGAATTTCGAAACGTCAATTCCCTTATAGGACGCCACCGCGCCGTCTTTCCAATACTGCAGCTCCCCAGCTTCCGTTTCCACAAGATTCTCGGGAACGTAATCATTCTTCTTTAGCGCATCATTGATGGGAATAAAATGATACGTTCCGCCGCTGGCTACCACAAGCTGGTCCGAATAGAGCGTGCGAAGCGTTTCCACAACGCTGGTCCCGTTCTCTATGCTCTCCCGGATCTTATCAAGAACCGCCTGTTCGCCCTCTTTGGCCCCCGCGACCCGCTCCTCGGAAAGCTGTGCCTTTAGCGCCTCCTCTTGTGCCTTTGCCGCTTCAAGCGCAGCCTGCAACTCCTGCGCCTGTTCCTGCGTCACGCCGGTTTGTGCCGCCTTTCCAAAATAATCCCGGTACAGCTTTGTTCCCGCCAGTGCAGCCACCATCAAAAACAACAGTACTCCAAAAAAACCAACAAAAAAGCGAAAAGGATTTTTCTTCTTTTTTTCACCCTTTTCTTCCGGGGCGCCTTCCGCCGCCTCTTCGTTTCCCAATTCCTCTATTTCAAACTCCTCCAGAGCATCTTTCGTATCCTTCATTAAATCCTCGTTTCCGCCAGACATGGTCTTTCATGCATCTTCATTCTCTATCCATTCTAACTCATTCCGGCAAAAAAAGATAGTCCCTGCTTTGAGAAATCACGTCATGATCCACGGTCCGCTGACCAGTTTCTTTTGCATGCGCACGATGGTCCCGACTCCCGGCTCGCTTTCCACCTGAAGATCATCCATAAAGGCTTCCATGAAAGCAAATCCCATGCCCGACCGATCCAGATCAGGCCTGGTGGTAAATAAAGGTTCCATGGCCCGTGCCACGTCCCTGATCCCCTTTCCCCGGTCCTCCACCGTGACGGACAGAACGCCGTTTTCCAGCCTGCAGAGCATGCGCACCTTTCCCCTGTTTTTATTGGCCGCAGGAACCTCCATGCCCCGCTTTCCAAGACCTTCCACGTTCCCATAGCCGTGAATGATGGCATTGGTCACGGCCTCGGAAACCGCCGTCTTAACGTCCGCAAGTTCCTCCAGCGTGGGATCCACCTGCGTTGCAAATGCCGCCACCGTGACTCTGGCAAGGCTTTCATTGCTGGCCACGGCGTCAAACGTGATTTCCATCTCATTCTTAATCTCACTTTTCACCTTAAAGTACCTCCACAAGTCTGCTCATTCCGGATATGTCCAAGATTCTCCTGATCTGCCTGCCCACGTGAATGGCATAGACCTTCCCGCCAAGAGGCGTGATCTTTTTATATCTGCCCATGATGATGCCTATGCCTGAGGAATCCATAAACTCCGTGTCTTCAAAATCAAACACCACGTGGCACACGTCCGGCTGAAGAAGGAAGCCGTCTGCCTCCTGACAGATGCTTCCGGCCTGATAATGATCGATCTCCCTCGGGAGCTTCACCATCAGGCAATGATCGATCACTTGAAAATTCTCCATTGTCTGCTCCTTTCCGTCCGGTATTTTTAAAACAAAAGAGCCGGCGGTTCATTCCCGTCAGCTCTCTTCTTTCGTAACGACTACTCCGAAGGATTATCGTCATAGTCCACTAAAAACTGCTTTGCCTTCCTTGCCGTGTCCGTATCAGGGAACAGCTCGATCACTCGATTAAACGTCGTGATCGCATTTACGGAATCCTCCTTGCGCCTGTAAGCATTTCCCAGGTCAAACAAGGCTTCCGCATTGTTCGGGTCATAATAGACTGCCTTGGAATAGCTCTCAATGGCAGAATCATAATCCTCATTTCTAAAAGAAACGTAGCCCGCCTCGTGATAGGTCTTTGCAAGCTCCGGTCCGATGATCCCAAGAAGGGCATTGTACAGACTCCTAAATGCCTCCGAGGTCTCCTCCAGTTTAACGTTCTCCCGGACCCGGTCGAGGCGTTCCGCCGTCTGGCCCACGTCCTTTGTGGAGAGATAAATGGATGCGGCTTCATAGAGCTGGTCCATCTCCTTGAGCTTTCCTTCCGTGCCCTCATAGGCATCCAGGTCTGCCTCCAGCTGCTCCTTGGCCTTCTGCAGGGTTTCCACCTGATTATTCAGCTGCTGGATCTCGTTGGTCTTGGAATCCAACTGTCCCGCAATGGTTTCCACCCTCTCCTGGGCTTCGTTCTGCGCCGCCTTCTGGTTTGCTGGCATGACAAGGAAATACATGGCCGCCGCGCCGATCACCATGCCAACGATGATGTTCAGCACCGTGGAAAATCCGCTTCTCGTTCCCTCCGCGAGATTCGTGGGCTGAATGATCACTTCATTGTCACTCTGATAACGGACGGTCTCTTCCTTTTTGCGCCGCTTGTCGCTCTTTTCTATATCATCCGGCGCCAGCATCCTGTCCACTTCCTGCATGTAGCGCAGCGCCTGGGTATTCCCCTTGTCCACGCTCAGGATCTTGGTCAGCTCGCGCCTTGCCTTCTCCCAGTCTTCATTATCTATGTGAAGCAGCGCCAACAAAAGATGCGCCTTCAAAAATCTGGGGCTTAAGGAAAGAACCTTTTTTAACTGGATCACTGCCAGGTCCTTGCTGCCCTGCTGGCAATATGCCAGGGCCTGATTGAACTTCTTCATGGTCTGACGGATCACGTCATACCGGGAAGGATTGTTCTGGATCCTTTGAATGTAATCGGATGCAATGTTTCTCTTGGGTTCCACGTTCATGCTGAGGATCCATTCGCTCATGGCCTCCGTGCATTCCCCAATTTCATAATAAACCAGGCCGAGAAGATTTCTGGCTTCCACGTTCCTGCTGTTAAATTTCAAGCTTTGTTCCAAACTGTCAATGGCGCCGGTCAGATCCCTTACCATGGCCTTGTCCAGACCTTCATTGTAATAATGATTGGATATGCTCAGGATCTTTTTGTATAGAGAGACGTCAGCGCCGCAGGACGTACAGTAATCCTGCTCGGACAGTTGGCATCCGCACTGGTAACAAACCATGCTTAATCCTCCATCGGCTCCTGTGCCTCTTCCTTGCGTGCAAACATCTGCTCAAACACACCCGCCACGTCCGTTGCGCTGCGGTTATATATGTCATCTTGAATTTCTTCCACTTCCGTGCTGGGGTGGAATTTCTTCAGTTCTTCTTCAAAATTGATCATTTCAAAACTCCTAAATCAGCTTTCACTTCACCTACCAGGTAAAGACTTCCGGCTACGTAGATCCTTTGATCGTCCTTCTTCGCTGTCCGTAACTGCCTGATGGCTTCCGGGACGCAGTCATAAACGCCAACGCTCGGTCCCTCCCCGGCGGATCCGTAAACCCCGGCGATCTTCTCCCTTACAAGCTTCTCAAGGGCCGCCGCAGCCACGGCACGGGAAGTCTCCATCGACACAAGCAATATTCTTGTAAACAGCCTGGCTTCTATGATCTCGCCAAGCATTTTATCAAACTGTTTTTCTTTTACGGCAGAAAAAAGAAGCGTTCTTGTTCCCTGCCATCCGTCCGCCTTCACGGACTCCAAAAACGCCCTGACGCCATCCTCATTGTGCGCTCCGTCCACAAAAACGTCCTTTGCGATCTCCTCCATCCGGCCGGGCCAAAAGCATTTTTTCAGGCCCTCCAGCACGTGATCGACCGTAATGGTCTTTCCGTGATCGAGCTCTTCGATGGCACGCACGGCAATGGCAGCGTTCTCCATCTGATAAAGTGCGGCCGTCCGTAAATTCACGTCAATATCTTTATAATAACGAGTCCTTAAGGAAAAATCAATGTTTTTATTCTGAAATTTTAATAA
>Ga0310691_10007443_pt1 | contig 11405 bp, 11 predicted proteins | sample 176DNAGHGlowgp2_FD_203887 | JGI IMG/M metagenome (GOLD analysis project Ga0310691, IMG submission 203887) | Sheep rumen microbial communities from Palmerston North, Manawatu-Wanganui, New Zealand - 1766 DNA GHGlow gp2 (v2) (version 2) | ecosystem: Host-associated > Mammals > Digestive system >... | reverse complement strand
AGGTTTAGGAAAGGGGTCTGGGGGAGAACCCTTCTCCAAAAGGGTTTCCCCCAGCTGCTCGACACGCATACCCCGACAAATACTGATTTCTCGCAGCTATGCTATTGTTTTTTGCCTATACAGTTCACGATTATCGGGTAAACATATATCACCGCGATAACCAGCGCGCCTGCAATTATCGTCACGATCCTGCACACTCCGTATATCGCATCATCGAGCTTAACCTTTCTGCGCAGCAGGAACAACCCGACAGCCATCAGCGCACCGACACCCGTAAGTATCAGCCCCGCAGTCAAGCCCATCGGCTCTGCGGTGATGCGAATGTCATTTTCACCCTGCGCGAGGTCAAACACGATAAAATCGTCAAACGCCTTTTTGTAGTCCACCCTCTCGCCGTTTATCTGCACGTTGAAAGTCTTTGAGTACGGCACGAACAGCACACACTTGTCGCCCTGCTGCGCCTCACACTTTCCCGTTATCACTCCCGCGTTCTCGTCAAGACCGGCACAGCGCGCCTCCTGCACCGCGCTGCCGAGCTTGTCCATATCAAGCCCGTATACGCCAAATGACGAGCATTGAACGTTTTTCAGCACATTCACCTTGATAGTCACCTTGCAGTTTTTAAACTCACCCAGCTTCAGCAGACCGTTTGAACCCTGCGTCGGATAGTCAGGCTGTATCACCACATTGTTCACCGCGACCGAAAAGCTGCCGTTTATCTCCTCGTACAGATTTGACGACAGCTTGTCAAAGCAGTCAAAATACAGCGTCTGCCTGCCCATAACAAAAATGTCGTAAACAAGCTCGTTGTTCTTGCCAAGCGGCGTAAGCAGCATATCATCATCGTACTTGTTGATTATCACCTCGCCCGTGCTGTCAGGCTCGTATTTTTTGAAAAGCTCGTCCTTTTCGTCCTTTGCGAACAGCGACTTGTAAAGCCCCTGCTGAACATCAAATCTGTCAAGACCCTCAAACGAGTCCATATCCGATATGTCCCTGTCGGTTATAAGACCCAGACCGATGCAGTTTTCGCGCTTGTATACCGAGTATTTGCTTGTCGAGCTGACTGCCTTTTCGCTTTCGAGCTTCATACCCATTATCTTGTATTTCACGCTGAACAGCGCATCCGTGAACTCCGTTCCGCCGTGTGAGCCGACCTCCATCCAGTAGGACGAGTATCCCAGCTTTTTCATCGCGTACATATATCCCCTGTCTGTGAGCGATGTGTAGTGCGCAAGCGAACGGTAGCCCATCGCGCCGAGGTCATTCACATCAAACAGCTTCTGCGTAGTCTTGACCCTGTAAAACCCATCATCGTCAATAAGCCCGTCAAGCGCGTAAGCCTCGCGAGTCTGCCTTGCCTTTTCAATGTTGTACTCACCCGAGCCTGCAACATACATTCGCAGAGCCGATACCGACTGCGCCGCAACAAAGCAGCATAAAAGCACGCCGAATACCCTCTTTGCCAGATAGCCCTTTTTGAACATCGCAAACACGAACCCGAAGCTCACAACGAGAATGAAGAAAACCTTTATCTCCAAGCCCAGATACTTGTCATCGCTCCACAGCGCGCGCGAGTATTTCCCGATAGTCTCCTCGTTCCGCCTCATAACTACGTTGAGCAGCAGCGCCGCACAAACAAACACCAGCGAGCATACCACAGGCACAACAAACCGCGCCGTGCCCGACTTTTTCACCTTGTCCCGCGCGATGTGAACGCTGTCATCCTGCAAAAACTGCGCGCTGCAAACAAGCATCACAAATATCGTCATAAACGCAAACCTACACGGGAAAGACATATAGCTGCCCGTGTGCCACATAAGGTTCACAGGCTCGACCGCCATCGGTATCAGCAGCAGCACCAGCATTATCAGCATCGTGCCGTTTTTGCGCGTCCTCTCGCGCTTGTCAGCAATGCACCCAAAGCATATCACTATCGCCACCGCGCTGTAAAGCAGCAAAGGCAGCACCGACTGAAATTCACCGATAAAGCTCGTTGTCCGCAGATTTTCCGTCACCGAAGTAGTTCGTCCGCTGACAAAATACTGCAAAAGGCTCGGCAGCCATACCACCGCCGTCAGCAGCAGCGAAATAAGGCTCCCCGCAAGGAACAGAAAACCCGTCTGCTTGTATTCACCCATCTTCGAGCGCACACATATAAGCGCAAAAAACAGTATGCAAAACAGCGCAACCATGTAGCAGATGTAGTAATTCACCACCGCCATCGCACTGAGCGTCACAACATACATCGCAAGCTTGTTTTTCGTGACAAGATAGTATATCCCCATCATAAGCAGCGGGAAAACATACATCACATCAAGCCAAATGCTGTTCTGATAGTAAACCGCCGAGTATCCGCAAAAAGCGTAGCAAAGGCTCAGACACGCCGCAAACAGCGCAGGCAGCTTTTTCATGCACCGCCTGAAAAACAGCATCGCCGTAAGCCCTGCCGCCATCAGCTTTATCATCGTCAGCACGTTCATAAACATCACAAGATCCTGCTTCGGCACACAAAACGCCAGCAGGTTCAACGGGCTTGCCACAAAAAAGAAGATAACACCTATCATGCTCATGCCGCCCGCATTCTGCATATTCAGGAAAAGCCCCGTCTTACCGCCAATTATATCCTCAAGGTTTGCCGTCATCGGCACAACCTGCTGCGTCATATCGCACCACGCTATCGTGCCGCTGCCAAACGGGTAAAGCCCCATAGATGCAAACATCGCGCTCATAATTATCATTATGCAGATCGGCACCGCAACGATATATGCCGCCTCAATGCAAAGCTTTCTGGTCTTTTCGTTCATCGTTATCTTTCCTAACATCTGTATTTGCGTGCAGAATAGATGCACATACCTTTTCTGATTATACAACATTTCATACCGATTTGCAAGCATTTTGCGCCAATTTGCAGATAAGCCTCCCCCCTTGACAAAACGATAAATGCGTGCTACAATAATTTTAAGGAATAACACCCACGGGGAGTGGGGGTATAGGAGGAGCGTAATGAAAGCCGATAAATCAAATATAAGCAAGCTGCTCAAAACTGCCAAAGGGCAGATAGAAGGCATTTTGCGAATGATCGAGGAGGACAGATACTGCATCGACATCTCCAATCAGATAATGGCAACGCAGGCAGTGCTGAAAAAAGCGAACCTTGAAGTTTTGAGCGCGCATTGTAAAAGCTGTGTCGCAGACGCAAGCACCCCCGCGCAGAAGGAAGAAAAGGTAGACGAGATCATCGCGCTGCTTTCAAAGCTCGCAAAATAGCGATTTTATGTGGTTATCCGCATTTAGAAAGGTCATAATATTTTTATGAAACAACGATTTGATGTCACAGGCATGACCTGCTCGGCGTGCAGCGCAAGGGTCGAAAAGTCCGTAAAAGCGCTTGACGGCGTGCAAAGCGTGCAGGTCAACCTGCTCACCAACAGCATGAATGCCGAGTATGACGAAAACATACTCACCGCACAGCAGATAATCTCTGCCGTCACACAAGCAGGCTACGGCGCAGCCGTCAAGGGCGAAAGCTCGCAAAAGTCCGAAAAAGCCTCCCCCACAGCCGCCGCCGAAAAAGCCCGTAAGCAGATGAGATCGCGCACCATCTGGTCATTCGTGTTTCTCATACCGCTTATGTATGTGTCAATGGGTCATATGATAGGCCTGCCGCTGCCGTCCTTCCTCTGCGGCGAAAAAAACGCCGTAAGCTTCGCATTTGCGCAGTTTTTGCTGTCGCTGCCCGTGGCGTATATAAACATCGGCTACTACACGCGCGGCTGGAAAAACCTCATCAGGCGCTCACCGAACATGGATTCTCTCATCGCAGTCGGCTCAACAGCATCACTTGTCTACGGCATTTTCGGCATTTTCCGAATGGCATCGGGCATCGCAAACGGCGATCTTGAGCTTGTCCGCACCTACCTGCACGATCTTTACTTTGAGTCCGCCGTGATGATCCTCGCACTTGTCAACCTTGGCAAGTACCTCGAGGCAAAGTCAAAAAGCAAAACAGGCGAGGCTATCACAGGCCTGATGGATCTCTCCCCGGAAACAGCCACCGTCGAGCGTGACGGCAAAACGCTCACTATCCCTGCGGGCGAGCTTGAAAAGGGCGACATCGTCATCGTCAAAGCAGGCGAAAGTATTCCCTGCGACGGCGTGATAACCCACGGCAGCGCGTCCGTTGACCAGTCTGCAATAACAGGCGAACCCGTCCCCGCAGAAAAAACTGTCGGCGATAAGGTCATCAGCGCAACGATAAGCAGAAGCGGTCTTATCAAGCTGCGCGCCACACAGGTCGGCAGCGATACCACCCTTTCAAAGATCATCGCACTCGTTGACGAAGCATCAAGCTCCAAAGCACCTATAGCCCGGGCCGCCGATAAGATCGCAGGCGTGTTCGTCCCGATAGTGATGCTCATCGCCCTCGCAACAGCAGCTATATGGCTGCTTGTCGGCGCAGGTGCCGAGTTTGCGCTCTCCTGCGCTATCTGCGTCCTCGTCATCTCCTGCCCCTGCGCATTGGGACTTGCGACCCCCGTTGCCATTATGGTCGGCACAGGCAAGGGTGCCGAGAACGGTATCCTTATAAAATCGGGCGAAGCGCTTGAAAACCTTCACCGTGCCGATACTATCGTGCTTGACAAAACAGGCACCGTCACTACGGGCAGACCGTTTGTTACCGATGTCCTCCCGCTCGGTGCAGACAAGGGCGAGCTTTTGCGCACCGCACTCGCACTCGAATCGGGCAGCGAGCACGTCCTCGCAAGAGCCGTCTGCGACTTCTGTAAAGACATCGATCCGCCGCAAACGAGCGATTTCAAGACCTTCGCAGGACTCGGCGTAAGCGCCGTCATCAGCGGCAGGACCTGCTATGCAGGCAGCGAAAGATTCCTGCGCTCGCAAAACGTGTGGCAGCAAGCCGACAGAGTTAAGCAGATACTTGAAAAATACCCATCTGCCCTCTGGTTTGCCGATACCGAAAAGCTGCTTGGCGCAATAGCAGTCACCGATACCTTAAAGCCCGACAGCACCGCCGCAGTCGCCGAGCTTAAAAAGCGCGGTATACAGGTCGTTCTGCTCACGGGCGACAATAAAGCGGCAGCCGAAAGTGTCGGCGCACAGATAGGCGCAGATAACGTCATCGCGCAGGTAATGCCCGATGAAAAGGATAACGCCGTTGCCGTCCTTCAGTCGCAGGGCAAACTTGTCGCAATGGTCGGCGACGGTATCAACGATGCACCCGCCCTCGCCCGTGCCGATGTCGGCATAGCTATCGGCGCAGGTACAGACATCGCAATCGACAGCGCAGATGCCGTCCTTATGAACTCCTCGCTGACCGATGTTGTCACCGCCATAGACCTCAGCCGCGCCGTAATACGCAACATCAAGCAAAATCTCTTCTGGGCGCTTTTCTATAATGCCTGCGCTATCCCCCTTGCCGCAGGTGCCTTCTACCGCGCATTCGGGCTAAAGCTCAGCCCGATGATAGGCGCAGCCGCAATGAGCCTGAGCAGCATCTTCGTTGTCACCAATGCCCTTCGCCTGCGCCGCTTCAGACCGTCAAAGCTTCCAGCCAAAGCAAAAACGGCTGAAAATACAATACCACACATTACGGAGGAAAAAACTATGAAAAACTACACAATGACTATCAAAGGCATGATGTGCCAGCACTGCGTCGCACACGTTAAAAAAGCTATCGAGGGACTCGGCGCGCAGGCAGATGTTGACCTTGATAAAGGACAGGCTCTCATCAAAGCAGATGACAGCATCACCGCAGATGCTTTGAAACAAGCCGTTGCCGATGCAGGCTACGAAGTCACCGACCTGCAATAATACCATAACCGAAAGGACATACTATGACAGAATGGGAAAAGGCGCAGGCAGGCTATCTCTACGATGCCAATTACGATACATCTCTGCTCGAAAAGCGCAATGCCTGCAACGACCTGTGCTTTGAGTACAACCACCTCAAGCCAAGCGATGCCGCCGCCAAAGCCGCCCTCCTGCGCAGGATAATCGGCAAGATCAAGGGCAGCGCCATAGTAACCGCACCATTTTACTGCGACTACGGCGTAAACATCACACTCGGCGAGAGCTTCTACTCCAACTATAACCTCGTGCTGCTTGACGGCGCACCCATAACCTTCGGCGACAACGTCTTCATCGCCCCCAACTGCGTTTTCACTACCGCAGCACACCCCATAGATACCGCGCAGCGCAACGCAGGTCTTGAGGTCGCCCTGCCGATCACCGTAGGCGATAACGTCTGGTTCGGCGCAAACGTCACCGTCCTTCCGGGCGTTACCATCGGTTCAGATACCGTCATCGGCGCAGGCAGCGTCGTCACAAAGGATATCCCAAGCGGCGTAGTAGCCGTGGGCAGCCCCTGCCGCGTGCTTCGCCCCATCACCGATGCAGATAAACACAAGTACCCCAATTTCAGCGAGGAGATAAAATGAACATAATCAGAAAAAAATTTACCTTTTACGGCAGCGTCCAGGGCGTAGGATTCCGATACCGCGCCTACTATTGCGCGCGCGAGAACAACGTCACAGGCTGGGTGAGAAACAACTTTGACGGCAGCGTTGAACTCGAAGCCGAGGGCGATACTGATGATATCGACAATATGCTCGTTGCTATCTTAAGAGGGCGCTTTATCCGCGTTGAGGATTATACCTGCGAAACTATCCCCCTCCAGAACAGCATCACCTTTGATATAATCAGATAAAAATCAGAATTTATCGGGGTATGCTTGTCGAGCAGCTGGGGGAAACCCTTTTGGAGAAGGGTTCTCCCCCAGACCCCCTTCCTAAACCTTTTAATGACTTTTCAGCAACGGGAGGCAAGCTCCCGTCACTGAAAAGTGTTAGAGAGTTCAGAAAAAAGAGTTTGAGAGAAAACGCTCCCAAGAGAATACCCACGGTTGCTTGACAGGTATACCGCAACAAATGCGGATTTACCGCGGTTTGCACAACACGGCTCTACTCTTGTACCGCTATCACAAAGTGAAAGCCCGGAGCGGCACGAAAGCCGCTGTCTGCTCAAACCGATATGCGACGGACAAGCGCGCCGCAGCGGCGGCAAATTCTGATTTATCTTATGAACCGTATAAAATACAATGCCCCGAAGCCTTTTGAAATGCTTCGGGGCAAAACTTCTATATCAGTACCGACCTTTAAACAGGTGGTTTTTCTTTACATATCTTCAATTATATACGGCAGCTGCACAGTAAAGCAAACGCCCGTAGGTGCGGTGTTTTCCACCCACACACTACCGTTGCACAGCTCGACGACCCTCTGCACCAGCGCAAGTCCCAGACCGTTTCCGTCCGTTGACCTTGAATGATCGCCCTGATAGAACTTCTCAAATATCTTCGTGCGCTTTTCATCGGGTATGCACGGACCGTCATCGGATATCTTCACCACGATGCACTGCTCGCTTCGGTAAAGCTTAACGCCGATTTTTCCGCCGACGCCGGTGAACTTGATAGCGTTGTTGATGATATTCTGCCATATCTGCGCCATAAGCTCCTCGTTGCCGATGTATGTTATCTCCTCAAGATCAACGTCAAGCTCGATATCCTTCTTGGACCATTCAGGCTCAAGCATAACGATTATCTTTCTTATCTGCTCATCAAGCAGGAACTTCGATTTCTTACCGATAGTTTTCTGATTTTCCAGCTTCGTCAGCTTGAGGATATTCGTAGAAAGCTTTGTCAGACGCGATGTCTCGTCAATAATGACCTGTGTGTACTCTTTCCTGTCCTCCTCCGAGATATTCTCGTCCTGCAGGAGCTTTGCAAAGCCCTGAATAGATGCCAGCGGCGTCTTGAACTCGTGCGAAACACTTGAGATAAAATCGCCTCGCAGCGTCTCTATCTCCGAAAGCTGTACCGCCATCTTGTTAAAGTTGTTAGCCAGCATACCGTATTCAATATCATCAGGCACGCGCACACGCACCTTAAAGTTGCCCCTCGCGACTTCCGAGGTCGCACGGCTTATCTCGTGCAGCGGCTTTAGTATCGTCCTTCCGACAAACACCGTGATTATCGTACCTATCACGATACAGCCGATGAACGACAGGATAATTACAAAGTTGACTATCCAGTATAAACTGTCATTTGAAAAGCTCTCTATAAGATAGTATTGATCCTGTATCTTTATGACCATCGTTGCCTTGGGTATCACGCCCGAAGCAGTAATGCAGTAACCCTTCTTCTGAATGTCCTCATAGCCGTCCGATACTCTCTTGTTCGTGCTTTTCAGCTGCGAGTATGTAAAGCTGGAGTTTGTTACCAGCGAAACTGTCCTCTCCGGCGTTATGTCCTTGACAGTCTCAGTCAGCGTGTTTATCGAGACCGCCATTTCCGCCAGCTGCTCCTTTGCGTTATTTCGCATTATCGGTGAAAAAATTACCAGCAGCAGCGAGATAGAAACAGTCGCCGAAATAAGCATGACCATAAAGAACATAAACGAAAGCTTAAATTGCAGGGTGGTTTTCATCTGATGCCTTCCCTTCCGCACCGCTTACAGCTTGACAGCCTTGTATCCAAGACCTCTTACCGTCACAATGCTGAAATCCTTGCATTCGCCGTATCTTTCACGCAAACGCTTTATATGAACATCGACCGTTCTCTCATCGACTTCCTTCTCCATGCCCCAAAGCTCGTCAAGCAGCTGACGTCGGGTGAATATCTTGTTTGGATAAGAAAGCAGCTTGAACAGCAGCATAAACTCTTTTGAGGGTATCGTCTCCGCGCCCTTGCCGATATTGACCGTCTGCGCATCATAATCAAGAATGCTGTTTCCAATGACAAGCGAATGCTCCGAAGCCATTTTTGAACGCCGCAGCAGCGCACCCACGCGCAACACCATCTCGTTTATGTCAATAGGCTTTACCATGTAGTCATCAGTACCCGCAATAAAGCCCTCCTGCTTGTCCTCAAACGTCTCCTTTGCCGTTACCATAAGTATCGGCAGATCGTACTTTGCCCGCCGCAGCTGCCTCGTAAGCTCGTAGCCGTCCATATTGGGCATCATAACGTCCGAAATAATAAGATCAATATTCGTCTTTTCCATAACGTCAAGCGCCTCAACACCGTCATTCGCCGTGTGGCACGAGTATCCGTGCTGCTTGAGCGCCGCGCTCATCAGTTTGCGCAGGCTGGCATCGTCCTCAACAACAAGAATCTGAAACATTCCCCCACATCCTTTCCGCTGCGTAAATGTCGTAAATATCAACTTCCCCAAGTTAGAATACATTTTACAGCAAAATTATGAACTTGTGATTAAATTTTCCTCTCAAATGCTGTTTTCGCCCCATTCTTGTGCAAACTATACAACAATCGCACCGAAAACGTTTAAGAAGTTTGGTGCTTTTGCGGACTAAAACTTTTGGGCACCCTCCCGATAATTCATATTCAATTCACACAGGGCTGTTATTATGTATACAACAACAAGAGAGAAGCCTCTCAAATGACTTTTGACATTGAGTTAAATCTAAAGTCCGTTATACTTACCGCGATCCCCCAAGTCGCCATAACACGATTTCAGGTTTGACTGAATGTCAAAAAAATCCCTTTCATAATTCCATAAAGAATTAAAGCTCATTCCCCAAGAATGAGTTTTAATTTTGTCTTAGCGCAGACGGCGCTTGTCCGTCGCATATCGGATTGAGATGACTATCACTTTTGAGTCGCTCCGGGCTATCAAAAGTGATAATCCGAAGTACCCATACACTGATTTTGCTCGTTAAAACGAGCATTTTTATTATACGGAGATGCAAAATGAACAAGGATATCGAAAAAAGATTTATAGAAACCTTTATAATTAATAACAAAAAGGACAGACTGCTTTTTGAACTCAGCACAAACAAGCGCCGCAGCGGTATAGCACGCTTTAGCCACGATGCGCAAGATCTTATAAAACCTGAGAGAATACTATATCGCGGCACAGATTTGTTTAGCGATAGAATAATAAGCATAGCAGAAAAGCAGGGCGTACAAGGTATGTGCTGCATCATCGCATACAATCAGGATATCGACACAAAGACCTGCGGACTGAACGAGGCACTTGATGTCGTACTAGGCAACGGTATGCCAGCAATAATAATTTGCGATAAGCTGGTCATTATTGAAACAGAGCAGTGCTTTGGCACGCCGATGCGTTATATTTTGATCTGACTAAGGAAGTGACAACTATGAACGGTTTTCCCGAGTTTATGAAAAGCCCCGCAAACCTTATCCCTGCCTCGCAGCAAAACACACCCGACATCGAAGGGTACTACTACACCGCCGCAGACGGCAGCCAGATGGCTTTCTGGGAGTATAAAGCAGACCGCGTGTCCAAGGAGCATACCCACGACTATGACGAGTATATGGTGGTCGTTCAGGGAGAGTACACCGTCACCATCAACGGCGAGGAAACCGTCCTGCACGCAGGGGACGAGCTGTTCATACCAAAGGGCGCGCTCCAGGGCGGCAGAGTCAAAGCAGGTACGCGCTCTATCCACGCATTCGGAGGAACGAGAGTAAAATGATATGTATCAAAACCTACACCGAGCAAATGAAGCCGCAGCTTTTCGAGCTTACAGACAACTGCTTCCGTCAGTGCGCAAAACAGTTTGACCCAAACGGCAGACATTCCTTTTACAATGATATAGTCCATAATTTTGTACAGTTCTGGTGCGCGTTTGACGGCGATACTATGATAGGCACATCAGCGCTCAAAAGCCTCACCGATACAAAGTGCGAGCTTAAAGCGCTCTACCTCGATGAAAAATACCACGGCAAAGGGCTCGGCCGCACCCTCGCACAAACCGCCATAGACTTTGCGCGTCAGCAAGGCTTCACCGAAATATACCTCGACTGTCTGTCCACATCGACCGCCGCAGTAAAGCTCTACGAAAAACTCGGATTTCATAAAACCGAGCGCTACAACAAAAATTTTTTTGCAGATATTTTCATGAAAATGTCCCTCAAAGCGCCGCAAACCCTTTAGCGATGGGATTTTGACAGTCCAAAAAATTTCTCAAAAAAATTTTGGAAAACCCCCGAAAATTCATATTCAATTCACACAGGGCTGTTATTATATAGATGTCAAAGGGAGAGAGCTCCCCAAGACCTCAACAAAGTATAGTTTCTTTCGGGCAACCCCAATAACAGTCCGAAGATGATTCGAGATATATTTAAATTTCCCTTTCATAATTCCAATGATTAAATACTTACTTCTTTCGGGAGTGAGTATTTAATCATTTTTACGGCCATTTTTCAAAAAAACAAAGAGGTAAGAGCATATCTTACCTCTTTTTTCTTTAGCTGATAGCATACTTTCTGCTGTATTCCTCAAGCCTCTCCTCGTAGGTCTTCGTGCCGTTCTTGTGGAGCTTCTCAAGGTACTCGTGCT
>Ga0310691_10007442_pt1 | contig 11405 bp, 9 predicted proteins | sample 176DNAGHGlowgp2_FD_203887 | JGI IMG/M metagenome (GOLD analysis project Ga0310691, IMG submission 203887) | Sheep rumen microbial communities from Palmerston North, Manawatu-Wanganui, New Zealand - 1766 DNA GHGlow gp2 (v2) (version 2) | ecosystem: Host-associated > Mammals > Digestive system >... | reverse complement strand
CCGAGGTTGTGCTTGTCAGAATCTTGTTCTGCGAATCGTGGCTGCCGATATAGTAACCCGAAACGCTTTTGATCGTACCTGCGCTTGCATTAATCTCAAATGCCGCAGCGTCAAGCTCCTCGGTTGCTGCAATTCTGTTGCCGACAAAATCGACTTCGATATGGTTGTTTGCCGAGTCCATATCCTCTCCCAGCGATCCGTCAAGCACATAGCTTTCCAACGCGGATGCGATAAGATACCTTGCGCCTGCAACCATCTGCGAGGTGCTTGTTATCAGTTCATAGTAATCACCCGTTATATTTGCGCCTTCAGCTGAAGATTCAACCGCCGCAAGAGGGAATGCTGCAAATATAAGTACGAGTGAAAGTATTATTGACAAAGCTTTTTTCATATCGGTTCAGCCCTTTCATTTTTTTGGGGTGCCTACTATTATTTTCATTATACTATATATATCTCTTTGAGTAAACAACTTTTTTAACACGGCAAAAATCTGCAAACTCAACCGCCAACCAAACGAGAACTTAACAATCGCTGAAAACAGTAAGCGAGAGCGGGAAAGCATACCCCACTCTCACACCAAGTAAGAGCATAGCTCATTTTTTAACATACCGTAAAGCAGTGTTTTTCCGACCGCCTTTTATATATTCTTTATGCGCAATCCATTGCACAAGGGTAGAGCAACCGGTTGCACAGCGTATGGCTCGTCGAACATGAAAAAGCACCCTGCAAAAGCAAGGTGCTGACAGTAACATTTCTCTAAGAGAGCAGATATACTTTTCCTCTGAAATCACCATTAAGTTCACTGCCGAATGACTTGATAACCGTGTGTCCGTCGAGATATTTTTCGACAGGCGGATTTGCTCCGCCTTTGAATGTATGGACTACAAGCAGTGCTTTGCCGTTAAACTCACGAAGGACAATCTGATATCCCTCAGGATCACTGTAATCGACAGCGGTGCACTCGATAACACTTGTGTAACCGTTCTTGATTATCTGCGCAATTTCAGAATAGAATTCTGTCGCTTTAAGCACCAAACTCCAATTATCATCGGGAATATCAAACACTTCACCGCTTAAACACAGCCTTCCAAGAAACCCCGCAGTCAGACTGTAATATATTCTGTGGATATCATCGTCCTTGCGAAGCACCGCCCAGATCTGGCTCTGGCTCGGTTTGATCATACGATGAACGTTGGCGGCAATAATGGGAATGCTGCTGCACTCGTGCGCATCCGAAAAGCTTGCCATCGAGCAAATCTCCATTGTTGAAGGTTCGAGCCGATGACCTCCGCTTGCGCAGTTTTCAATGACGAGGTCGGGTAATTTTTCTTTTATGCTCCTTAAGTAATTCTGACCTGCAAGTGAGTACTGCCGAAGTCCTTCGCCCAGACTTTCCGCCCCGTCACAGCCGACTCCGACATTTTCGTTATAGTCAACTTTAAGGTAACCGTAACCGCAGTCCGAAAGCAGTTTCACAACCTTTTCATCGAGATATTCGGTACACCAACTGTCGCGCATATCAAGAAAACGGTGCCCACCTACCGAAAGCGGAATACCGTCACGTGAGAGCAGATGCTTTGTTTGGTTATATATATTTGAAAGCGGAGCGACATTTTCCATTTCAAACCATATCCCCGGAATAAGTCCGTATGACTTGATCATATCACAGACAGGTTTCAGTCCGTTCGGGAAAAGTTCTCTGCTTACATTCCAGTCGCCTATCGTGTCCCACCAGTCTTTGTTTTTTTCCTTGTACCAACCGCTGTCCATTACGAGATAGCGGATTTTACTGCCCTGTAACTTTTGCGCGGTTTTTTCCAGTTCCTCAATTGTCGGATTTCCCCACGATGTGCAGTATTCGTTGAATATTACAGGCAGATCCTCATCAACACAAGAAATATCCGGATTTTGAGCCTTGACAAGCATATCGCAGACCTTATTGAGACTGTCTGCTTTTGCAACTTTTGCCTTCGGAGTTGAGAAACTCTCACCGGGTTGAATGTTTTTACACCAGTGACCGAAATCAAAATCCGCCAGTCCGCCTGAGACCGTCAGCGGTTCTTCCCTTCTGAAAAGCTCTATCTGCCAGCTTGAAGGGCAATAAAGCTGAATCCCGATAAATTCACCTGTTTTGCTGTTTTCGAGAGCAACGAACGGAAACCACTTGCGCACAGGCATTGAGCCGACCTGACCGAATTTTTCAATTCTGATACCGTGTCCGCTCCACGAGGGCTCCATATTCAGTTCGGTCAGTTTCTGACTTAATATTTTGCCCTCAGCACTCCAAAACGAAGTTGCTCTGTGAAGTGTGTCGGCGCTGACACTGTTTATGCAAAATGAAGAAATCATTTCAAGAGTGACCGTGTAATCGGAGTTGTTCTCGAAAACCGTGTAACACTCGTAAACACCGCTGTTCTCAATATGATATGTCGTAATTATGTATCCGTCGGATGAAACATATTCACTTTTCTCATTATCGGAAAAGACGAGCTTGCTCTTATCAAGGCTTTCGCTGTTTGCCATTGAAAGTCCGTTAATAAAATGCCCGCCGAAGCTGTCACCGCGAACCTTTAACTGAATACCGAAATCCATACGTCACCTCTTTTTTGCCATCAGTCCGGAAAAACGGATGCAGATCAATCGGCTTTATATGCTCCGCTTCCGCCTCAAATCACCTGACAGTAAAATAATACCACATTTTTTGTTTGTTGAAAATATATTTCTCGAAATGATTTGACAAAGACTGCAAACAGAGTTAACATCCAACCGAGCCGAAAAAGGAGGAAATAATATGGCTAAACGAAAGCCGAAAAATCACTACGGCGAAGGGAGTATATTCTACTCCAATGTTAAGCAGAAATGGATGGCTCAGATAAATGTAGGTAAAGATGAAAACGGCAAAGTAATCCGCAAGTCGGTTACAGCCGATACTCAGGAAGAAGTCAAAGCCAAGCTCGATGAATTGAAGCTCAGCATTTACACCGGCAAGTTTGTCAATGCAAATACGATTACATTTTCACAACTCATTGAACTTATACATCTGTACCGTTTATTGTACCTTAAATAATGTTATGGCATTGTATTTCTTCTATGAATATGCTATAATTGTCATATAAGAATTATTGATACTTAAGTAAAAAAGTTAGGAATGATATAAATGAGTAACCCTATTGATAAAATCAATACTGTTCAAGATATTAATGACAGAAAGGAAATAATCAATCGTTTCCGTTTAACAGGTTATATAGACAGAAACGATGCCATCAACAAAATTGTATCTCTCCGCTCAAAAGACAGCGACATTCTTGCTGTTGCAACTGCAGAGCAGATTTCCGGCTCGGTTCCGTTGAGCGACGCTCCAAACGAAGCCCTTATAAATGAACTTCAAAAGCAAATTGATTTGCTTACACTTAAACTTGGTGATTAGTTTGACATAATAATTATTTCATAATTGTTGGAGGTGGAACTTTGGAATTCAAGCTTAATGAATACCATAGAAATGTTTCTGACGAAGAATTGCTTAAAGATATTCTTCGAGTTGCAAAATCTACAAATAAAGAAACTATTACAAGAAAAGAGTACATAGAAAACGGCGGAAAGTATCATAATAGTACTATATGCAAAAGATTTGGAAGTTGGATAAAAGCATTGACAATGTGCGGTCTCAAGCCTAGTCAGCAACAAGTCTATTCATCTTCAGGGACTTATACACAATCAAATATTTCTACACAGGAACTAATTGATGACTTGATAAGAGTATCAAAGGAGATAGATAAGACTACTTTTACCAGTGGCGAATATAATGAACACGGTAAGTTTTCTTCTGCTACATACTTTAAAAGATTCAAAACATGGAACAGCGCACTTAAAGCAGCTGGATTAATACCTTTTGAGGTGCCTTCAGGAAAAAGGATTAGCGAATACAGTCTGTTAGAAGAAATAGAAAGAATATGGATAGCTCTCGGAAGGCAACCAACAACAGATATTAAAAAGGGTGTTAGCAAGTACTCCATGAGTACATATTTATCACATTTTGGAACTTGGAGAAAAGCTCTTGAATTCTTTGTTTCATACATAAACGGAGAACAAGAAGTCGAAAAACCTGTCGAAAATGATGATGTTATACTTCCAAACGATATTAAACAAAGGATAGCTAAAGCAGATTCGATTCATAAAACTAAAAGAGATATTAATCTTCGTTTGCGTTTTAAGGTTATGCAAAGAGATAATTTCAAATGTTGTATGTGCGGTGCCTCACCTGCTACTGATCCTACTATAATTTTACATATTGATCATATAATACCTTGGGCAAAAGGCGGAGAAACAACAATCGATAATTTACAAACTTTGTGTTCAAAATGCAATTTAGGTAAAAGCGATTTGCTATAATCGATTGTTCATTCCGTATCGAAAGCGGAATGCCGCCGAAGGTACTCCAGCACCTTATGGGACACTCGGATATTAAAGTCACCCTCGACACCTACGCAGATGTGTTTGACAACTTCCAGTCCATAAGCTTAGAGAAAGCAGACAGTTATCTGAACCAAGTTGGCTTGGCGGTGAATATGTAATTCAGAAGGGCGAGGTTATTCCTCGCTCTTGTTTTATTAAACGGGTTGTTGTATAATTGCGGTAGCAAAACCCGTATCAGAACACCGCTGAAAAGAGGTAAAAACTATGAACAAGGCAGTAAGCAACAAAGCATTTCCGCAATTCTCGGAAAACACGAAGGAAAGCCATCAGGATAACGCATACGCAAATACGCTTGACCGGATGAGAGTCAGCCCTTCCGTTCAAAACAGACCTTCGGGCATAACCGAAGCCGAAATATCCGACAACGGCGTTGTATTTACATTCGGCGTATCTGCGAGAAAGAGCGTGCTTTCATACACCCACGAAACCTCGCTTAATTTATATAAACCTGCCGAGGCAACCGTTGACAAACTTTACCTTCATATTGAGCTTTGGACAGACAGTATTTTCAGAGTTGTTTTTTCATCGGAAAAGGAAATTCAAAATCCGTATTCCCGTTTGCCGAAGGACGCTCAGATGCTTACGGCAGAGCCTGAAAAGGTTGATTTTACATTTGAAAACAACACCGTAAGAACGAAAGAAATTGAAATTCATATAGACAGTGAAACGGGCAAAATTACGGCAAACAGACTTGACGGTACAGAGTATTTTTCAGAGCTTAAAACCGCATTTAAGGCGGCGGATATATATGACCTCTCGTTGAGCAGTAACGGCAATGAAACCGCCTGCTTTGAAGCCGTTTCGCTTGAAACCGATGAGGTTATTTACGGACTCGGCGAAAGGTTTGATTCTCTTACCCGAAACGGCAGAACGGTTGATTTTCACAATAAGGACGCCGTCGGCACCACAAGCCGCCGGACATATATAAACATTCCGTTTTATCTCTCAACAAAGGGTTACGGTCTGTTCCTCAATTCATCCGCAAAAACCGACTGGCAGATTGCGACAACCGACCTTAATGCAGTTCAGTTCGGCGTGCTTGAAGGTCAGCTTGATTACTTTGTAATCGCAGGCGAAACACCGAAGGACATTATTAAGGGCTACTGTCATCTGACAGGTTTTTCCAAGCTCCCGCCTCTGTGGTCATTCGGATTGTGGATGAGCAGAAACAGTTATACCTCGTGGGAGGTTGTTGATGAAATCGCAAAGGAAGTGCGTGAAAACGATATTCCCTGCGATGTGCTTCACCTTGATACCGCGTGGTTTACGGAGGATTGGAATTGTGACCTGAAATTTTCACAGGAGCGTTTCCCCAATCCGAAAGAACATATTAAAATGCTTAATGACAAGGGCTTTAAGGTTTCGCTCTGGCAGTATAATTTCATACCGCCGAGGGATAACAATTCCAACTATCACGAAGCAGTTGAACACGGCTATCTTGCGAAGAATTCGCAGGGTGAGCCTTATCAGCTTCCCGAAAGCAAAAAGGGAAGCTGGACCGACGATGTGATAATCGATTTTTCAAATCCCGAAGCGAGAAAATGGTACAGTGAGAAGATTAAAGGTTTAATGGATATCGGTGCAAGCGCCATTAAAACCGATTTCGGCGAAGGTATTCCCGAGGACGCAGTTTATCACAGTATTGACGGAAAGTATGTTCACAATCTGTACTCCCTCGTTTACAACAGCACAGTATTTAACGCTTCAAGCGAAAACATAGTCTGGGCAAGAAGCGGAACGGCAGGAAGTCAGCGCTATCCTCTTCACTGGGGAGGCGACAGTCAATGCAGCTTTGCAGCTCTTGCAGGAACGCTTCGTGCGGCGCTTTCTTTAGGTTTAAGCGGAATTCCGTTTTTCTCGCACGATATAGGCGGCTTTATAGGCACGCCCGATGATGAGCTGTATATCCGTTGGGCACAGTTAGGGCTGTTTTCGTCGCATTCACGCTGTCACGGAGTCGGGGATAACGCCCACCGTGAGCCGTGGTATTTCTCGAATGAGGCGCTTGAAATATTCAGGTTTTACGATAAGCTTCGGTATTCGCTTATGCCGTATATTTACTCTCAAGCGAAGAAATGCACCGAAACCGGACTGCCGATGATGAGAGCGCTGTATCTTGAATATCCCGAGGACAGAAACACACGGTTTATTGACGACGAATATCTGTTCGGCGAGAGTCTGCTTATCGCACCCGTTCTTAAGCCATTGAGCAAGGGCAGAACGAGAGATATTTACCTGCCTAAGGGTATCTGGCACGACTATTTCACAAAAGAAAAGATCGTTTCCGACGGCAAATGGATAACAAGAGCGATTGACCTTAAAACAATGCCGATTTATGTTAAAGACGGCACGGTGCTTGAATACTGCTCGGCTGATACCTGTCTCGCAGACGGCATGGGCGAAACCGTAAAAACAGAGAAATGGCAATAAGGTTTCTTGTTTGTCGGCAATGATTAATCCAACCGTTATCTAAAAAAGGTCGGCTTGGCGGTGTAGGGGAGAGAAGTCCCTGAAATTAAATGATACACAGCAAAGTGAACCCCCCGAAGCGTTAATTCGCTTAGGGGGGTTGTGTTATTGCTTTGATTATTAGATTCTAATTGTGATTATTAGGGGGTGTTCAGACTTAAAACAATTCAGCAAGGCTAAAATTACCACGAATTGAATGATTAATGGCATATAACAATTTATGCTGTCTTGAAATATTATTTAACAAGTTCTTTTGCTGCTGAACAGAGCTTTGTGAGCATATCGTTGAGTTCGTTATCAGGAATATTTTTGTTTTTGTTGTTCCATTGCACATAGGTCGAAAGGACACCGCTTACAACAAATTCGGCTAAATAATCATTATACACGGGATTACTGCTGTTCTGATTAACCCATTCGAGAATTGAGTTCTTCAGAATTTGCTTGACCTTCATATACAGCGAAGATTGTTTTGTATTGGAGATAAAATATGAAACAAGCTCAGAGTGTTTTTTGGTTATATCGTTTACCTGCTTAAAAAAGGAATATATATCGTAAGTGTTAAGCGAATGGGATTCTCTTGATATTGAAGATATAATTGTGTTCAGCTGCGTTATAAGGTCATTGTCGATATCTTCCTTTGCCTCATAGATTGAGTTGTAATGAAGGTAAAAGGTTTTTCGGCTTATGTCTGCAAGTTCGGTCAATTCTGTTACGGAGATATTGTTAATCGGCTTTTCTTTTAACAGTTCGATTAAAGAGCGTTTTATATTGCTTTTGGTTTTTCTTATTCGTCTGTCCACGGACATTTTTTACATTTTTCCTTTCTTTGTGTAGTAATACATAATATGCTGAAAATTGGCAATTGACTTAAAATCTACAACTGTATTATAATACTCAAACGAGTATTAGTCAAATCTTTATTGTCTAATATTGAGGTTGATTATATATTGTGGGGAAAAGAAAAATGCAAAGTGTAAAATCGATATTTAAATATAACTTTTTCCAGTATGTATGGATTTTTATTGCAGGCTGTTATCTTGGATATGCCGTTGAAACTATTTGGTGTCTTATTAGAAACGGCTATATAGAGAGCAGAAAATCATTGGTGCTCGGTCATTTAAGTGTTGCCTATGGAATGGGAGCAGTGCTTTTGACCCTGTTACTTGTGAATTTTGAAAAGGCGCCCTTATGGAAAACGTTTCTGGTTTCCTTTGTCAGCGGAACGCTTGTGGAATATATCTGCTCATGGGGTCAGGAAACCTTTTTCCATTCTGTAGCGTGGGACTACAGCCATTTACCGTTGAATATAAACGGCAGAGTATGCCTGCTTTATTCGATTTTCTGGGGATTTCTCGGTGTTGTCTGGGTTAAGGCAGTTATTCCTGCTCTTTCAAAGATATTTGATAAGGTGCATATTCCGTATGAAAAATACTTGATATATTCGTTTCTGGCTTTCTTTTTATTCGATGCACTTCTGTCTGCGTCAGCGGCGGTAAGAATGAACCAAAGACAGAACGGCATTAAAGCAAATAATGTTTATGAGGAATTTCTTGACGGACATTTCGATGATGAAAAAATGAGAAGCATTTATGCCAATTCAGTCAGAACGGAAAATAAATAAGTATTCTGTTTACATCACAGAAAAATTCGACAATTATCTGAATCAGGTTAGCTTGGCGGTGTAAGAAACCGTCCGAGCTCAACCGCTAACCAAACGAAAGCCAAATAACCGCTGTAAACAGTAAGCGAGAGGGGGAAAGGATACCCCACTTCCGCACCAAAAACAGGATTGAACATTTCGTTTAATCCTGTTTTTTTCTGTTGTATTTAGTTGTATCCAGTTGTATTCCCGCCGTCAATCCTGCAAATTAAACTTTCCCATATTTCATCCTGTGTAAAACAATGTGTTACTGATAATGTTAACAATTTGTTAATTATTGTATTTCAATATTGACTATTAGTCATTTTGTGGTAAAATATCACACGGAATTTAAAAATGACTGATAGTCATTTTTACCGGAGGTGTTATTTTTGGGTAAAATTGAGGAAAAAAAGCTCGATAAATTTCGCAGAATCCTTGACTCTGCTTATGCGCTGTCTGAGCATAAGGACGTCCATTTTGTATCCATTGATGAAATAGTGAAAAAAGCAGGCGTTTCAAAGGGTACATTTTATTTGTATTTCAAGGATAAGTACGATTTGATTTCAAAAATCATTATTGATAAAATAAGCGCTTTTATGTCGGAAAACGACGCCGAAGGTCTTTGGCTCGACAGCTCGTCCGATTACGCAGAAAGTATTGACAGTCTTGTAAAAGGAATTTCCGAATTCTTAAAAAAGAATATGACGCTGACAAAGCTGATTGATAAAAATGTTCATATATGCGTCAATGCGGTTATTGAAAATCTTTCCGGTTCTCCGAAAAAACTCTATGACGCAACTCTTGAGGCTCTTGTGACAAGCGGTCTGAGTAAAGCCGAAGCGGAGAATAAACTTTATATTTTCTTCGATATGACGGTTTCGTGCTGCTGTAACGCGCTTATAAGAGGCAAACCGTTGGGTATTGATGAGGTTTGCAGAAATCTTACCGATATATTTACCTGTTATGTAGCGGGCGTTTCTTTATCTGACAGGGAGGCGAAAGCATGAAAAGAATAGCTCTATGGGAGGCCAAGCACCCGAAAATTGTTATAGCAATAGCCCTTGTGCTTGTAATTCCCTCAATTATCGGCTTTATTATGACAAGAGTTAACTATGATATTATGTCATATTTGCCCGACAGTGTTGAATCGGTACAAGGCGAAGAAATACTTGACAAAACCTTTAATAATGCGAGCATGTCAATTATTGTCGTTGAAAAATCGGATGCAAGATACGTTGCAGCATTAAAGGAAGAAATAGAAAAAATGGACGCAGTAAGCTCGGTTATCTGGGTGAACTCGCTTGCGGATATTTCTATTCCTCAGGATGTTTTGCCCGACGCATTCAAGGATATTTTTTACAGCAAATCCTCTGACAGTACAATGATGCTTGTTCAGTATAAGTACGCAGGTTCGTCCGCTGAAACCATGCAAACCATAAAGAATATCAAAAAGCTTTTGAGCAAGAATGCGTTTATTTCGGGCGTTTCGGCTATAGTTGAGGATACAAAGGAGCTGTCCGATAAAGAAGCGCCGATTTATATAGTCCTTGCGATTGTAGTTGCGCTTGTTGCGATGTCTTTTATGATGGAATCCTGGCTGCAGCCGTTTATCGTGCTTGCCGCTTTGGGCATGGCAATAATATACAATATGGGTACAAATGTGTTTAAGGGTGAAATATCGTTTATAACTCAGAGCATAGCGGCGATTCTTCAGCTCGGCGTTACAATGGACTACTCGGTATTTCTTATTGACCGATATAACGAAGAAAAGCTGAGAACTCCCATACGCGAGGAAGCTATGGCGAACGCCGTTACAAAATCGTTTACGGCTCTTATGGGCAGCTCGTTGACGACCATTTTCGGCTTTCTTGCCCTGTGCTTTATGACCTTTACGCTCGGACTGGATATAGGTCTGGTTATGGCTAAAGGCGTTGTTTTAGGTATTCTTACGGTTGTTCTTATCCTTCCCGAGCTTGTGCTGATATTTGAGGATACAATGAATAAATATAAGCACAAGTCATTTCTGCCCCATTTTGAGAAACTTAATAATTTCGTTTTCAAATACAAAGCTGTATTTGCGGTGCTTTTCGTCTTACTGTTAATTCCCGCATATTTGCTTCAGAGCAAGGTAGACCTTTATTACAATATGGATAAGGCGCTTCCCCAAGACTTAATTTCAATTCAGGGGCTTTACAAAATGAAAGATGAGTTTCAGATGGCGTCAACTCAATTCGTTATTATTGATGACAGCATTGATTCCGGTAAGCTTACAAAGCTTGAAAACGAAATTGAGAATCTTGACGGAATATCAACAGTTCTTTCATATAACAAGGTAATCGGCCCCGCCATTCCCGACGATATCGTGCCGGATAAGATACTTGATATCTGCAAAAAAGACGGCAAGCAGTTGATGATGGTAAACTCTGTTTATGAGTCTGCCTCGGATGAACTCAACAGTCAGATTGATAAAATGACTGCAATAATCAAATCCTATGACCCTAATGCGATTGTAACGGGCGAAGGGGCAATCACCAAGGATATGATAGTTACCACAAACAGAGATTTCAATGTAACTGCAATGCTTTCGTTAATAGCGATTTTTATATTGCTTGCGGTAACTTTCAAGTCTATTTCACTTCCCGTGCTTCTTATTCTGTCAATTGAGCTTGCAATCTGGATTAATCTTTCGATTTCAAAAATACTCGGCGCTGAGGTTTCGTTTGTCGGCCCGACGGTTATTAACTGTATTCAGCTCGGCGCGACGGTTGACTATGCGGTGCTTCTGACCACAAGATTCCGCGAGGAACTTCATTCGGGACTT
>Ga0310691_10007441_pt1 | contig 11406 bp, 11 predicted proteins | sample 176DNAGHGlowgp2_FD_203887 | JGI IMG/M metagenome (GOLD analysis project Ga0310691, IMG submission 203887) | Sheep rumen microbial communities from Palmerston North, Manawatu-Wanganui, New Zealand - 1766 DNA GHGlow gp2 (v2) (version 2) | ecosystem: Host-associated > Mammals > Digestive system >... | reverse complement strand
TCTTAGGCTGCTGTTGTTGCTGTTGCTGCTGGTCCTCCTTCTGTTCCTGCTGTTGCTGCTGCTGTTGTTGTTGCTGCTGTTGTTGTTGCTGCTGCTGCTGTTGTTGTTGCTGCTGGTCTTGATTCTGCTCCTGCTGTTGGTTCTGCATCTGCAGGCGGCAGAGGGCAAGATTGTAGCGTGTCTCGTCGTCGGCAGGATTCTTGCGCAGCGCGTTCTTGTAGCACTCGATGGCCTCGGCGAACTGCTTCTGACTCTGCAGGATGACGCCCATATTGTGGTAGGCCTGCGCCAGCCGCTTGGGGTCGCGCTGCATGCGCACAGCCGTCTCGAAGCTCTTCATCGCCTCCTTGGGCTGTCCCTGCGCGAGCAGGGCATTGCCGAGATTGTAGTGGGCCACAGGGTTGGTGTTGTCCTTCTCCAGCGCCTTCTGGTAATCGACCTGCGCCTTGGCGAAGAGGCTGTCGCGATAGAAGCGGTTGCCGTGGCGCACGAAGTAGCGGTCGTTCTGCTGCTGGGCCACTGCGGGCACAGCCATGAGCAGCAGGGCTATCGCCACGGCCGCGCGCGACGTGGCCTTGAAGAGCGTGAAGCGGCTGAGCACATGGTTCTTGCGTTCCAGGAAGAGCACTTCAAGGAGGAGCAGCACGAGGGCTGCCCAGGCGAAGTCGCGGAAGTGCTCGTCGAACTCGCTGTAGAGCACGCTCTCCATCTCGGCCTTGCCCAGCTTATCGACATATTTCTGCAGCGCCGACTGCGCCGAGGAGCTGTTATCGACATAGATGTAAGCGCCCTCTCCGGCACTGGCTATCTCGCGGCACATGTCCTCGTTGAGCTTCGAGATGACGGTGTTGCCGGCATTGTCGGTGATATAGCGGTTGCTGCCGGGAATGGGGATGGGAGCACCCTCGGGCGAACCTACGCCCAGGACATAGACATGCATTCCTTTCTTGGCAGCCGCCTGTGCCGCAGCCACTGCCCCACCCTCGTTGTCCTCACCATCGGTGATGACGAAGATGGCACGCCCCACGCCTTCCTGCTGTGTGAAGCTGTGCGTGGCCAGCTCTATGGCACGGGCGATGTCGGTGCCCTGCACGGAGATCATGGCGGGCGAGATGTTGTCGAGGAACATCTTGGCCGAGACATAGTCGCTGGTGATGGGCAGCTGCGTGTAGGCATCGCCGGCATAGACGATAAGGCCGACCTTGTCATCAACCATATTATCGACAAGACTGCTGATGAGCATCTTGGACTTGGCCAGACGGCTGGGGGTGACGTCCTCGGCCATCATGGAATTGGAGACGTCGAGCGCGATGATGGCTTCAATGCCGCGACGTGTGCGGGTGTCGATGCGCGTGCCGTACTGCGGACGTGCGATGCAAAGAATCATCATGGCCAACGCGCCGTTGAGGAGCCAAAACTTTAGTTCGCGACGCCAACGAGATACATCGGGCATCAGCGCCTTCAACAAAGCCGGGTCACCATAGTCACGCAGGCGCTTGCGGCGCAGGAGATCCATGCCATAGTGCAAGAGCGCCAGCAATGGAATCAGTGCCAGCAGATAGAGATATAGGGGATTAGCGAATCTAAACACAGCTGTATTTTACGATTTTACAATTTACAATTTTACGATTTACGATGTCGAATAGCGAAACATTCCAATTGTCAAATTGTGCAATGGTCCAATTGTCAAATTAAGGAATTTTCTTTAAGATGGTTTCGCGCAGTAGCAGTTCCAGTAGCAGGAACAAGCCTGCGAAGAGGGCAAAGGGCGCAAAGGCTTCGTAGCGCTTGCTGTACTCCTTCACATTCATCTTCGTCTTCTCCAGCTTGTCGATTTCCTGATACACCTCGCGCAATTTGTTGTTGTTCGTGGCGCGATAGAACTCGCCATTGGTGGTGCCGGCGATGGAGGCCAGCGTCTTCGTGTCGATCTCCACGGGGATGTTGATATACTCGATACGGCCACCCACGGGGTAAGGATAACGCGCTGTGCCATTGGTGCCTACGCCGATGGTATAGACACGAATACCGAAGCTCTTGGCAATCTCGGCAGCCGTCAGCGGCGAGATATCGCCGGCGTTGTTGGAGCCGTCGGTCAAGAGGATGATGACCTTGGACTTCGCCTTGGAATCCTTCAGGCGCGAGATGGCATTGGCCAGACCCATACCGATGGCGGTGCCGTCGCTCATCAAGCCCCGCTGCACCATCTCACAGCTGACGCTCTTGAAGAGGTTCAGGAGCACGGCGTGGTCGGTGGTCATCGGGCATTGCGTGAACGACTCGCCGGCAAAGATGGTGAGGCCGATGTTGTCGTTGGGACGACCGGAGATGAATTCCGAGGCCACCTTCTTGGCGGCTTCGATGCGGTTGGGGCGCAGGTCCTCGGCCAACATCGATGTGGAGATGTCCATACACAACATGATATCGATGCCCTCGATGGTACGGTCGCTCCACGAGTTGCTGGTCTGCGGACGGCACAGCACCAGGACAATCATCACGAAAGCCAGGCAACGCAACAGGAACGGCGCGTGGACGAGGTAATGCTTATAGGTGCGAGGCGCACGGCGGAAGGCCTCGGTGGAGGAAACCTGCAGTGTAGGATCACTCTGATGGCTCTGCAACAGGTACCATAATATATAAGGTATCAGCAGCAGGAGCAACAACAGGAAATATGGATTCGCGAATTGCATAGTCACAATTAATGAATAAGGTCAATAGCAAGGTAAAGGGCATAGACCGCCAGCGCGCAGGCGGCAAGGAGGCTGACGCCCATGATGATCTTCATCGTCAGTGAACGTGCCTTGATCTGCTTCACCTCCTCGGGGATGATGACTTCCTCCTCGGGCAGGTTGGGATCTACCTCCTGCTTCGTCTGGTTGATGAAGTCGATGGCACTGACGAGGTTGGCATCGTTCTCGCCGGCAAGGGTCTTCCATTTGGCGAACTTCACGAGATCAGCGGTCTGGAATAGCTGGCGCAGCTCGGCCAACGCGGTCTCGTCCTGCTCCTGCAGGAGGCGCTCGATGATCTCGACAGATGTCATCTCCATCGCATTGAAGCCGAAGCGCTCATGAATATAGGTACGAAGGGTGTCGGTGAGTTCCGTGTAGTACTCCTTGCTGTCATCCTCGGTCCAATGGCGTTCGCCCTTGATACGTTCGATTTCACTCATGGCCACTTGATGAGCGGGCAGCTTGCGCTTACGACGGATGATCTGGATGAGCGGTTTGTTCAGGTACCAACGGCTGTAGAGCCACAGCAGTGCTAGGGCCAGCAGCTGATGGAAGAACAGAAGCCACAGGACAGGCTTCCAATCATCCCACGAGAAGGGGTTCGACTGGATATCCTTATTGGGGAAGAACTGATCCACATGGACTGTATCTACGTCCATCGTCATCACCTTCAATGCCAACTGCTTAGACTGGTATGGTTTACCATCTACTTGAACCTCAAAAGGCGGCAGCAACACGAGCGTGGAATCCCACGCCGTAATGGTGTAGCGCTGCACCACTTGCATACGTTTGCCATCGTCGAGGAGCGTTGTATCTGTACCCAAAGCATCCACGATTTCCACCTCAGGCGCCAATGGCTGCTGCGGACGGAAGTCGGGCATCTTCAGCTTCTGCTTCGCACCGCAGGTGACGTCCAGCGTCAGCTCACGCTGTTCGCCGATGAGCAGGACGAGCGTGTCGATGCGGGCCTCGAAGACGACTTGGGCTGACGATGACAGCGCGAGGAGCAACAGGCAGGAAGCCAGAATATTCTTGTATTTCATGTCTTACGATCGCTGTGCAAAAAGATTACGTAGTCCAACAACATAATCATGATCGGTGCGTACACTGATATGATCAACGCCGGCACGCGTGAAGACATCTGCCAAACGGTTCTGCGTCTCACGCCACCAAGCAGCCTGCGCGTTGCGAACCTTACGGCTGCTGGTGTCAACCCACTCAAGCTGACCCGTCTCGGCATCACGCACACGCATCAGTCCCACATTCGGCAGCTCCGCAATGCGACGGTCATAGACCTGAATGGCCATGAGGTCATGCTTGCGGCTGGCGATGTTCAGCGACTGACGGAAGTCGTGGTGGTCGATGAAGTCGCTGAGTACGAAGCACGTACAGCGGCGCTTGATGACCTGTGTCAGGTACTCCACGGCCTGCTTCACATCCGTGCGATGACTCGTGGGCTTGAAGTCCAGGAGCTCGCGAATGATGTAAAGGATATGCTTGCGTCCTTTCTTGGGCGGGATGAACTTCTCGATGCGGTCGGAGAAAAAGATGACGCCGATCTTGTCGTTGTTCTGAATGGCGCTGAAAGCCAGCGTGGCAGCGATCTCGGTCTGCATATCGCGCTTTGTCTGCACGATGGTACCGAAATCAAGGCTGCCGCTGACATCCACCAAGAGCATGACCGTGAGCTCGCGCTCCTCCTCGAAGACCTTGATATAAGGCTTGTTGAAGCGAGCGGTCACATTCCACTCAATGTCCCGGATATCGTCGCCATACTGATATTCTCGCACCTCGCTGAAGGCCATACCGCGACCCTTGAAGGCAGAATGGTATTCGCCCGCAAAGATGTTGTTCGAAAGGCCGCGAGTCTTGATTTCTATCTGTCGGACACGCTTAAGTATTTCAGATGTTTCCAATTGTCAAATTGTCAAATTGTTGAATTGTCCAATTAGGGGACTTCCACCTTGTTGAGAATCTTGCTGATGATTTCCTCGGCAACGACATTGTTCGCCTCAGCCTCATAGGTCAGGCCGATACGGTGGCGCAGCACGTCGTGAGCCACAGCACGCACGTCCTCAGGAATCACATAGCCGCGACGCTTGATGAAGGCGTATGCGCGAGCGGCCAAGGCGAGGTTAATGCTGGCACGCGGGGAGCCGCCGAACTCAATATAGTCCTTGATTTCCTGCAGATTGTACTTCTCCGGATAGCGCGTAGCGAAGACGATGTCGGTGATGTACTGCTCGATCTTCTCGTCGAGATACACCTGACGCACGACATCGCGTGCCTCGATGATATCTTTCGTGGTGAGGATGGCCTTGACGGCTGTACGCGCACCGCTGATATTCTGACGGATGATCTTCTTCTCCTCGTCGAGCTTCGGGTAGTCGATGACCACCTTCAGCATGAAACGGTCCACCTGCGCCTCGGGCAGCGGATAGGTACCCTCCTGCTCGATGGGGTTCTGGGTGGCCAGCACCAGGAAGGGCGACGGCAGCTGGAAGGTCTGCTTGCCGATGGTCACCTCGCGCTCCTGCATGGCTTCGAGCAGCGCGCTCTGAACCTTGGCGGGCGCACGGTTGATCTCGTCGGCCAGCACGAAGTTAGCGAAGACGGGGCCCTGCTCCACCATGAACTTCTCATCCTTCTGGGAGTAGATCATCGTACCCGTCACATCGGCGGGCAGCAGGTCAGGGGTAAACTGAATGCGGCTGAACTTGGCATCGATGAGCTGTGCCAATGTCTTAATAGCAAGGGTCTTGGCCAAACCCGGCACACCTTCGAGGAGGACGTGGCCGTCAGAGAGCAAGCCGATGAGAAGGGATTCTACGAGATGACGCTGACCGACGATGGTCTGGTCCATGCCCGTCATCAGATTGGTGACGAAAGCGCTCTGACGCTCAATCAAGTCATTCAGAGCGCGAATGTCTATTGATTCTGCCATAATAATTTTATGTTTCTGATATGATTTTTAGATGGTTATCAATTATTGGTTCTTGGCGGCTTCCGCTACCTCGATGGGTGTCAAGCCGGTTTTCTTGTCCTTGAGTTCAGGGATACGCAGCTCCATATCAAGTGGCACAATGTCTGGATTCGTGATGCCGTTCATCGTGCAGATATAGGTATAGAGATCCTTATTCTTGTAGTACTTGAGCGCCATGTTCAGCAAGGTCTTGCCTGCGGTCATCTTCTCTGTACCCAGCTCGCCGACGATCAGGTAGTCACCGTCTTCCTGCTGCGGATATTCCTTCGCGGCTGCGGCTATAGTCGCATCACCCTGAGCGTCTTCTGCTGCCACGGTGTCTGTCGGCTCTGCGGGTGTCTCCTCAACAATCTCTGTCGCAGGCTCGTCGCAGGTGAACTCAGGCAGCTCAACGGGGCGCCAGTAGTAAGCAATGCAATAGCCCAAAAGCAGGAATACGCAAGCGGTCAACAGCCACAGCCAGCAATGGCAGCGGCAAGGCTTCTCACAAGCGGGAGCCGGCGTTGCAGGTACTTCAGCCTTGGGAGCTTCAGCCTTAGGAGCTTCGGGTTTGGGTTCCTCCACAACAGGAACTTCTACGACAGGCTCCTCTGCTACGGGTTCTTCTGCAGCAGGTGTTTCAACTATGGGTGCCTCAACTACGGGCTCTTCTGCTGCGGGTGCTTCAGTTGCAGGTGCCTCGGATACGGTCTTTTCAGCTACGGGCTCTTCAGCTGCAGGAGCCTCAGTTGCGGGTTCCTCGGTTGCGGGTTCCTCTGCGGGAACAGCATCCAATAGTTTTTCCATTTCCTTCGAGTCAGTACCTTCGTTGAGGATGACCGTCTGGAAGGCTACGAAGGGCTTGTTGACAGCATCGCGCAGGGCGGCGTCGGGCGTGAAGCTGACCTTTGTGTGCGAGGCGATTTCGAAGCGCTCTCCGGTGCTCACATTCACACTCTCACGCGCATCGATATCAACCACCTTAAAGGTGCCAAAACCCTTAATCTTCACTAAGTTGTCATGTACCAATCCATCTTCGACAACCTCAAAGAAAGAACGTACGAAATCCTCGCAATAACGACGGGGAAAGCTGCCACGACGAGCCAAAGCACTGGCCAAGTCGGCAGGGGTCAATCTCTGGTCATTCATGACTCTCCTCCTTTCTGTGTACGTTCGCGAAGCGCAGGATAAGCCTTGAAGTTCAGTACCAATTTGGGAGGCACCAGCATACGCTGTCCGCTGGAAGGATTAACGACTACACGTTCGAGCTTTTTCCTCACCTCGAACTGTCCGAAATTCTGAATGGTCAATGTGTTACCATTCTCAAACTGCGACGACAACTCGGCTACCAACAGGTTGACCATCTTCTGCGCGTCGCGCTGCAGAAGACCCTCTTTCTGGGAGAGCGCCGAGATAAACTCTTTGTTATTCATAGGACTTATTGGATTTATTATCTGCAAGTTGAGCATACAGGTCAAAATCATCAGAGGAGGTAATGCGAACCTCATAGAACTGTCCGATGGTCAGCGTCAGACCGTTCACGGGTATCAGCACCTCAGGATCCACCTCAGGGGAATCATACTGTGTGCGACCTACATAGTAGTCACCTTCTATGCGGTCGATGATGACGCGCTGCACGGTGCCCACCTTCGCCTCCTGAATCTCTCCGGAGATGCGTTGTTGCAGGCGCATGAGCTTGGAGAGGCGTGCCTGCTTGACATCATCAGGAATATCGTCAGCGTAGTGCTCTGCGCTATAGGTCCCTTCCTCCTCGCTGTAGGCGAAGGCGCCCATCCTTTCGAAGCGAGCCCAGCGAACGAAGTCAAGGAGCTCTTCGAAGCCTTCTTCTGTCTCACCCGGATGCCCTACCATCAAGGTCGTACGCAGGTGGATGTCAGGTACTTCACGACGGATACGCTCCACGAAAGCATAAGTTTCTTCTTTCGTGATATGGCGCCGCATAGCCGTGAGCACGGGGTCTGCGATGTGCTGAAGGGCGATGTCCAGATAGCGACAAATATTGGGATGACGGTTGATGACCTCCAGCAACTCCCAGGGGAAATCCGTGGGGTAAGCGTAATGCAGACGAATCCACTCCACGCCTTCGATGTTGGCCATACGGTCGATGAGTTCTGCGAGTGCGCGTTTGTGATAAAGGTCCACGCCATAGAACGTCAGCTCCTGGGCGATGACATTGAACTCCTTCACGCCCAGCGCCACCAGCTGGCGCACCTCCTCCAGAATCTCTTCCATCGGACGGCTCACATGAGCACCCGTAATCAGCGGGATGGCGCAGTAGGAGCAATGGCGGTTGCAGCCCTCGGAAATCTTGATGTAAGCATAGTGAGACGGTGTCGTAACGATGCGCCCAGGTGTCAGCCTGTCGTCCCACGCCTTGCCTAGGTCGGTCAGCAGGCGGGGCCAGTCGAACTTCCCATACCAGCCATCGACCTCAGGAATCTCAGACTGCAGCTCCTGCAGATAGCGCTGCGAGAGGCAGCCCATCACGAAGAGCTTCTTCAGCGAGCCGTCAGCCTTGCGCTGGCCCTGTTCCAGAATGACATTGATGCTCTCCTCCTTGGCATCACCTATGAAGCCGCAGGTGTTGACGACACAGATGTCGCCCTCTGCAACCTCGGGATCATGGGCAACCCTGTAGCCGGCATTCCGCAGCTGTGCCAGCAGGCGCTCACTGTCCACCAGGTTCTTGGAGCAGCCGAGAGATATGATGTCTATAGACCCACCCCCCTGCCCCTCCCTTGTATGGAGGGGAGTAGAATGTTTTGCTGTAGAGGAGCTAATCGTCATTATTTATAATCTTATAGAATCTCAAATCTTGAAGGTAACCACTCCCTAAAGGGAGGGTGAGGGGTGGGTCTGTTATTCTCCAAACAGACTGTTTACAAACTCTTTCCTATTGAACGGCTGCAGGTCTTCCATCCCTTCGCCAAGACCGATGTAACGAACGGGTATCTTGAACTGGTCGCTGATGCCGAGCACAACCCCACCCTTAGCGGTGCCATCGAGCTTGGTGATGGCCATCGAGGTAACGTCGGTGGCGGCTGTGAACTGCTTCGCCTGTTCGAAGGCGTTCTGACCTGTGGAGCCGTCGAGCACGAGCATCACATCGTGAGGTGCATCGGGCACCACCTTCTGCATCACGCGCTTGATCTTCGAGAGCTCGTCCATCAAGCCTTTCTTGTTATGCAGACGGCCAGCGGTGTCGATCAGCACGACGTCGATGTCGTTGGCAACAGCGCTTGACAGTGTGTCGAAAGCCACGCTGGCGGGATCGCTGCCCATCTGCTGCTTCACGACAGGCACACCCACGCGCTCGCCCCAGATGACGATCTGCTCTACGGCGGCAGCGCGGAAGGTGTCGGCTGCGCCCAGCATCACCTTCAGGCCAGCCTGCTTGAACTGCCAGGCGAGCTTGCCGATGGTGGTGGTCTTGCCAACGCCATTCACGCCGACAACCATCACCACATAGGGCTTCTTACCCTCGGGTATCTGGTAGCCTTCGGTGTCGGTGGTGTTGTTTTCTGTCAGCAGAGCGGCAATCTCATCGCGAAGGATGCCGTTGAGCTCGCTGGTGCTGACATACTTATCGCGTGCCACACGCTCTTCAATGCGTTTGATGATGTTCAGCGTTGTATCGACGCCCACATCAGAGGTCACGAGGACTTCCTCGAGGTCGTCGAGCACATCGTCATCCACCTTGCTTTTGCCGGCCACGGCGCGCGTCAGTTTGCCGAAGAAACTCTCCTTGGTCTTCTCAAGACCCTTGTCGAGCGTCTCCTTCTGCTGTTCCTTATTCTTGGAGAAAAAATTGAAGAATCCCATGGTGTATTGCGTTTACGGGTGCAAAGATACAACTTTGTTCCTAAAGGAACAAGTCTTTCAGAAAGATTAAGATTATTAAACACCATTAAAACAACAAGAGGGAAGCCCTAAATGGGCATCCCTCTGTGTGGTCAGTTAGGATGAAACACTTACTTGACCTTGGCAACGATTGCCTGGAAAGCCTCGAAGTGGTTCATGGCCAGGTCGGCGAGCACCTTGCGGTTGATCTCGACACCTGCCTTGTGCAGAGCACCCATCAGCTGGCTGTAGCTCATGCCCTCCATGCGGGCAGCAGCGTTGATACGCTGAATCCAGAGAGCACGGAAGCTGCGCTTCTTGTTCTTACGGTCGCGATAAGCATAGGTCAGGCCCTTCTCCCAAGTGTTCTTGGCAACGGTCCAGACGTTCTTGCGGGCACCATAGTAGCCGCGGGTGAGCTTCAGGATTCTCTTTCTCTTAGCACGTGAAGCAACGTGATTAACTGATCTTGGCATAATTTTGTTTGTTTTTTGAACGTAAGCGGATTCTCGATTGATGATTGTTGATTGATGATTGATAAAAATCCCTCATCTTTAATCCTTAATCCTTAATCTTTAATCTCTTAACGGCTTAAACGTTCGGTTTGACTTTGGGTGATTTCCGAAGAAATACTTGATTAACTCGTTTCTGAAAAAGATTAGCGAAGAAGGAGGAGTTCGCGAACTTGCTTGCGGTTGGCCGTCACGACCAGGTCGCTGTGCTGCAGATTGCGCTTCTGCTTCTTGGTTTTCTTCGTCAGGATGTGGCTGTGATAAGCGTGGTGACGCTTAATCTTACCCGTTCCGGTGAGCGTAAAACGCTTCTTGGCGCCGGAATTAGTCTTTACTTTTGGCATTTTTTTGTTTGTTTAATTTGTTATTATTAACGGCGTGGCAACGCATATACCGGGCGCAGCGCACTACCTTCTTTTCTGTTACCGTTTTCTCTGTTACCGTTCCTTGCGGTTCTCCGCGAGGCAGGCCTATCAGTCATCCCAATTCTCGCCTTCCACCTTCGGGCCCGTGTATTCCTTGGGTGCCTTCTGCTGCGGTTTCTTGCGCACGGGCTCCTCTATCGGACGTTCTTCCTCATCCTCGAAGTCTTCATCCTCCAGCGGGCCTTCCACAGCCGGCTTCTTGGGTGTCACCTTCTTGGGAGCGATGAACATAATCATGCGCTTACCCTCCAGAACAGGCATGGACTCCACTTTTCCATACTCCTCCAAGTCTTGTGCAAAGCGGAGGAGAAGAACCTCGCCCTGTTCTTTGAACAGGATGCTGCGGCCGCGGAAGAAGACATAAGCCTTCACCTTGTCGCCGTCAGCGAGGAAGCCCATAGCGTGCTTGAGCTTGAAGTTGTAGTCGTGGTCATCAGTCTGCGGTCCGAAGCGAATCTCCTTCACGTCGATCTTCACCTGCTTGGCCTTCATCTCCTTCTGACGCTTCTTCTGCTGGTAGATGAATTTGGAGTAGTCGATGAGTCGGCACACAGGAGGCTCCGCGTTTGGCGAGATCTCCACGAGGTCAACGCCCTTCTGTTCAGCGATGTGCAGAGCATCACGGGTACTCAGAATCTGTGATTCAATGTCATCTCCGACAATGCGAACCTCACGAGCACGAATCTGCTCGTTGACGCGATACTGGCTTTTGAGATTGTCTTTCTTCATTCAAGTCGCCCTTCGGCGAAATATTTAAGTTGGTTGATTTGCGGGCGCAAAATTAGTATTTTTCTGTCATACTGCGCACTTCATCGTTGATTTTCTTTGCAAAATCCTCGATTTTCATGCTTCCTTGGTCACCCTGACCCTGTCTTCTTACACTCACAAGTCCATCAGCCTCTTCTTTCTCACCA
>Ga0310691_10007440_pt1 | contig 11407 bp, 13 predicted proteins | sample 176DNAGHGlowgp2_FD_203887 | JGI IMG/M metagenome (GOLD analysis project Ga0310691, IMG submission 203887) | Sheep rumen microbial communities from Palmerston North, Manawatu-Wanganui, New Zealand - 1766 DNA GHGlow gp2 (v2) (version 2) | ecosystem: Host-associated > Mammals > Digestive system >... | reverse complement strand
AAAGCGCGCCCCTTCCGTGTTTCGTTCAAAGGCTTTCCTAGGGCCTCGGGAAAGAAGACGGACAAGGGACGCGCCTTTCTTGTAAGGCCCCCCGGCGGAGTTTCGTATAGGGAAGGTTGAACCCCACCCGAAACACCGCCATGAAAAAGCAAGAACAAGAAGACCTGATCGGCAAGGGCCTCGCCTGGGCCCCCGCCATCCAGCATCCGCTCGACCGGATGTATCTCAAGAAGATCGAAGGCATCCCGCTCATGCCCAAGATCATGGGCTGGGTCGTCGACCATCAGCGCGAAGAAATGGAGGCTCTGTTCTCCGGCGATGGCGTTCTCGTGACGGACTCTTCCTGTCCGGAGGCGGACGCCGCGTTTCGCGAAGCGTGCGAATCGCTCGATCTCGACCGGAAGAACTTCCGGTTCTTTGTGACGGCGGATCCAAGTGTGAACGCCTTCACGACGGGCAGCGGAATCCCGACCGTCGTCGCGACGAGCGCCTTGGTCAACGCCTGTTCGAAAGAAGAGCTCAAATTCGTCCTCGGTCATGAACTCGGGCACTACATCTGCGGGCATGTCCGATGCCAGACGCTGGCTCGCTATCTCCAAGTCGGCGCGTTGTACACTCCTGCGTGGCTTGCGGCCGCGGCAATCGGTCCGTTGTTGATGTCCTGGTCTCGGTATTCGGAAATCAGCGCGGACCGCGCGGGGCTGCTCGCAGCAAACGACTTCGAGGTCGCCTGCGCCGTCTTCTTGAAACTCGGAGGTTTCCCCTATTTGAAGAACGGACCGAAGAAACCCAGCCAGGCGCTGATGGACCAGCACATCGACTATACGCGCCAGACGGGGAACTTCTCGATGCTTCGCCGCCTGTTCCGGGAAATCAGTCATAGTCTTGGCGCCACGCATCCGCGTGTCGTGGAGCGTTTCGCGGCTCTCGACGAATGGCGGGATCTGGGCTGTCACGACGAACTTGTTAACGCATCGCCGGATGAGCGCATCCGGATCGCGGAAGAGATCGGTACGGACTACCTTCGCAACGAACTGAATCTCGCGCTCGTCGAGACGGCGGCGGACTATCTGGAAAAGGATGGAGGCGTTCGCCGAAAAAAATCCCTTCCTCTCCTCCGCAAGGCGTTCATCCACGGAGGAACTCTGCGCGGAACGGCGCTTGAACGCCTCGTTTACGCGGAACTGTCGATCCGGAAGAAGAAGAGCGACGAGCTCGCCTACTCGCTCTTGCTCTTCTTCGCGGACGGCTCCGACACGGCGCGCAAGGTTACGCTCCCCATCGAGTATTCGCCCGACCGCGATTTCGCTCCGGACGCCATCCGGGGCAAGTTCATCGAAACCCGGAAGGACGAACTCAAGTCCGTCGTCTACAAACCCAAAGCATAAAAGAGGAAAACTGCCATGATACTCACGATTCTCGCCATTTCCGGCATCGTCACCATCCTGGTCACGAAATTCTGGAAATACATTTTGGCGTTTCTCAACGGTCCCGTCCGGGATCTTCTCGAACGCCTGTTCGGAGCCAAGCGCTGCGAATGGTACGTGAAGTTTCTCCAATGGGCGGATCGCCAGGTGGCCGCGACAAGCCGCTTCATCAAGATGTATTGGCGCAAGTTCAAGGACACGGTCATCCGCATCAAGTCCAAGTACACCAAGAACCCGGACGGAACCTACACCAAGAGAACTGAGTCGCTCATCCGCGAAAAACCGGAGGAAAAGACGGCCCGGCGCGTCGTCACGGAGGAAACGGTCAACTGGGAGTATCTGCCCGACGAGGTTCGCGCGGAGATGATGCGCCAGCGCACGAACGAGGCCATGATGGACGACCGGGTCGTCGTCGATGCAAAAATCCGCGAGCGCGCCGAGGAAGAGGGCATTTCACTGTCCGCCTAGCCGAAAGAACACGATATGACAAACTCGATTGCCGAACCTTTCGTCGCCGCCGCGACCAATCTCGCGACGGGCGTTTCCGAAGCCGTGTCAAACGCGGTGACGGCCGTCGCGTCGGCTTCGCCGAATTCGGCGAACCCGCCGGCTCCGGACGGCGGCGGTTTTCCTTGGACGGCTTCGGCTCTCGTTCTAGCCGCCGCCGCGGTCGTTTTCGCGGTTTTCCGGAAACCGGCGTCAACGCATCCTTCTCCGACGACGAATGCCGGATCGAGCGATCCGAAAACGCCATCACCGGCCCCCGATGCGAAACCGACTGCGGAGAGAACCGCAAAACCGACCGTAAAACCGGATGAAGGAATCGTCGACGACATCCTTGCCGCCATCTCGCCCGATGCTTCGGCCGACGATCCGATCCGCGCGGAACTTGCGGCAATGCTTTCCGGAGCGACCCGTCCTTCCGATCCTCGTCTCGCGGACATTCTTCGCGTCGAGGAGTCGTTCGAGAAAAGACCGGGACGCAATTATCTGCGGCGCGTTTCGATCCTTCGCCGCAAGGAAGGAACGACGGGCTCGCTGGCGAAGGTCGAAAGCGAACTCGGCTGGGAATACGTCCCGGACGCCGTGAGAGGCGAGTTCATCCGCACGCGGCAGGACAGAATCGTCCGTCTCGTCTACGATGCGGGAAAGGCGGGAAAGGCATGAGCGGCGGCGATTGGGACTTCATCGACCCGAAGGACTCGCTCGACGCGCCGAAGCCCGTTCGGCCTCCGCCTGCATCGAAGCCGGCGGAGGACCGCGACGGAGAAAATGCGAAGGAGCAGGCCGTCGCGTTCGTCGCCCGCGAACCGCTCTATTCGCTCACGAACCTCGTTCTCGACGCCACCACGGCGAAACGCCTCGAATCGCTCAAGAACCGGTTCGCGACGCATCGTCTCGTCTACGAGGACTGGGGCCTCGGCCAGACCGATCCGAGCGGACGCCACATCGCCTTCAACCTCTACGGGCCGCCCGGCACGGGAAAGACGATGTGCGTCGAGGCGCTCGCCCGCGAATGGGGCAAGAAGCTCATCGATGTGAGCTACGCGGAAATCGAGAGCAAATACGTCGGCGAAACCGGCAAGAACATCGTGGCCGCGTTCAAGGCCGCCAAGGAGCAGGACGCGCTGCTCTTCTTCGACGAGGCGGACAGCATCCTCGGCCAGCGGATGACGTCCGTCACGCAGGCCGCCGACCAGGCCGTCAACGTCGCCCGGGCCGTGATGCTCAAGCAGCTCGACGCCTTCGACGGCATCGTCGCGTTCGCGACGAACCTCGCCCGCAACTTCGACGGCGCGTTCGTCCGCCGGATTCCGGTCCACGTCGAGATTCCGCTTCCCGACGAAGAGGGCCGCCGCCGCATCCTCGAAACGATCCTCCCGGACAAAGTGCCGTTCAAGGGCAAAATCGACTTCGCGCTTCTTGCCTCGAAGACGCCGGGGCTTTCCGGCGGCGACCTCAAGAACGTGGCCGTCAACGCCGTCTCCGACCTTGCCGCGCAGTCGTGGCAGTCGATGGATCCCTCGGCGATCACCGCCGTGTTCATCGCCCAGGCCGAAACGACGGCAAAGGCAAAGCGCGACGTCGGGCGCAATCCCGTCGTCGTCTCGGACGAGACAGTTTCAACGGAGGAAAACCAATGATCAACGGCATTGTCAAGCTCGCCATCGCCGCCGGTGCCGCCGCCGCCGCCTGGTACACGGACAAATACGTGAAGGTGAAAACCGGCAAGCACATTCACGAGCACGCGATCGATTTTGTCAAAAGTCTGTGGAATCGTCTGAGGCGCTGGGCGAACAAGTATCTCGACGAACATCCGAAGGTCAAGGAGGTCTACATCAGCGCGGTCAGCGTAGCCGCCGCGATCAAACGCGCGAAAAACGCCGGACAGGAATGGTTCGAACTGAAAGTGTTCGGCAAAGAGCCTCGGGCGAAGCAATCCCGCGTCATCAAGGAAGAAACCGTCACGCTCGACGAGGCCGATGCCGTTCTCGAAACGGCGAAAACCGAAGCGATTCTTGCACAGCGCTAACCAGAAAGAAGAAATGAAATGAAAATCTCCTGTCCCCATTGCGGACAACATTTTGAAGGCGACGAATTTCTCGCTAATCCAATGGTTGAATGCCCAGGATGCGGAACAACGTTTGCGGTTTCCAAAAGTTCGACAGAATCTAATTCCATTTTGGAGTATGAAACACAAGAAACCGCTTCCGAAAAGCCGACCATGGAACAATGGATAATAGAAACAGGGGGCAAAACGAGGCGGGCTGGCCTCCAGTTCGGACAACGGGTTTGGTCAGCATTGCTGAAATTCGTCAGGCTCGAAAGAAAGTCAACGACGGATGTTTCGATGTTCGGCAACGATGCTGCAGCTGCCTTTGAATTGAAGAGATTGTTCCCCGTTGCGGTTTGTTGTCTCTTCTTCGGATGGCTTGTCGGAGTTGCCTGTTCCGAGGAAGGCATGACCATTTACGCCGAAGACCGCTTTGCGATTCTCCCGTTCGGCTTTCTGATGTGTTGGTTTGTAATTCGCGGGATGCTTCATTTTATTCGTCCCAAGTGCCGACCATGGACACAATGGATTCTGATTGCAGCTTTTACTGCAACGATAGGCATTTTCCTTTTATTATTCTTCCAATATTGCGTCGGCAATGAACAATTTATGCGAGGCATATCGAGGGCTAGAGTCCGTGGAACTCCTTCATTCTTTAAGTACATTATCAAAATCATCGGATGGTGTTACGGCCGGGTTTCTGACCCTGAAGCTTCGATGCCGGCTCAATTTGCCGGATATGTTGGAGGCGTCGGGTTCTGCGAAGAAGCCATAAAGCTTCTTCCTGTTTTTCTGTTGATTTTCTGTCGCAACAAACTTCCATTCAAAGTGGATCTGTCATTTCGTTCGGTGCTGATGCTCGGGCTATTTTCAGGACTTGGTTTTGGAATCGCGGAAGCCCTCTCCACACCATATTGCCTTGCGGACCTGGATTTGAGCGGCCCCAGAAGTAGCCAGTTTGATTCGTATTCAGAGTATCTTGTAGCGCGCAACGAGTGGAAGAGTTGGGGTAGTGATTATGTTTTGTCTTTGTGGCGGCAACACCAGGATCTCGGTTCACAGATCATTCGATGGTTTTCATGCGTCCCTTCGCACGCCATCTATGCGACAATCGATGCCGCATTTCTCTGGATGTTTTCACGACGCATCCTGGAGACGGAAGACGAAAAGGCGAAGTTCGGATGGTTCGCAGCATGCGTTGCAGTTGTCGCGATCCTCCATGGAATATACGACACACTTTGCTCGATTCAATCCATTGGATTGTTTTTGGATGCAGCTTCTCTCTTTTTGCTCTGGATCGTCGTTCGACATGCCGCTCGACTTAAAGACGCTGGATTGGAAGCCGCTGAATGTAGATTTTCAGATTTTGATCCAGAAACCGTAAAAACGTTTGGAAAGTCTTTCGCTAAAACGTATCTTATCGTTGGACTTTGCATGCTGATTTGGTGCTGGGTTCTTCTGAATTGGGATGACATTTTTTGATTCTTCTTAGAAGCACAACAGCATAGAACATTCGCATGAAATTCTCCTGCCCATTTTGCGGTCAACACCTTGAAGCCGAAGATTCGCTCGTCGGCTCCTTCGTCGAATGCCCGACTTGCGGAAAATCGTTTTTCGCGACCGACAAACCGCAACCGCCATCCCCATCTCCGCCGCCGCTTCCTGAGGAAGCGAAAAGCGGAGACGACCTGGACGAGGCCAACGTTTTCCTGGAACGGATGATCGGAAACGTCGCCCATGCGATTCTGGGAATCTTCCGTCGCATCTGGCAAGTGTTCCGATACTTCCTGCGTGGAATCAAAAATGCTGTACGGTGGTTCTTTGATCGCGTGGTCTCGTTCATCCAGTTCTTCTTCAGCATTCGGTTCGCGAAGTTCGTCGTCCTTTTGGGAGTTCTCTTGCTTCTGCTTGCCGTCTTGGGCGGAATTGTGATTGCTCCGGCGGTCATTTCGCTGTGGGTCTGCCGCACGCAGCAGAACGCGCCGGAGTCCCTTGTGGATGAAAAATGGAATTGGTTGTCAAATCCGTCCACGGCGGCTTGGAATGTCGCATTTTGGGTTGAGGTCATTTGGCTGATCCTGTTCGCCGGATGGGGAATCTGGATCGGCATTAAGAGCTACAAACGCGGCGTCATCGCTCGGTGGCGGGCGCGGCGGAAGGAAAAACGGGCGGCACGTCGCGCCGCCCGAGAAGCTGCAAGGAACACAGATCCGGAGGAACGCTGACATGGGAACCATCATCGGAGACTTCTTCAAGAAGGTCGGACGCGGCATCGACAAGATGACCGACGGGAACATCCTCGATGGTCTCGGCGACGTGCTGGGCGCGCCGCTCGACGCGGCCGGACGCACGGTAAACGGCGCGCTGAATCTCGTCGGTCTTGGCGAGGACGAACTCGAGCCGGGAACAAAACTGCTCCTGTGCGAAATCGCCCTGCTCGCGAAGATGGCGAAAGCGGACGGCCGGGTCGACAAGTCCGAAATCGATTTCGTGAAAGCGCTGTTCGACGACCTGGAGCTGGATGGTGAAGCGCGCAAGGCGCTGCAAGGATTCTTCAACGAACAGAAGAAGAACGTCTCGGATGCGGCGGAGTGGGCGCAGGGAGTCGTGCAGGCCGCCATCGAGATGAATCCCGACGACGAGGATTGCGGCATCGACATCCGGTTGCAGGTCTACCGCCATCTGTTCCTGATGGCTCTCGCGGACGGCGAACTCGACGATGCGGAAGTCGCGCTGCTCCGCGCGCTCCCCGATCCGCTCGGCTTCAAGCCGGAAGTGTTCGATCTTGTCGTCGCCGAACTCTCCGAAGGTTCTGGAGACGAAGACGATGCCGCCCTCTCGTCCGCCTACGCGACACTCGGAGTCTCTCCGGAAGCATCCGACGCCGAAGTCAAGAAAGCCTGGAAAAGAAAGCTGGCCGCGTTTCATCCGGACAGGATCCAAGGCAAGGACCTTGACCCGGAATGGGTTGAACTCGCGAACCAGAAGAGCGCGGAAATCAACCAGGCGTACGAAACGATCAAATCGGCCCGCGGCGAATCGGAATCGTCCGAAACGTCGGCGACGGAGAACACAAATCGGAAGCCCTCCCGAAAGACCTCGGCCAAGCGATCAGGCAAATCCGGCACAACCGGCAAACGCGGGACCAAAAACAGGGAAGACGCCGGGCTACGTTTCTCGTGTCCGCATTGCGGAACCCGGTTTTCCGTACCCGAAGAATCGGACGAATATCTGGTCGATTGTCCGGGGTGCGGAGAGTCGGTTGACTTGACCGAAGTCGAACCGGAATAGACGAAGGAGTGGAAATATGGCTTTTCTCAAGGCGATTCGCGACAGGTTTGACTCGCTTGTTCTTGACGCCAAACGCATAACTTCGCTGTTGTGTCTTTTTGCGGCGGTTGTATTGGCCATCGCCTCCGGCGTCGGGAGTTTCTTCGTGCCGACAAAACTTCTCGGCGTTCTTCTGGCGGCGCTTGGTTGTTTCGTCGCAGGGTGGATGTTTGCCACGTCTCTTTCCAAATTCGACCGGTTCGGCGCCAAAAATCGTGAAACGGCCGAAGCACTCCGGGCAGAATTGAAGAAAAAGGCGGACGAAGTCGGTCGTCTCGAGAACGTAGTCGCGGATCTCAAGGCGGACCGGGACCGTCTTGAAAAACAACGCATCGACATCAACGCCGTCCGTCCAATCCTCAAGCTCGGGCTCGTGGAAGCGGACATGTCGGTCAAGGACGTGAAGATCGCGTGGATGAACGACTTCGATTCGGAGGGGTTGATCGAGTCGCTCTACCGCGCCACTCGAAGCCAATACGTCGGCGTACTGGAACGTTCGTTCAAGGCATCCTACGGCGTCGATCTGATGAAACTTCGAATTCGCGAAGAGGACAACCGCATCCGCGTAGCTGGAATCGAGCCTGAAAGTCTCGGGTTCAAGGATGACGAAACAAAATGGCTCGTGCGTCAGAAACAGACATACCGGCTCACGACCACGGACGAAACGGGAGGCGGACCGATGCCTGTCGCCGACCCTGCAACGGGATTCAAGAACGGAGAGAAGTTCTACGAAATCGACCGAACCGAACCGTTTGAGGGAAGCTTGGATCTCAATACGACGGCGACTTTCTGCACGGAACAGGAGAGAGAGCTTAGGAAACGTCTGAACAATGGCATTGGCGAAGACTTCCGTAACGTCAACCTCTACATTCGCCGAATGGCAGAGGGATTCATCCAAACGCTGCTCTCCCCCGTGGGGAAACCGGTTGAGTTCGATTCGATTCCGCTTGCCCAGATCGAAGGCGAAACCGACTGGCTCTCGCTCGAAGAGTTTGCAAAAGATTGGAACAAAAGTCTTGAAGTTCCGATGAGTTGAAATCGTGCGGACGACTGTCGATGTTGAAGCAACTCAAACGATTCCTTTCCGGTCTCGTCTGCCTTCTTCTCGGAGGCGGCGGGCTGTGGTACTGCGCCCAGGAGCCGCTCGTGGAGGAACGAGAGGAATTGCCGGACTACGACTATCTGGCGGAGATCCGAGAACTGGAAACGGAGGGACGGCTCGGCGAGGCGGAGCAGCTCGCGGACTGGGTCCTGGACGGGAGCGACATCACGAACCGATCCGAGGTCGTTGCCGTGCGCGACGAGATCCACGAAAGGCGGACGGCGTTCTGGAACCGCGCCTATCGCGCGGGGAAGGGATTCGTCGTCGGGGAGGGAACGTCCATCGAGGAACTTAGCGGAGCGGTCGTCTCCGACTTCCTGCTCTGGGGAGACATCCGCGATCTGGCGAAACAGGGATGGAACAAGGCGACAGGCAAGGAAACGGATCCCGTCGTCGCCGGCCTTGCCGCGGTAGGCGTGATCACCTCGGTCGCGTCCTATGTTCCGGATCCGGCGGAGGGCGCCGAGGTCTCCGCGGACGCCTCCTTCTCGCTTCTCAAGACGCTTCGGAAAACGGGGCATCTTTCGAAGAGGTTCTGCGGCGTCCTCGTCGACGGATGCCGCCAGTCGGTGAAGGCGAAGTCCCTCTCCAAGGGCATGAAGGAGATCGTCGTCGGGATGAAAGGGCTCTTCGACGGTGCCGGCGCCGCGCGCGCGGCGGCCATCATGAAGCACGTGGACGACGTCGATTCCCTGACGGCCGTGTCCAAGATGGCGAAGAAGGCCGCCGAGCCGGCGGCGATCCTCGTCCGGAAGCACGGCGCGGCGGGCGTGGACGCCATTCGCGAGCTGTCGAAGGCGGAGGACGGAGCGGAAGCGCTCGCGAAGGCCGCGCGGAAGGGACCAAAGGGCCTGAAGAAGATTCTGGCCTACACGAAGTATGGCGCAAGGACAGTGAAGTCCGTCCGTCTCGAACACATACAGCAACTCGCCAAGGAGATCGCCAGGAAAATCATCGAAGCTCTCGGCCGCCTCCCGATGGCGATCGTCTCGGGATTGCTCGCCCTGCTCGGCCTTCTCCAGACGAAGGTCTGGCGGATCGCCCGAATCGGTTGCAGACAAAAACCTTCGGCCCCGCCACCGGCTTCCGATGCGGCGTGATTTAATGCAAGAAAGGAAACGACCATGAGCAAGTCAGGCCCGAAATCAAAAGCAAGGGACAAGAAGTCCCGTTCCAAGCCGGAACGAGACCTGTACGAATCCGCCGGAGGTTTGCTCACGAATGCCGTATGGATCTTCATCGTCCTTGCGTTGATCTGCTTCGCGATCGGGCATCCCGGCTTGGGATGGTGCTTTCTAATCCTGTCCGTCGTTCCCGTCATCCTGTTCCTCATTTTTCACGTCATGACAACGGTCTTCTTTACGAAAATCATGAAAGACATTCCTCGCAGATAACCAAACCAAACAATCCAACCAACCAACAAACAACGAAAGAAATGGGGAAAGCCATGAGCTGGATGACCATCATCACGATAATCCTCAATCTCCCAAACACCATCCAAAAAGTTAAGGAGCTTAAGAGGTTCCTTGACAGAGAGCTGAAACGGCGTGGCTATAAAGGATTGTCCGATTTTGCCGAGGAGATGGGAGTTCCTGTCAACGTTATTGTGGATTACGCCTGCGAGCTGCTCGGTCTGGATTCGGAAGGTTCCGACGACAATTCCGATTCTGAAGAATCCGACGAATCCGCGACCGTCATGTGTCCGAACTGTCAAAAGTTTGTCATTGCGGATGACGGCAATGGTCTCTATCCGTGCCCATATTGCAAAAAGGACATTGATGTCGGAGTGTTCGATGGCGCATTCACGCCGCAGGATGACAACGACTCGTCCGGATGGGCCGTGGCGGAATGGTTGGTCAAATCGTTCGACATCTCGGCACCGTCCTCGGAGAAACTCCGCGCCATTCTGGAAGACTCGCATGAAGAAGGCGACGTATCCGCTCCGTCCGTTCTGTCCGAGACCATGCGGGCGTTGGGCCTCGACCCTTGGGTGCCGGACAACGAGAACGACAAGCGAACGGTTTTCCGTTCCGGGAACAAGTTCGTCGATTGGGTTTTCGAAAACGGCGGAAGAGTCGCCGTTTGCTTCCAGCACGCCGAAAGAGGGCTCGGCCGCCATTGGATCGGGCTTGAACTCCATGACGGCGAAGTCCGGGTGATGGACCCAGTCCAAGCCGATGGATATTGGCCCCTTGCACGGTGGCGCCGCGGAGTCAAAATCGGGAGAATCGTAGCCGTCTACGGATTCATGGACTAGACGAGAAGGAAGGAGCAGAAGACAATGAGCAAAGTCTACACGTCGTTCGACGAAGTGACGCGGGCCTACAACAAGGTCCGTACGGAACTCTGGAAACTCGGTGTCCTATGGGACGGGTCGAAGCTGGACGGGGTCGGTCTCACGTATCTGCCGTTCGCGCCGATTTCGGCGCTCGGGGGATATATGGGCTTCTACGACCCCAACACCGGGGAGATCGAGTTCCCGTCGGTGTATCTCCCGATCCAGTCGCTGTGGAGGGATCTCGGAACGAAGGCGAACGCGCCCGACGTGATCCGCCACGAGTTCGGGCACGCGCTGGCGGACCTCTATCCGGGAGCTCTGAAGAAGGGCGGCGTCTTTCGGGCGGCCTTCGGCGGAAGCTACGGCGGAACGCCCGCAGAGGAGCGCGGCGTGGACGGATGGGAGGAGCGCTATGTCTCCGAATACGCCACGAGCGCCACGCAGGAGGACTTCGCCGAGACCTTCATGCTCTTCGTGAAGCACAAGGGGAAGATTCCCGCGAAGTTCGCGGGGAAGCCCGCCATCCGGAGAAAGTGGAAGGCGGTCGCGGAGATCGTGAAGCGCGTCGCCGCGGCGACGAAGTAGCGCATAGTTCGCCCGTTTGCGGGGGACGGAGCGTTCTGCTAGAATCGGGCGCATGAGGAAACGCACGATTCTGCTGGCCGCGCTCGTGGCGGCTCTGTTCGCCGCCGTGGCGCTCGTGCAGGGCCGCCAGC
>Ga0310691_10007438_pt1 | contig 11409 bp, 11 predicted proteins | sample 176DNAGHGlowgp2_FD_203887 | JGI IMG/M metagenome (GOLD analysis project Ga0310691, IMG submission 203887) | Sheep rumen microbial communities from Palmerston North, Manawatu-Wanganui, New Zealand - 1766 DNA GHGlow gp2 (v2) (version 2) | ecosystem: Host-associated > Mammals > Digestive system >... | reverse complement strand
CAATAGGCATACCACTTGTCTTCCACTTCCTTCGCACTGTACTTTGCTGCTAATTTATCCATTCTCTATATTGTGGGTCTTAAAACTTACAAAAATAAGGAAAAATTGTTAATTTTGCACAAATTATAAGCCGATATATGGACAATAATCAACCCAAACCCCAGAATCAGATTCAACTGGAACTCAAACCCGAAATCGCCAAGGGCAACTATTCCAACCTGGCCATCATCTCACATTCCCGCAGCGAGTTCATCATAGACTTCGCCACCACCCTGCCCGGTCTGGCCAAACCGGAGATTGGCAGCCGCATCATCATGACACCAGAGCACGCCAAACGCCTGATGAACGCCCTGTTCGACAACATTTCCAAGTACGAGGCCCAATTCGGCGTCATCGACCTGGGAGGAAAGGGCCCCCAGCCCGGCGGCACCTTCAATCTGGCCGATTTCGGCCCTCTGGGCGGCGGCGGAAATAAGTCGTAAGATGAATTTAAAAAGAATCAAAGCATTCGCCTTGGATATCGACGGCGTTGCTACGGACGGAGGCGTCCTGTGCAGCAGCGACGGAGACCTCCTGCGCACCTACGATGCCAAGGACGGCTTTGCCATCCGCATGGCCGTCATGAACGGATACCCCGTAGCCATCATCACCGGCGGAAGTTCCGAGAGCATCCGCAAACGGATGGTCACCAGCGGCGTCAAGCCGGAAGACGTATTCCTGCATTGCAGAAACAAAATGGACGAATTTGCCATATTTTGTGAACGTTACAATCTTTCACCTAAAGAAGTAATGTACTTTGGTGACGACGTTCCGGACATGGAAGTTCTCCAGGCCTGCGGTTGCGGTGTCTGCCCTTCCGACGCCGTGGACGAGGTAAAAGCCGTAGCCGACTGGGTGTCCGACTACCCCGGCGGCAAGGGCTGTCTCCGCCATTGCATAGAAAGCACCCTCCGGGAGCAGGAAAAGTGGATTTTCGATGCTGCCGAATACAAAAGGAAGTTCTGATGAAGTTGGACGGAAAGCATATCATCCTGGGCAGCAATTCTCCAAGAAGAAGAGAATTGCTAAAAGGATTGGATATTGATTTTGAAGTAGATACAGGCAATAACTTTGAGGAGTCCTTCGCGCCGGACACGCCCTTCGACCAAGTACCGCGCCTGATGGCCGAAGGCAAGTCGAAGGGCTTTCATCGGCCCCTCAAGGAAGGGGAAATCCTCATAACGGCCGACACCATGGTCATCCTTCCGCCGGAGGGAGGCAAGGCCGGAGAAATCCTGGGGAAACCCAAGGACCGGCAGGACGCCATCCGCATGCTCCGGGACCTCTCCGGACGCAAGCACCATGTCACCACCGCCGTCACCCTGCGAAACCGCTATAAGACCGAGACCTTCGAAGTAACCACCCAAGTGTGGTTCAAAGCACTTTCCCAGGAGGAAATCACCTATTACGTAGATACTTACAAGCCTTTCGACAAGGCCGGAGCCTATGCCATCCAAGAGTGGATTGGCCATGTGGGCATCACCCGCATCGAAGGGTCCTATTTCAACGTGGTAGGCTTTCCCGTCCAGCGCGTGTACGAGGCTCTCCTGACATTCTAATGCGCCGCCTTCCGGCGTCCGGAGAACCAGCGCTGCGGCAGTTCCATGGCCAGGATAATGCCCAGCACAATGGCAATGGCCACCTTCACGGCCAAAAAACCGTAGTGGGAAGAAAGGTCCAACTCCCCTGCCGTCAGATAATACGAGAACCAGAACAGGCCGGCTCCGGGCACCAGCGGGAAAATACCGCAAATGATGAAAATCTGGGCCGGGCAGCGGGTTGGAACGGCCGCAAAACGCGACAGGAGGCACACCATGACAGCCGCAAAGAGCGTGGAGACAGGGGCCGAAAACTGGCCGAAACGCATGGCTACAAGATAGACCATCCAACCCAGCACGCCCACCATTCCGGAAACCAGGTACTGCTCCTTGTCCACGGTATAAAGCACGGCGAAGCCCCAGGTTCCGGCAAAGGCACCCAGCGCCTGCCAGGCATAGTGGGAGGTCTCCGGGCTCAGCGTTACGCCGGGCAGTTTGATGAGTCCGTCAAAAAGCCAGCCGTCCAGCATAAAGGCCGTGGACACGCCCAGGGCTATGCAGAAAAAGCCCAGCAAGGCATCTGTGAGCCGGGTAAGACCGGCCAGATGGTCCGAATTGGCCAAGTCCCGTACGCCGTTGGTGAAGGCCACGCCGGGCACCAGCGGCATAATGGCACCCACGATGATATTGCTCAGGCTCTCCCCCAGACCTATACGCCAGAAAGTGATACTGAGCAACATGGCTACCAAGGCATTGGCCATGGAGCCCACGATTTTTGAAAGATAGCGGTTGCTTACATAAAGCACAAAAAGATATAGCAACAAACCCGCCAGGGTGGCCGCAAGGCAGTCCGCCCAGCTTCCGCCGAAGATGACGGCAAAACCGCCGGATGCAATGCCCGAAGCCAGAATCTGCAGCCAGTCCGGCTTCTTGGGCAGAGACCGAATCTTTTCCAGCCGCTTCTGCGCCTGCTCCACCGTATATTTCCCCTGGGAAATCTCATAGCTGAGCCGGTTCACGGCCGTCACCTTGTTCAACTGGGAGCCGCGGATGGGGATGAAATCAATATTGGCATAGGTAGAAGCCTGCCCGCCGGACTTCTCCACTTTCCCGGCCTTTCCGGAGGTAAAAATGCCGTTGGAAACAATGAAAAAATTCTTGGAATCCACCCCGTAATGCGTGCAGATACGGGCCATAATATCCTCTACGCGAGCTATTTCCGCTCCGTTTTCCAGCAGGATATGCCCGGCCTCCGAGGCCAGCTCCAGCACCTGGGTGAAATCTTCCTTTCTTTCCATGGCGCAAAAATACACAAAAAATAAGTATTTTTGTGCCGATGAATGACTTTTCACAAAGGATTTTGGATTGGTACGCAGAAAACGGCCGGGACCTCCCCTGGCGCCGTACCCCCGAGCCATACGCCGTCTGGCTCAGTGAAATCATCCTCCAGCAAACCCGTATAGCCCAGGGGACGGCCTACTGGCACCGCTTCATGGAGCAATTTCCCTCCGTCAAGGATTTGGCCGATGCCTCCGAAGACCAGATTCTCCGCCTGTGGGAAGGCCTGGGCTACTACTCCCGCGCCCGGAACCTGCACAAGGCCGCCAAGCAAATGGCGGAACGGGGCGCTTTTCCGGATACCCTGGAAGGCATCCGGGCCCTCCCAGGCGTGGGAGACTACACGGCCGCCGCCATCGGCTCCATCTGTTTCGGCATTCCCGCCGCCGTGGTGGACGGCAACGTGTACCGCGTCCTGGCCCGTTATTTCGGCATCGAAACGCCCGTGGGCAGCACGCAGGCCAAAAAGGAATTCACCGCCCTTGCCCAGAAACTCCTGCCCCGGGAGGCCCCGGCCCAGTTCAACCAAGGGCTGATGGACTTCGGCGCCATCCAATGCACGCCCCAGAACCCGGACTGCCTCACCTGCCCCCTGCAGGGCAGCTGCAACGCCTTCCTAAGCGGGCGCACCCAGCTGCTTCCCGTCAAAAAACCGGCTGCAAAGCCCCAGGAAAGGCATCTTAACTATATCTATGTCCGTTACAAGGGAGAAACGGCCATCCGCCGCCGCGGTTCCGGAGACATCTGGCAGGGCCTCTACGAACCCCTCGTCCTACCCCGTCCAAACGGACGGCTCGTCCGGGAAAAGGTCAAGCACCAGCTCACCCACCGCACCCTCCTGGCCGATTTCTACCTCTGGGAACCCGTCCATCGGCCCGCATTGCCGGAAGGCTATTTCTGGATAAAAGAGACGGAGCTTGACGCCTACGCCAAGCCCCGCCTGTTCGAACTGCTGCTGGAACAGATTTAAGGCTGCTCCTTGATATAGACGTCCTGCTGCGGGAAAGGAATCTCGATGCCGTTCTCGTTGAAGGCATTGTAGATGGCCTCCCGCGCCTGAGCGGCAATGGCGGCATAGTTCTCCACCGTCGTGTGCATAAGCACCCGCAGGTTGACGGAACTGTCGGCAAAATCATCTACCCTTACCACAATCCCTTTCTTCTTGTCCACCACCTCCCGGCCGTATTTATCCTTCATCATCAGCGGGTTAAGGGCTTCCAGAATAATCCGGCGGGCCTTCTCCACATCGGTCCCGTATTTCATGCCCACCAAAACGCTCACCAGCTGGTAGGAGTCACTGCGCGTCAGGTTCTTGAAGTTCTTGTTGAAGAGGGCGGTATTGGTAAAGATGATGACCGAGTCGTCCATCGCCTCAATCTGGGTGCTCTGATAGCTGAGCCCCACCACGGTGCCCCGGATGCCGTCGCACTCGATGATGTCCCCCACCCGGACGCGGCCGCTCATGAGCTGCACGCCATAGAAGAAGTTGTTCAGCACATCCTTCATGGCAAAGCCGATACCCGTTGCCAGGCCGGTAGAAACCAGCGCCAGCCCCGATGCCGGAATCTGCAGAAGAAGGAAGATAATCAGCACATACAGGCCCCAGGCCAACAGGGAAATAATATTGTTGGCCAGGTTGTAATTCACATCGGTCTCCTTGAATACCACGTTCTCTCCCAGTTTCTGGATGGCCGATTTAGTCTTCCACACACGGTAGAATGCCTTGGCGGCATAGATGAGGTAACGGAAGAGGAAGAAAAGGCTCACAATGATGAGAATGTAAAGGAGAGATACGGAGAAACCGTTCTCCGCTTTAACAAAGGGCCCGAAGAAAATCCGCCGGGCCACCCCGGTGAAGTTGAACACCTTGCAGGCCATGAAAACGGAGCCGGGGAAAGACCAGATGGCCAGTACGGGCACCAGAACCGTCTTGGCCAGGTCGTACAACCAGGAAACCTCTATGAAGGACGCCTTTCCGTTCGAAAGCGGCAAGGAAGGATTCTTTTTCCGATAGGCCAGCTTCCGCTCCTTCAGATGGCTTTCATAATATCGGCTCAGAAGCTCCCAGACAGCAATCAGGCTCTCTAAAAGCGCCAGCTGGAACATCCACCAGATAATGAGCAGGAGTGAGCCCATTACCACACCGGCCCAGGAAATGAGCGTAGCCACGGCCATGGCCCCCGAGCTGGCCCATAGCAAAACCCGGTCTCCCCTGTCCACTATCTTGCCCTTCCGGCTCACCATCCAGAACTGGAAGAAGGTGCTCAGTAGCAGCAGGGCCGGAAAAATGAGGTTGATAACACTGTTGGGGATGAAAATCATCCGGAAATAAATCACCACGAAGGCCATGACAAGCGTAGGAAGATAGGCCAGCAGGGTGCTCCGAATCTGGGGCTTGTCCAGGCGGATGAGCATGGATACCAGGATGGCGGCCATGAGCCAAGCAAATTCCCCCATCATGGTAGAGGAACGGACAATGAAGGTATTGTCCGACAGCTTGGTATTGATAAACAGGAACACGCCGAAGAGGAAAACGCCTATCAGGGCAATAATGAGCCCCTTGTGCTCCATGAACCACCCGGATTCCCGCTTCCTGCCGTATTTGACGTATCCGTTCACCAGCAGGGTGGAGACCAGCGTGGCCACCAGCAGAATCAGCAGCAGCATGAACGAATAGAAGTACACGATGGGGCCCCGCCAGGAGCTGGCTACGCTATTTTCACCCAGGTTCAGCTGCAGGCTGTAGCGGCTCTTGACATCGGCCAGGGCCCTCTGGGTACGGAAAGGGAAACGGGCCAGGGTTTTAAAGTAATTCCCCTGCCCTTCCACGAAGAGTTTCTGCTGAACGGATTTATAGCGGTCCTGCGCATAGTTATAGGCACTGCGCAGAAGCTCGTCCGTCTGCTCATAGTACTCGTTGTCCTTGTCAATCTGCCGCATCTGCTGCCAGTAGTAGGCTACAATCTGCTCGGCCACATACAGGCAGCTGTCCCGCACCGCAATGGTGGCGTCGTCCATCTTCATCTCGTATGCATCGCGGGCAAACTCCGGCGTGTCCAAGATGGTGGAATCGGCCAGCGCCGTGGTGGCGGAATCCAGGGCCACCGCCACTTTCTTCTCCTGCACAATCTCCTCGGCTGTGCGCTCCGGAGGCATCTTTCTTAGCGTGAGTACCAAGCGGTTATATCGCTCCATCTCAGCCGTAAGTTTGGCCTTCACCTCGGCATAGGGGGTGCTTTCGCCCTTGAACTGCTCGTACTGGCGGGTCACCTCATTGAGGGCGAAGGTAAGGTCAAACGTGTTCTCGGAGGCCTGTGAATACAGCATCACGGAGAGCTCGTTGCACTCATCCACCAATTGCGCCAGTCTCTGGTGCTGTTCCTGAATCCGCTTTTCCGCACTGCCGGAGAAGCGCTCAAGGCCCGCATACGTCTCCTTGAGCTCCATCAGAAGCACCGAGAGCGTCTGGTTCAGGTTGTTCTCCTTGAAAACAGCCCACAGCGGAGCCGCTACAAGCAGGATGCTCAGAAGCGCTATAATCCGTCTTTTTCTCATAACTTGCCTTGTTCTCCCAGATGGGAATCCTTGAAGCCCAGGAAGTAGAGCACCCCGTCCAGGCCGATGGTACTGAGGCTCTGCCGGGCTTCCTCCTTCACCCGCGGCTTGGCATGGAAAGCAATGCCCAGGCCCGCCTCCATGAGCATGGGAAGGTCGTTGGCACCGTCTCCCACGGCAATGGTCTGGGCCAGGTTCACCTTTTCCGTCATGGCGATGAGTTTCAGAAGGTCGGCCTTGCGGCGGCCGTCCACAATCTCGCCCACATAGCGGCCTGTCAGTTTGCCGTCCTCCCCTACTTCCAGTTCGTTGGCATAGACATAATCGATGCCGTATTTGCGCTGCAAATGCTCCCCGAAGAAGGTGAAGCCGCCGCTCAGGATGGCAATCTTGTAGCCGCAGGTCTTGAGGACAGACATCAGGCGGTCCGTTCCCTCCGTTATAGGTAGATGGTCTGCAATATCCTGCATCACAGACACATCCAGTCCTTTAAGCAAAGCAACCCTTTCGGTAAAGCTTTCCTTGAAGTCAATCTCTCCCCGCATGGCGCGCTCCGTAATGGCCGCCACCTTTTCATAGACACCGTGCCGCCGGGCCAGTTCGTCTATGCACTCCGTCTGGATAAGCGTAGAGTCCATATCGAAGCAGATGAGCCGACGCATCCGGCGGTACATATCGTCTTTCTGGAAGGAGAAATCCATTCCGCTGGAGCGGCTCATGGCCATCAGCTCCTTCTGGAAGGCGGCCTTGTCCTCCACCGTTCCGCGGATGGAAAACTCCACGCAGGCCCGCACATTCCTCTCCGGGTGCATGATGCTCATACGCCCCGTGAGCCTCTTGATGGCATCGATATTGAGTCCATGACTGGAAAGCACCTGCGCCGCCATGGCTATCTGCCTGGCACTCAGGCTGCGGCCTATCACCGTCAGGATGTAACGGTTCTTTCCCTGACGCCCGGCCCAGCTCTCATAATCCACGTCCGAAATGGGTTCGAAGCCTATACCCACCCCCAATTCCGTCGCCTTGAAAAGCAGTTCCTTCATCACCTGGCCGGAATCCTTCTCGTCTATCCGAATCAAAATGCCCAGCGACAGCGTGCTGTGGATATCGGCCTGGCCGATGTCCAGAATCTGCGCATCGTAACGGGCCAAGATGCCCATGATGGAGGCCGTGAGCCCCACCTGGTCCTTTCCGGAAATCCGAATTAAAATCTGTTCCTTCTTCATAACGTATTTAAGCCAGATATTTGCACACAATCGACAGCAGGGCGTCGCTGGGAGCCGAGTATTCTCCGTGCAGTTTTCCCACAATAAATAGAAGCTTCAGGGCAAAATAAGGATACAGCTCTTTTTCCTTCTCTGCAAGGGAGGCTTCGTCCGCCAGCTGATAATACTCCCGGGCAAAAAGCTTCCAATGCTGCATGAGAACGGGCCGCGCGAGGTGGAAAATCTGGTCGGCACGCTCATCGCTTATAAAATTGGCCGAATAGTACAGCATGCACAGGTCCCACTCCGGCCGGCCGTAGGCAAAATCCCCCACGTCAATCCAGAGAGTCCTCTTCCCGTCCGTGATGATATTGCCGATATGGAGGTCTCCATGCAGGCAGGTATCGGCCTCGGGAATGCCCTCCAGGCGGGAAAGAGCCATTTCCCGTACATTTTCCGGAAGCTTTTTGTATCGAATAATCATGTCCCGTACCAGCTCTTTCATGGAAGGAAGCCTGCAGGTATCGGCCTGTTTGGAATGCAACTCACGCGCCAGGACGGCAAAACGGACCGACAGCGGTTCCAGCTGCTCCGGTTCCTGGGATATGATGCGGGTGAAGGAGCGTTTGCCGGGGATGAGTTCGTACTCGGCGCCGTAGCGCGTCCCGTCCGTAATGAGCCGAAGGGGCTTGGGAGTGGGAATACCCAGCTCATACACTATCTCATTTACGTGGAACTCGCGCGAGGCGGTCTGGGCCTGCACGCCGGGCATGAAAAGCTTCGCCAGAGACGTACCGTCTTTTTTGTTATATGTCAGGGCTGTACCGCCTTCCCCCGTCTGGAAATAGTCTTCCAGTTCAATTTTCTGGTAAGTATCCATCTTTTTTACTAATTATCCCGGCTGCGGGATGGACTATAAATTTTACAAAAATAAGAAAAATAAAGGAGATTTTGTGTATATTTGGGCCGATTATGGCATCAAAAAAAGGAAAAATACTGATTGTCGATGACAACGCCGGCATCCGCCGGACGCTGGAGATTCTGCTGCCCCTGCACTTTGCCCAGGTGAAGACCCTTCCCTCCCCGGCCACGCTGGTGGCATCCCTGGAGCAGTTCCGCCCGGACGTGGTGCTCTTGGACATGAACTTCACGGCCAGCATCAACACCGGCAACGAAGGCCTCTACTGGGCCGGAGAAATCAAGAAAATGGCACCCGAGGTGGAGGTGGTCCTCTTTACGGCTTATGCCGATATCGCCCTGGCGGTGGAAGGGATGAAACGCGGAGCCTTCGATTTCATCGTCAAGCCATGGGACAATGAAAAACTGGTGACAACGCTCACCGCCGCCCGGGACAAGGCCATGAAGGCCCTGGGAAGAGATTCTTCCGAGCGGTCTTCCTGTCATTCCGGGCGAAGCGAAGAATCCATGTTCTGGGGCAGTTCCAAGCCCATGGCCGCCATCCGCAAAACCATAGACAAAATCGCCCCCACCGACGCCACGGTGCTCATCACCGGCGAAAACGGCACCGGCAAGGACGTCCTGGCGCGGGAAATCCATTTCCACAGCCTCCGGAGCGGGAAGCCGATGGTGGCCGTAGACGCCGGCGCCATCACGGAAACCCTCTTTGAGAGCGAACTCTTCGGCCACGTCAAAGGCGCCTTTACGGACGCCCATACAGACCACGCCGGCAAGTTTGAACAGGCCGACGGCGGAACACTCTTCCTGGACGAAATCGGCAATATCCCGCTGCACCTGCAGGCCAAGCTGCTGCGGGTGATTCAAAGCCGGAGCGTGGTGCGCGTGGGCGGTTCCAAGGCCATCCCGGTGAATATCCGGCTCATCTGCGCCACCAACATGGACCTGGAACAGCTGGTACGGGAAGGCCGTTTCCGCGAAGACCTGTACTACCGCATCAACACCGTCCATATCGTCCTCCCTCCCCTGCGGGAACGCCGGGAAGACATTGTTCCGCTGGCGCAGCTCTTCCTGGAACGCTTTGCAGAAAAGTACCATCGGCCCCTGATCGGCCTGGACTCTTCCGCCTGTGCGGCTTTGGAGAACGCCCGTTGGAACGGCAATATCCGCGAATTGCAGAACGTCATTGAAAAAGCGGTCATCCTGAGCGAAGCGAAGAATCTGTCGGCCAAGGACCTCCAGACAGATTCTTCGGGCACCGGCGCCATCAAAACAACGACCGGGGCCGACGAAGAGAGGCTGGTGCGTGAAGCCGTAGAGCGTTGCAACGGGAACATTTCCGCCGCAGCGAAGGCCCTGGGCATCAGTCGTCCGACCATGTATGCCAAAATGAAGAAATATGGAATGTAGATTCTTCGGCCTTCGGCCTCAGAATGACAGGCTTTTGTCATCCTGAGCGAAGCGAAGGATCTTTGAATATGAAACTGGGGTTCGTCATACTGCTCTGTATCATCGTTGCCATTGTGGCGGCGGTGATTGCTACGCTCCGGACCCGGCACAAGGACATCAAGAAAGTGGCCTATATGATGGATGCGCTGGAAGACGGCGAACTGAACTTCCGCTTTCAAGACAACAGCAAGTTCAACCGCACACTCAACCGTATTCGCACCATCTTCGAGAAACAACGCCAGGCACACGAGCAGGATTCCTGGACCAAGCTCATCCGCGTACTCACGCACGAAATCATGAACACGGTGTCCCCCATCGCATCGCTCTCCGACGCGCTGTCAAAGTCCATGGACAAGGACGGCCACAGCCCGCTGGACGTGAAGGCCGGACTGGACACCATCTCCGACTCCTCCAAGAACCTCATCAAATTCGTAGAAACCTACCGGGAACTCTCCGGCGTAGCCCGTCCGGCAAGAAAAGCCATTGAACTTCAAGAGCTTATAGACGGCGTTATGGCACTGAACAGGGAATATGCCGCCTCCTGCGGCGCGGTCTGCAGCTATCGGCCCCAAGAAGCGGACCTCATGATTTACGCCGACGAGGGGCAAATCTCCCAGATTCTCATCAACCTCATCAAAAACGCCCTCCAGGCCGATGCCAGGCATATTGACATTTCGGCCCGGCTGGGAAAGGACGACGAAGTGATTGTGCTGGTGGCCAACGACGGCGAGCCCATCCCTCCCTCGGCCCGGGAGCAAATCTTCATCCCCTTCTACACCACCAAGAAAGAGGGCTCCGGCATCGGCCTTTCCCTGGCCCGCCAGATTATGCGCCAGCACAACGGCAGCATCGAGCTCCTCCAAAGCGACGCCTCCCGGACGGTCTTCGAACTCCGCTTCCGCTAGTCTATATTGTAAGCTCGGCTATCGGCAAAAAAGCTTAACTTTGTCTTCAAGGAATTAAGGTATGAAAGTGTTCATCATCATCGGGATGCTGCTGGCCGCCGTATTCAGCGCCAGCGCCCAGACCGGAACCTGGTCCGGAAAGTTGGATGTCCAGGGCACAAAACTGTCACTTGTGTTTCATCTTGATGAGGAGAATCCCACGATGGATTCGCCGGACCAGGGTGCAAAGGGAATTCCCATTGAGGTTACGAGGACGGCTACCGGAAGTATTACCATCAAGGTGCCTTCCATCGGAGCTACGTATGAAGGCCTATGGTTAATCAAGCAGATTGCGGGTTCCTTCAAGCAAATGGGTGCTTCTATGCCCCTGACGCTTATGCCGGGCGAAGAGAAGCTCAATCGGCCACAGACACCAAAAGGGCCGTTCCCTTATGCTCAAGAGGAGGTCTCTTTCAGCAACGGTGA
>Ga0310691_10007436_pt1 | contig 11413 bp, 6 predicted proteins | sample 176DNAGHGlowgp2_FD_203887 | JGI IMG/M metagenome (GOLD analysis project Ga0310691, IMG submission 203887) | Sheep rumen microbial communities from Palmerston North, Manawatu-Wanganui, New Zealand - 1766 DNA GHGlow gp2 (v2) (version 2) | ecosystem: Host-associated > Mammals > Digestive system >... | reverse complement strand
GAGATAAAAGACATCAGTTTTACGAATTTATCACCGCAGACAGAGTAACGTCCTCTATCTTCTGCCGCTGAAAAGCGGCTATCTACCTCTATCTTCCTATATCTACTTAACATGCGAAACTTGAGTAGACGTTTATAGTAGTAATGCTGAGAGGACGGGTGTTTCACTGAGTGCAGTGAAACCCCGTCCTCTCTTTTTCGTAACTTTGAGACTTCGTCTCGAAAGTACTTTCGCTCGACAATAAAAGCAAAAAAATGTTTTTTTGCTTTGTATTGTGCTCGCTTATTCGTACCTTTGTGCCCTCAAAAGAATATAATAGGTATAAAAGATATGAAGAATTTCGTTGAAGAACTGCGCTGGCGTGGTATGCTGGCACAGATGATGCCAGGAACGGAGGAGTTGTTACAGAAAGAGATGGTGACCGCCTATCTGGGTACAGACCCTACGGCAGACTCACTGCACATTGGCCACCTCTGTGGCATTATGATGCTGCGCCATCTGCAGCGCTGTGGTCACCGTCCTGTCATCTTGGTGGGTGGTGCTACGGGTATGATAGGCGACCCCTCAGGTAAGTCACAGGAGCGTAACTTGCTGAACGACGAGACGCTGCGCCACAACCAGGAGTGTATCAAGAAACAGGTGGCAAAGTTCCTGGACTTTGAAACCTCCCCCAACCCCTCCCAAGGCGGGGAGTCGAATAAAGCCATCATGGTCAACAACTACGACTGGATGAAGAACTTCACCTTCCTGGACTTTGCCCGCGAGGTAGGTAAGCACATCACCGTCAACTACATGATGGCCAAGGAGAGCGTGCAGCAGCGTCTGAACGGTACTGCCCGCGATGGCCTGTCATTCACCGAGTTCACCTATCAGCTGCTGCAGGGCTACGACTTCCTGTATCTCTACCAGCACTATGGCGTGAAGCTGCAGCTGGGCGGTAACGACCAGTGGGGCAATATGACTACTGGTACGGAACTGATTCGCCGCACGCTGGGCAACGAGGTAGAGACCTTCGCACTGACCTGTCCGCTCATCACCAAGAGCGACGGCAAGAAGTTTGGCAAGACAGAGAGCGGCAACATCTGGCTGGACCGCAATCGCACCTCGCCCTACCGCTTCTATCAGTTCTGGCTGAACGTCAGCGACGACGACGCAGAGCGCTACATCAAGATATTCACCTCGCTGGAGAAGGACGTCATCGACGCACTGGTGGAGGAGCACAAGCAGGATCCCGGTCGCCGCGTGCTGCAGAAGCGCCTGGCTGAGGAGGTGACCGTAATGGTTCACTCGAAGGAGGACCTGGATATGGCTATCGAGGCTTCTAACATCCTCTTCGGCAAGTCTACCAAGGAGGCTTTGGAGCGCCTGGACGAGCAGACCTTCCTCGATGTCTTTGACGGTGTGGAGAAGCACGAGATTGGCGCTGACCAACTGGGACAGCCCGCCATCGAACTGCTGACCACCGTGGCACCCGTATTCCCCTCGAAGGGAGAGATGCGCAAGATGGTGCAGGGTGGTGGTGTCTCGCTGAACAAGGAGAAGCTGACCGACCAGAACCGTCTCATCACTGCTGACGACCTCATCGATGGTAAGTATCTGCTGGCTCAGAAGGGCAAGAAGAACTACTATCTGCTGATAGTCAAGTGAAAAGTGAGAAGTGAGAAGTGAAAAATGGTGGAAAAATTTGGTCGTATGCCAAATTTTTCCTACCTTTGCACCCGCTTAATTAGCAAACGGTGTCCAATGGTGTAATGGTAGCACAACAGGTTTTGGTTCTGTTTGTGGTGGTTCGAATCCGCCTTGGACAACAGAAAGATGCAGACTTTTAGAGAGGTCTGCATCTTTGTTTTTTGAAATATTAAGTATTAATCTTGATTAAAACGTATCATAAATAGGTGATTATTCAAAAATAATGATTACCTTTGCAATCAGTATTCACAATAATTTTTAATAAAACAAACTAATTATGGCAAATCTATTTTCACTGGAAGGAAAGAACGCCTGGATTACTGGCGCATCCTATGGTATCGGTTTCAACATTGCTAAGGCTTTCGTGGCCGCAGGCATCAAGAACATCATCTTCAACGACATCAATGAGCAGGCACTGGAGCGTGGCTTGGCCAACTATAAGGAAGCCGGCATCGAGAACGTGAAGGGCTACGTCTGCGACGTGACCGACGAGAATGCTGTCAAGGCATTGGTAGAGACGATTCACCAGGAGGTGGGCCAGATTGACATTCTGGTCAACAACGCTGGCATCATCAAGCGCATCCCCATGCACGAGATGAAGCGCCAGGAGTTCCAGCAGGTCATCGATGTCGACCTGGTAGCACCCTATATTGTCAGCGCCGCTGTTATTCCTGAGATGATGGAGCGCAAGGAAGGTAAGATTATCAATATCTGCTCTATGATGTCAGAGCTGGGTCGTGAGACTGTCAGCGCCTACGCTGCTGCTAAGGGCGGTCTGAAGATGCTGACCCGCAACATCTGCTCAGAGTATGGCGAGTACAACATCCAGTGTAATGGCATTGGCCCGGGCTACATCGCTACACCACAGACTGCTCCGCTCCGCGAGCGTCAGCCAGACGGCAGCCGCCATCCGTTCGACTCGTTCATCTGTGCCAAGACCCCCGCAGGTCGCTGGCTCGATCCTTCTGAGTTGGGTGGCCCCGCTGTGTTCCTGGCTTCGCACGCTTCAGATGCTGTCAACGGTCATATCCTTTATGTTGATGGCGGTATCCTCGCCTACATCGGCAAACAGCCTAAGTAAAAAAAGAGGTAGAAAACCCCCGTTTTATGACAATAATTGGTTAAGAATGCCAATTATTGTCATTTTTTTCGTACCTTTGCCGCGAATATGAAGAAACTGTATATTGAGACTTATGGATGCCAGATGAATGTGGCAGACTCGGAGGTGGTAGCCTCCGTGATGCAGATGGCTGGCTACGAGACAACGGAAACGCTGGAAGAAGCTGATGCCGTATTCTTGAATACCTGTTCGGTACGTGACAATGCCGAGCAGAAGATTTTCCACCGCCTGGACGCGCTGGATGCTATACGTAGAGCACGCGCTAAGCACCCCCTCTCTTTGGAGGGGGATGGGGGGAGGTTCATTATTGGCGTGCTGGGCTGCATGGCTGAGCGTGTGAAGGACGACCTGCTGCAGAACCACCACTGCGACCTGGTGGCTGGTCCAGATGCCTATCTGTCGCTGCCCGACCTGATAGCACAGGCTGAGACGGGTCATAAGGCAATGAATATCGAACTGTCGACGACAGAGACATACAAGGACATCGTGCCACAGCGCCTGCATGGTGCCAGAATAGGTGGCTTCGTCAGTATTATGCGTGGCTGCAACAACTTCTGCCACTACTGCATCGTACCCTACACGCGTGGTCGTGAGCGCAGCCGCGAAGTGGAGAGCATTCTCCGTGAGGTGCGCGACTTGCGCGACCGTGGCTTCAAGGAGGTGACGCTGCTGGGACAGAATGTCAATAGCTATCAGGGAAACGATGGAACATCGTTTCCGCTGTTGCTGCGAAGAGTGGCAGAGGAAGTACCCGAAATGCGCATCCGCTTTACGACGAGCCACCCCAAGGACATGAGCGACGAGACGTTGCAGGTCATTGCCGACATGCCTAACGTCTGTAAGCATATCCACCTGCCTGTGCAGAGCGGTTCGGACCGTGTCTTGAAACTGATGAACCGCAAGTACACCCGCGAATGGTACCTGGACCGTGTGGCTGCCATTCGTCGCATCATCCCTGACTGCGGTCTGTCGACAGACATCTTTGTGGGCTACCACTCAGAAACGGAGGAAGACCATCAGTTGTCGCTGTCGCTGATGCGCGAGGTGGGCTACGACTCCGCCTTTATGTTCAAATACTCAGAGCGCCCGGGCACCTACGCCTCGAAGCATCTGCCCGACGATGTTCCTGAGGAGGAGAAGATACGCCGACTGAACGAGCTGATAGCTCTGCAGACGGAGATTTCTGCCCAGCAGAACAAGAAGGATGAGGGCAAGGAGTTTGACGTACTGCTGGAGTCGTTCTCGAAGCGTAGCCGTGAGCAGCTGATGGGACGTACGGAGCAGAACAAGGCCGTCATCGTCGACAAAGGCTCGCACCATATCGGTGAGACGGTGCGTGTGCGCATCACGGGAAGTACGAGTGCAACACTCTTAGGAGAAATCGTAGAATAAATAGTGAAGAATGAAGGAGAGAGTCTTATACTTGCTGGAATACTACTTGGCAACCATTGCATTGTTCGTGGTTGCCAAGGTGGCATTTATGCTGGTATGTGGCGAGGGACTGACGCTGGGCGATTATACCGCAGTGCTGTGGCATGGACTTTCGTTGGACCTCTCGACGGCACTCTACTTCTTTGGTGTTCCCTACTTGCTGACGATATTGTCACTATGGGTGAGGGTGCCCCGCATCGCATACCTTATCTATTACGGGTTCGTGGCGGTGGTCTTCTCGTTGGTTTTCGTGGCGGACACCAGTCTCTATCCGTTCTGGCACTTCAAACTGGATGCCTCTTGTCTGCTGTATCTGGAAACGCCTGCCGAGGCGATGGCCAGTGTGACGACGGGCTATCTGGTGTTGCGCTTTGTCGCGCTGACAGCTGTCGCTATACTGGTTTATCAGACCTTCGCAAAGATTCATCGCAGGGAGTTTAGTCACAAACCCATCCCCGTGATTCGCCGAGTGCTGGCCACTATCGCGGCACTGCTGCTGATAGGTCCTATCGTCGTAGGCATACGTGGTGGACTGGGCGAGTCGGTAACGAACATCGGACAGGTGTATTTCTCGAAGAACCAGTTTCTGAACCACTCGGCAGTGAATCCCGTATTCTCGTTTTTGTCGTCAGTAGAGGACTTGGGCGTCAGTGTCTTCACCTACGACTACATGACAGACGAGGAATGCCACCAGCTGACGGACAGCCTTTTCTATACGGATAGTACCGATGCTGACACACTGCTGAATACGCAACGTCCTAACATCCTGTTTATTGTGATGGAGAGCTGTGGCGGACAGTTTACGGAGATTGGCGGTCACAAGGAGATAACGCCCCATCTGAACCAGTTGGCTCGTGAGGGCGTCAGCTTCAGCGAGTGTTATGCCAACTCGTGGCGTACGGACAAGGGGATGGTGAGCATCCTCAGCGGCTATCCCGCTTTCCCCGAGATGTCCGTCATGAAGTTGCCGGAGAAGAGCCGTAAGATGCCGTCGATAGCCCGTTCACTGCAGGGCGTAGGCTATCAGAATACGTTCTACTATGGTGGCGACATCAACTTTACCAATATGCGCAGCTATGTGCTGGGTACGGGCTACGACCGCTTGACGTGGAAGTCGGACTTTAGCCGTGAGGAACAGACAACCAGTCAGTGGGGTGTGCGCGACGAGATTATGTTCGATACGCTTTTGCGGGACATTAAGAATGAACAGACAGGCAAGCCGTGGATGAAGACGCTGCTGACACTGTCGAGCCACGAACCATGGGACGTGCCGACCAAGGTGTTGGACGACGAGGTATATAATGCCTTTAACTATCTGGACCAGTGCATTGGACGCTTTATCGATGCCCTGCGCAAGACGCCAGCCTGGCAGCATACGCTGGTCGTCATACTGCCCGACCACGGCTATCGCTATAAAGGCATCGATGAGGCTACACGGCTGTACAACCATATCCCTATGTTGTGGGTGGGTGGTGCTGTCCGTCAGCCTGTCGTCATTGACCGGCTCTGCAATCAGAGTGACCTGGCAGCAACACTGTTGGGACAGATGGGAATCAATCACGACGATTTCCGCTTCAGTCGCGACATCCTCAGCAGCAGCTACCGACAGCCGATGGCTTACCACACTTCCACCAGCTGTGTCTCTGTATATGATAGCACAGGATGGATGGCTTACGATCTGGATGCTAACAGCGTGATAACCAGCGAGGGAGACGACACAGAGCGACTGCTGCGACTGTCACGAGCACTGCTGCAGTTGACCAGCCACGACTTAAAGGAGAAGTGATAAATCTGTTTACTTCTTATAGAATCTGTTCAGGCGTCTGATGGCACCATCAAATGCCTTGACATTGATGTGGTAGTTCGGAACGGGATTCAAGCGCTCATCGGTCACTTCGATATAGCCGGCACCTTCCTTGGTTAGAATGGTGTCACCCTCCACGATAAAGGCGTAGCGCAGCTCATTGCCGACATAGTGCCACAGACGAGGCGCCGTGTCGCTAAGCAGGTGACCATTGCTGTAGTCTTCAATGGGATTGGTTACACCCAGATAGTCGTGCATCAGCGTAGGTACGAAGTCAAGGTGCGTGGTGCGATGCTTGAAGATGGCTGATGGCTGATGGCTGATGGCTGATGGCTGATGTCTGATGGCTGATGGCTGATGGCTGATGGTTGATGGCTGATGTACAATGAGGGGAACGCCAATCTGGTACTTGGTGAAGTTGGAGTTGTGGCCCCAGTAGTTCTTGTGGTTCTCGTTGTACTCCTGCGCATGGTCGCCGGTAATGAAGACAAGGGTGTTGTCGTACATGCCCAACTGCTTCAGCCGGTTGATGATTTCCGCCACCATCTTGTCTGTCTGGTAGGCCGAGTTGCGGTAGAGGTTCCAGAAAGGCGTGGGGTCCATGCCGTTGTGCAGCTCATCGAAACGGCCATACTCCCACGATGGTTGGAAGCGTGTCAGCAACTCCTTGGGAAGGCTGTAGGCGTGGAGCAGGTCGAAGAAGATAAAGGCGAAGAAGGGCTTGTCGCTATCCTTCAGGGTGGGCAGATCGTTGATGAGGTCGTCCTTGATATTCATGTCACGCTGGTAGGACGAGTTGCCGGCTGTGTTTATTCTGAGGTTAGGCACATGTCCAAAGATGATGCGGGCAAAGGGCGGGTCTACCAGAGAGGCACTGGGGTAGGTGCGGATATTGTAGCCCTGTGACAGCATCTGGTCAATCAGCACAGGACTTTTGCGGTTGCTTTCCCATGCTGTCCAGTAGTAGGGCTCCAAACCGGTAAACATGCCGAAGACAGAGTAGGAGGTGCCGTTGCCGCAACTGATGTGATTCTGGTACCACTGCTCTTCGTGGGCCAGCTGCCAGAGGTTAGGCATGCACTCCTCGGTGAGCGACAGACGGCTCCATGAGTCGATGAGAATCATGACGATATTGGGGCGCTTGCTCTTGAAGGAGTTGCTCTTGATGGCGTGCAGCGGATAGACCAGTTCGCCTCCTCCCTTCTCGTCAACTTGCAGGACGTGGCGCTCGAAGCCCATATCCACCAGGAGGTCAGTGGTAGACAGCGGGAAATAATAAGGTACCAGTTTGACAACCTTGATGACAGACGGTTTGACGACAAACGAACCGTAGATATGGATGGCGTTGGCAATGAGCAACGTGCCAACCAGTGAGAGAATGGCTGTGATGGTGTAGCGCTTCTGCCAATGGCGGACCATACGACCGCTCAGCCACCAGCCACCGATGCACAGCGCTACGATAGCCACCAACATCAGTCCCTCGATGGCATATAACTTCCAGTCGAAATCGAAGATGTCACCTGCCGCAGGACCTGTCAACATGTTGAGAATGAAGCCGTTCAGGTGGAAACGGTATATCTTGTACACCTGCATATTGATGAACCCCGTCATCATCAGCAGACTCGTTGCCGTAACAAATAGTGTGGCAGCCACAGGGCGCCACTTCAACAGCGCCCATGGCAGGAAGAAAACCAGCCACAGAGCCAATAGCAGAATGCCTGCATGCGATAGGCAGGAGAGCACAAAGAACACCCAGCCAATGACGTCGATTGATGAGGCCATGCTATCTCCTTGTACGTAGAACATCAGCAGCAAACCACCCATAAGGGTAGCCAACAGATAGTATATAAATCCTTGTTTGATGAGTTTCATTTTGCAAAAATACAAATAAGTGTTAGAACAACCAAATTTATTATCATATTTCAACTCTTAAAGTCTGAATGCCTTCCCATATCCCTTGGGCTAAATAGTTATATTGCGATGCTATTTTTGTTAAATTATGCTTATTTTCAGCGGAAACATAAAGAAAAAGATGTATTTCCGCTGAAAATACATATATTTTTGCTATATTTGCAGCGGATATCCTAATTGTAACACATCTTATCTATGGTAATAGGTCGTGAAAACGAACAACAAGAATTGCTCAGTCTCCTTGATAGTGAGGAGTCCCAATTTTGTGCTGTCTATGGACGTCGACGAGTAGGCAAAACGTACCTTATTCGTGAGACGTTCAACTATCAGTTCTGCTTCCAGCATACAGGAATTGCCAAGGGGACACTTCGTCAGCAATTGACTGCTTTCCGTAACTCATTGACGGCTGCAGGAGTGAAGTGCAACATACCCAAGACGTGGATTGATGCATTTGAATTGTTGAAACAACTTATTGACAACGCTCCTGCAGGGAAAAAAGTTCTCTTTATCGATGAATTGCCATGGATGGATACACATAAGGGGAACTTAATAGGTGCACTGGAAAACTTTTGGAACGGATGGGCGACAGCGCGACGGGAAAAAGATGTTATATTGATAGTCTGTGGCAGCGCAACTTCGTGGATTAGCAAAAAACTTTTGAAAAACAAAGGTGGTCTGCGTGGAAGACTGACCAAGCGAATTAAAGTGGTTCCGTTCACACTACGAGAGTGCGAACTTTTTGCACAAAGGTCCTACCTTGCCTTGGGAAGAAAGGATATACTGGAACTATATATGATATTAGGTGGTATTCCTTATTATTGGAGTTTTTTAAGGAAAGGATTAAGTGTCGCTCAGAATGTCGATCAGCTGTTCTTTGCAGAGACTGCTCAACTGCGAGATGAATTTGAAGCACTTTATGCCACACTTTTTAAACGTCCGGAGAACTATCTTCGAGTTATAGAATGCTTGAGCAATGGCAGAAAGTCTGGAATGACGCGTGAAGAGATCGTGTCAATGAGCAAAATCTCGGATGGGGGAACCTTTTCTTTGATACTAGAGGAACTGGAGGAGTGCGGTTTTATCCGTCATTATATATCTGCCGACACTTCGGATATTAATGCATTGTATCAGTTGATAGACAACTACACATTATTCTATTATCATTGTGTCAAGAAAAATGCCTTTAGTGATGAGCATTATTGGTTGAATACTTCTACGTCGACCTCTCATAATACATGGAAGGGACTTGCTTTTGAGCGTGTCTGTCTTCAACATGTTGCACAAATGAAAGTTGCCCTTGGTATCTCTGGGGTTCAAACAAACGTATGCTCATGGTTTGTTCGTGGTACAAGCAGACAGCATGGTGCACAGATTGATTTAATCATGCAACGTGCTGACGGCTTTACAGATATCTGTGAGATGAAACATTCTGTTGGTACTTTCACCATCGACAGTAATTATGCGCAAGATCTTCAAAACAAACTTGATGCATATCGAGAGTTTTCGAAAGACAAGCGTACTCTTCACCTTGTCATGGTAACTACGAATGGTATTACCCATAACAACTATTACAACATGGTGCAGAAAGTAATCACGATAGATGACCTTTTTACTTAGTGCATCTCGGTAATCTTCAGAAATGAAGACAAAATCTTATTATTTTGTTTTGTATTTCGCTCGGTTTGCACTACCTTTGCAGTCATGAATAGAAAAACGGTAATGAACTATCTGTCACCACTGGTCAGTATGCTGGGCAATTTGCTGCTGGCTTACGTGGTGTACTTCATAGCACGTATGACCTTTCTGGCAGAGAACTGGAACTTCTATGCTGACAACTTATCGTGGCCGCACCTGGTGGAGATGCTGCGTGGTGGCGTGATGTTTGACACCTCAGCCATTCTGTATACCAACGCATTGTGGATTGTTATGGTGCTGTTCCCCCTGCCCATGAAGGAAACAAAGAAGTACCATGAGGTGTGTCGCTGGGTATTTGTGGGTATCAATACGCTGACTTTAATCGTCAACCTCGCCGATACGGTATATTTCCGCTACTCCATGCGCCGCACCACGATAACCATCTTCCAGGAGTTTGAGAACGAGAACAACCTTGGCGGCATCTTTTGGACAGAGATGGTCAGCCACTGGTACTTCTTCCTGTTGACGGCACTGATAGCGTGGGGCTTGTGGCGGCTCTATGTGAAACCTACCACAGACAGGAACGAGGTGGACTGGCGTTGGTGTGCACTGGCGCTCTTTGTGTCACTGCTGGGCTTTACGCCCTTCTGCGTAGCCGGCATGCGTGGCGGTTGGACGCGTGACATCCGTCCTATCACTGTCAGTAACGCCAACAACTACTGTGACCGCCCTACGGAGACGGGACTGGTGCTGAACACACCGTTCGCGCTGATACGTACTCTCGGCACCAACAACTTCGAGGTGATAGCCTACTATGATGACCAACAACTGGAACAGATATTCAACCCCATCCAGCAACCGCAGCGCCGCCATCCGTTTATAAAGAAGAACGTGGTGGTTATCATCATTGAGAGCTTTGGCAGAGAATATATAGGAACGTATAATAAAGAGGCCGGTTATCCGTCGCAGACACCTTTTACCGACTCGCTGCTGGCCAACGGTGCACTGACCTATCGCTATTCATACTGCAACGGGCGTAAGTCCATAGACGGCATGCCTTCGATACTGTCTTCCATACCGATGTTTGTAGAGCCGTTCTTCCTGTCGCCCTACAGCGTGAACACCGTGTCGGGTCTGGCAGACTGTCTGAATGGCAAAGGCTACGAGACGGCTTTCTTCCATGGCGCTGAGCGCGGCTCGATGGGCTTCATGGCCTTTGCCCGTGCTACGAAGTTCAAGGCGTACTATGGGCGTGAGGATTTCAATGCTGACCCGCGGACAAAGGGCGACGAGGAGTATGACGGCTGGTGGGGCATTAGCGACGAGCCCTTCATGCAATATATGTGTCAGAAGATAACGGACATGAAGGAACCCTTTATGACGGCACTGTTCACACTGTCCAGCCACCATCCGTTCCGTGTGCCCACAGCCTGGCAGCACGTCTTCAAGGAGGAAGACCCTGAGATGCCTATCTATAAGGTGATACGCTATACGGATATGGCTCTGCAGCACTTCTTTGAGCGTGCCAAGAAACAGCCGTGGTACGAGAACACTATTTTTGTCATCACCAGCGACCATACGAATATGACGAAATACCAGCACTATCGCACAGATATTGGTGGTTTCGCATCGCCTATTATCTTCTACGACCCCAGTGGTGAAATGGGCGAGGGGATGGTGGATGCCATTGCCCAACAGACGGACATCATGCCTACCATCCTGGAGTATCTGGGGTACGACAAGCCTTACCTGTCGTTTGGCAAAGACTTGTTGACGACACCTGCTGAGGATACGTGGGCGGTAAACTATCTGAATGGCATCTA
>Ga0310691_10007435_pt1 | contig 11413 bp, 8 predicted proteins | sample 176DNAGHGlowgp2_FD_203887 | JGI IMG/M metagenome (GOLD analysis project Ga0310691, IMG submission 203887) | Sheep rumen microbial communities from Palmerston North, Manawatu-Wanganui, New Zealand - 1766 DNA GHGlow gp2 (v2) (version 2) | ecosystem: Host-associated > Mammals > Digestive system >... | reverse complement strand
CGAAATTGTTGTTGAACCAGGTCTTCATCTTGTTGAACTCGTCCCACTGGTCGCCGATCCAGTCGAACTCCTCCATCGTCTCGAAGAGCTGGTTGATGGCGTCGATGGCGCTGGCGGCCGTCTGGACGGGGTCGAAAACGGCGAACTGGGCCCACAGGGGGCGGGCGGGAACGATAAGGAGAAGGACGGATAGCAGAAGGGCGGCTGCCTTGAAGCGTGGTTTCATGATAGGAGAGGATATGTTATGGTGGGTGCTGATGTCAGGATCCCGCGGTGGTGATCGCACCGATGGCGTCGCGGATGCTTCCCAGGCGGCGGGCCAGTTCGTAGAGCGGCTTCTTCCGGACCTTGTCCGATTCGAAGGAGAGCGCCTCCTCGGTGGACACCTCGGTGGCGTACACCCCGCTCCGGTCGTTCCAGCGTATATACACCTCGCGGTACCGGTAGGCCGGGTTGAGGGAACGGTTCATCGACAGGATGAGGTCCTTATCGGTAGGAGGAAGCCCGAGCAGGGTGGAAATCGCCTCGGCGTCCTCCGGCGTGCCGTTCTTCTCGAGGATGAATTTCACGTCGGAGTTCTTCAGGATGGCGTCGCTGATGACCTCCGAGGACATGATGTCCGACACCTGCTGGGTAACGACCATCGCCGAGGTCTGGAACTTGCGCGCCGTCTTCCACAGGCCCCTCAGGTAAGGGGCCATCGTCTCGTTGGCGATGGCCTTCCAGGCTTCCTCGATGACCATCAGCTTGAAAGCGTCGGATGAGCGCATCTTCCGGTCGAAGGCATTGAGGATGCACAGGATGCAGAGGCTGTAGAACACCTTGTCCGAGGACTGGCTGAGGCGGTCCACCTCAAAGACGGTGAACCGGCTCTGGAAGAGGTCCCTCGGGTGCGGGTCGTTGAGCAGGAACGCGAAGGGACCGTCCGCCGAGTAGGGCTCGAGGGCCCTGAGGAACCGTCCCACGTTGAAGTCCGCCGGGGTGACCGGTGATCCGCCGACGAGATAGGGGTTGCGGGGCAGCCGGACGACCTCGCCCCTGGAGTCCCTCTCGGGGACGATGCGGGGAACGACCTCGCTCCCGACGAACCGGTAGAAGTCATCGAAGACCGGAAGCCCATTCCCGGCCTCCCCGGCGACCCTTCCCACGAAATCTCCGACGATCCTCAGGAGGACCGACATCGAGTCCGTCGTCCATCCCCGCTCCGGCGCCCAGGCCGTCGTGAGGAACGAGACGAGGAAGGTGACGCCGGGGTCATCCTGGCGGAGACGCCCGGAGGGATCGATCCACTCGCTGCATCCCACGAACGGGTTGAAGCTGAACGGATGCTCGGGATCCCAGGAGTGGTAGATCCCGTCCTTCCCCCCGGAGGCCTCGCGGATGATCTCGCAGAGGCCCTCGTAGGAATCGCCGACATCGATGAGGAAGACATGCTCCCCGGCGTCGTAGCAGTTCCTCAGGAAGGAATTCATGAAGAAGGACTTCCCGGACCCTGAGGGACCGAGGAGGAAGGCGTTGTAGTTGTCGATGTGGCCGCGGTCACGGGCTAGCCGCTGGACGTCGATGTCCAGGGGGATGTTCCTCAGGCGGTCGCAGATGCGGAAGAGCCCGCCCTCCATCGGGCGCTCGAAGGTCTCGTTCACCCCGAGGCAGAGCATGCTGCGCAGCTCGTGCCTCATGAGGTTGTCCGTCCCGATCTCGCAGGCTCCGCCGGGCACACCGGCCAGGAAGAGGGACGGGACGTCGCACTTCGACTGCACAGCGACGACGCCCATCGACGACAGGGCCGCGCTGATCTTCCCCTTCACGTCCAGCTCTTCCCCGGCAGGGGACCAGGCGAGGACGTTCATGTGCGAGTAGACCGACACGAGTGACTCCCTGTGCACCTCGTCTATGTACGAGACGATCTCCTCCGCGGCGACGCGGTTCTCGGCGGAGGAGGACATGGACGTCATCTTCCGCCGCTTGCGGTCGAGGTCCGTGAGGAACTGCCCCTGTGCGGGAAGGAGGATATACTGGTTCACCACATGCTCGCAGTCGAGACGGAGTCCGACCGCCGACGCCTTCGAGAGGTAGAGCCCACCGGAGGGACCGCTGAGCTCATCCACGCGGCTGACGTTCTCCAGCTCCCCGGGGAGCCCCTCGGAGTCGGACAGCTTGAAGCCGACGAGCACCTGGTCCCTTATCCGCAGCCTTTCCCCGCCCTCGGCGGCGATGTCCGTCATTAGGGGCGACGGGTTCCCGAGCATCGTGTAGCGCTGCAGGATCCCGGCCCGTCCGTCCTCCCCGAGGAGGTCTGCATCGGTGAGCCGGCGCAGAGCGAGACGTCCGCCCCCAGAAAGGACCGTCGCGAACTCCCCGGCCTTGGTTACGAACTGAGCGACATCGTCCGCGGACGGTATGGGTGCGCTGAAGCGTATGCCGAAGGCGGCGGTCTGTCCGTTGGGACGGAGGGACCCGGCCTTGGAGGTCATCGTGAGGTAGAGGAACTGCCGGTGTGTCAGGTACCGCCTCCCCGCGAAGTGGGACTCGTAGGCGTCATGGAGGAAGCGTCCGTCGTAGCTGGGGACGAACCGGTCGTAGAGGAACCAGTCCTGCCGGTGGACCATCGTCCAGGGAGGAAGAATCCTCACCGCGGCGTGAAGTGACTGGAGGATATCGTCATAGGCCTCCTCCGTCAGGGAGAAAGCCACCGGGAGGAAGACCTCCCAGCCTATCGTGACGTCACCGCGCTTGGAGACGATGACACCGTCTCTGACCGCCTGGACAGGGAAGACCGAGTCGAGGTCCATCTTCCTGAATGCCGTTTCCATCGTGCGGGTCTTGTCAATCGTTATTAAGAATGGAGAGCCTCTCCCGGAAGGGCGCGGGCGTGACCCGGTAGAAACGGGGGTACCTCCTCGCATCGAGCCGGATGGAGAACTCCCTGTCGGAGGCTTTGTCCTGCATGGCCATGACGAGGATGTACGCCGCCACGGCGCCGATGACGAACAGGACGAACCCGAAGACCCCTGCGGTCGCAAGGCCGACGGCAAGGGCCAGGGCGAGGTCCGCCCCGGCGAGGAGGAGGAACCACATCAGGTACCTGCCCTTGATGCCGAAGAAGGCCTGCGGCCTGTCAAGCGACCTGTAAACCTTGCACCTCATCCTACTATCCGAGCATCGTATAGTTGATGACCTGGAGGATGATGACGGCAACGAGCAGGCCGCCGCCCACCTTCATGAGGGCGTCGTTCGATGACGGGTCGCCCTTGAAGTACTTGTAGAGGTTGACCGCGAGCATGAAGACCCCGATGAGGCCCATGATGACAGACACGACGTTGATGACGAGACCCGCCAGTCCCTGCAGGGTGCTTTCCGCCCCCTGGAGGATGCCTTCCGCGCTGACGCGGGTGCCGGATCCGCCCTGGGCTGATGCCGCAGAAGCCGGGAGGATGGCGGCAAGGACCGCCCCGGCTTTCATAAGGATGTGATTCTTTTTCATGATATGAATGGTTTTGGTTTGATTCCTTCTCAGTCCATGTCGAGCCGGTCCCATGCGGGAACGCGCCGCGGAGCCCTTCCGGCCCCTTTCCTTCCTTGACCGGCCCCAACGGGTGCCTGGCTGCGGACATAGATGTCGAACTCGTCGAGGTCCATCGCCATGACTGACTCGTCGAGCGGGCGGTACTCGGACTCCGGACGGAGCCGTGGCTCCCGCCCGTCCCTCCACGGGGCGTCCTTGACCTGGATACTCAGCAGCTCTTCGGCGTACTGAACGATCCGGGACTCGATGAGCCCCTCCCTGAGCGCCGTGGAGAGGTACTCCATGAGGGCGATGGCCTTCTTCCCGTCCTGTTCCTCCTCAGCCCGGAGACCAGGATCCAGCAGCTGGATGCCCCCGAGGCCTTCGGCGTCTGCCACCTCCCGGAGCCTCTCGTCCTCGGCGGTGGGAGATCCGTCCTCCGGCGCTTCCGGAGTCCCGGGAGGAGCTGCTCCTCCGGTATCTTCAGTAGCGGCCATGGCGGCGGTGTCCTCCAGGAATTCAGAATAACCGTCCGAGGGCGGATCGGGCTCCTCCGGAAAGGAGCGCAGCGTGACGGGATCGACCTCGCCCTCCCCATGGTCCGGCAGATCATCCGATTCGGGCTCGGGGATCTTCATATACGTGAACCCGCTGTCGGCTGGATCGGCAAATGCCGCTTCAGGAAAAGGATCGTAGGCGATCTCGTAGCCGAGTGAGCGCAGGCGGTCGACCACCTCCTGTTTCTCCTGCGGCGTTCGCTGGGGATCCCTCAGGCGGTCCAGGTCGGTGTCCTCCCTGATCTCGGCAATCTGGAGCATCACCTCGACGGGCATGCGGTCGCCCTGGGAGAAGGACATCCGGAGCCTGCCTGGACCCGCGGGGCTCACCCGGACCATCGAGTCGGAGGGGACCGCCAGAACGGAAGGCCCCTGGTCCCGTCGTCCTTTCCGTGGCATCAGGAGAAGGGCTCCGGCGAGGGCAAGGCCCAGCGAAGTACCGATGAGGATGATGAAAATCGCTGTCATTTGAACTTCTGATATTGATTTAAGGCTTATTCTGTTTTGCGTAATACTGGGGAATTTGCTACAAAGATAGAAATTCATTTTTAGATTACGAAAAATATTATTGAAATTCTTATAATAAAATAAGCCATAAGTATCAATAGGTATGATTCCGGAGATTCCCTACTCAGGAGTGTAATGATTACAAATCATGGCGGTATAATTTGATATAGGAAAGGAAACTTGTATAATTCTTTTAAAAAAAGTAATTTTACCAACGAAAAGATTAGCGGTTCAAAAGTAGTAAAGAATGAGTGCGACCTACGAATACCCGTCATTGCCGTAGGGCGGGGATGTCGTTCGAGTGCTAATGATGGGCAGCGTATGTTTCTTTGTTACTGCTTGCCGTTTATTTAATTAGAGATTGTTCCGATCTTCCGTTGAATGTTGAATATGAGACGATTAGTTTTAGCTTTTTGTGCCTTTGTTTACTGTTCAATCACTGGTGTTCAGGCGCAAGATGGCAGTAATAGCGTTAGATTGGTGGTAAATGGAGAGGGCCCGACAAAGACTGAAGCCACAAAACAGGCACTCCGCTCGGCGATAGAACAGACATTCGGAACTTTCGTGTCTGCGAATACGAGCATCCTGAATGATGACATCGTTAGGGATGAAATTGCTACGCTATCATCCGGCAATGTTGAATCATTCAAGGAGATCAGTTCCACCAGATATCCCGACGGTACAACATCCGTCACCCTGGAGGCCGTCGTATCCATCGGAAAGCTGGTATCTTATTCCAAGGCGCACGGGTCGTCGGCGGAATTTTCAGGCAGTACGCTGATGTACAATCAAAGGTTACGTCGGCTGAATAAGGAAAATGAGGCGAAGGCCTTGATGAACATATTGATCAAGTTGGACAAAATCTATACAACCTTCTGGGATTACCGCATAGAAATCGGAGAAGCAACGGAAGGATATGCTGAAACTAGAACTTTGGAACCGCGGTACCAGTATTCTTCTATAGATAAAGGCCAATCCTCTTCCTGGAAACAACTGTCAGGTCGACGAAGTGGCTGGATTTTACCATTCAGTATTCATGTCTCCCCCACATATAATTTTACTGCTTTTATCTTTGAACTCAAGGAAGAACTGAAAGCCATTTCCGGACAGAACAAGTCTGCTATTCCGAATAGTGGAACTCTGATTAGCCTGCCTGATCTCAGGAATGACCGTATGTTTGTTAATGGCTTTGCAGAATCTTTGGTCCATTATCTTGATCCGATGGCTTGTTTTGAGGTCGTGTTACAAGGACAATCAGAGCACCGGTATACGCTCAAGTCATTGAGGGATTTCACGGACACTCAGAAAAGAGTATTCCACATTCCTTATCTGGATTCCGAGACACTTATATTAGATGGAGACAGTTACAGTACGACTCAAAAAAAATCCAGTTTATTCTATTTCTCTTATGAAAGCCTCTACGGAATCGTTTGGAATGGTGAAAAAAACAAGACATTGGAGTGTCGCCTTTTTTTCCCGGGAGAGAGTATCGAGTCAGTTACCGGATTAAGCGTGGTCCCCCTCAAGGAAACGGTGATCGATCATAAGGGTGCTTTCTTGGAAAGATATACCGGTGTTCAAGATAATCTTCAGATTATGCCTTTCGATGCTGTTAAAGAACTGGATCTGTCGGAGATAGGGGTACCACAGACGTGGCCGGACTGGTCGCAAAAGAACGGTGAGGTCATAATTGACTGTAATGCGAATCGTATCTTCATTGTTCCTGACGGAAGATGCATGAGATTCGAGACAGACAAGTCGCCGGACCAATTATGGAAAAAAGATGGTGACGTTCAAGAACTTGACTTTAAGTCACCTGATTGCTACCCTTTATGGTTGCGTTATGCTCCTGGGAAAAGAGCTGTTATGGAAGTTGCCATGGAAAAAAGGTATAGGATGGCAAGTCGTTCAGCAGATAATGAAGAAGATGCAATACGGTATAGAAAATCCGCTGAACAAGGGAATGCCTTTGCCCAAAATAAACTGGGGGATTGCTATTATTTTGGCCGCGGTGTTATAAAAGATTATGGAGAAGCTGTTAAATGGTTTCGAGCATCAGCAGAACAAGGGTATGCAGATGCACAGTATAATCTAGGGATTGCTTATTTTTTTGGCCACGGTGTTATCCAAGATTATGGAGAGGCGGTTAAATGGTTTCGAGCTTCGGCAGAACAAGGGTTTGCTTCCGGACAATATAATCTCGGTGTGTGCTATTATTTGGGCAAGGGTGTTACAAAAGACGTTGAAGAAGCGGTTAAATGGTTAAAGAAATCTGCGACACAAGGTGATAAGGATGCAATAAATGTTTTGGAAAAGATCCGGAAAGGTAATCATCAAAAAAAAGAAAATGACTAGGCAATATTTCACCTGAGAAAGCTCATGTGTAGAAGTTTGGTACATAAGGTCGTTAACTTTGTCCCTATCATCAGTTTCCCGGCTCCTTTTTGCTCCAGTTTTCCACGGCAGGTAGGCGAGTCCCGGCAGCAGGCACTTGGGAAAAGAGTATTAGATGACACAATCCTAAACCTTGAAACAAATTGATAAGGAACGGTTTTTGCCTTCCGCCTTTTTCAGGAACAGAAACACGGAAGGGTCTGTTTTTATCGTTCCATCCAGTGAAAATGATACCATATATGAGAAGAATCTTTATACTGCTGGTCGCCCTTACCATTCCGCTGATAGGGGCCGCGCAATCCTTTGCCCCAGTCCTGGTTTTCATACAGAACCGGTCTGATATCAGGGAAGGGGGCTGTGACATTTTCAAATACAAGGACTCTACGCTCCTGATTGCCGTTTCTCCCGTTGCCGTCGGTAACAAGTCGGAACTGAACTGCAAGAAGGTCGGGAGTGCGAAGGCCAAGCGCGACATGCTTAGCTTCGTCAACGGTTCGGAGATCACATCCTGTACCGAATTGAAGACATCTGAAACGGTCCGGAACACTTTGTCCGGAGAGAAAGTTGAACTGCAGCAGCAATTTACGGAGGCCATCCGGGAGGATGTCCTTGGAGAGATTAATATGACCGTTCCGCTTGGGGGATGGTACTCAGAGGACAGATCAGTCTATTATTATGCTCTTTACAAAATAATCGAATAATGAAAAAGCTTTTCGTATCCATCGTGACGTTGATTGTCACGCTCCCGGTGTTGGCCCAGACCCCGTCAGAATTGGCCAACTCGGCCGCAGTCCAGGAAACCCAGAATGTCCAGGCCGAGAATGCCCGGTTCCCCGAGGATGCACTTACCAAGAGCCTTACGGCATCTCTTGCCAAGCAGGGGAAGTCCCTCGGTGTCATCAACGGTGACGGATCGATCTATGTGATCGGTTCCGCTACTACTGCACGTCCCAGCAATATGTCCGGCTTCATCAACTCGAGGAATGTGGCATACTCCATCGCCGAGATGACCGCCAAGATGAACCTCCTCCGGATGGCCGGCGAGCAGATTACCTCCGGGCGGGGTTTCCAGCTCCTGGAGGACATCGTCGAAGGAGAGGATCCGGATGCCAGCGAGAAGGCGAAGGAACTCCAGAACAGAAATGCAGTCTATTCCCAAGACTATGAGCAAAAGGTAAAGTCATTCGTCACGGGCTTGGTACAGGGCTGTGCCGTGGTCCGTATCGCCGAGGGGGAATGCGGCGGAGATGACTACCAGGTCTCCGTATGCGTAAAGTATTCTCCGGAATTCCAGTCTTTCGCTTCCCTTATAAAGAACGGGGGAAGAGGCCGGATACAGATGGGCTCCTCGAGGTCTTCCCGCGAAAAGATCCTATCCATGAAGGAGGCGGACCTTGTCTACCGGCTCGGTGTCCTTCCGACCTACAACGAGCAGGGGGAGATGGTTATCTACGGTTTCGGCCAGCAGGAAGTCCGTGAGACGGGTTCTCGCGCATCGGCCGCGTACAGCAGGGCATACAGCCAGGCTCGCCTTCAGGCCGTGAACAACATCAAGAATTTCGTGGCCGAGGATATCGTGGCCGAGGAGTCGATGAACAGCGTTGAAAAGCTGCGTGAGTATAACGACGGCAGCAACGCCTACTTCTCCCGCCAGAGGTGGGAGCAGGCAGTACGGGCAAAGGCCACGACCCTCAACATTGCGACGGAGCAGGTACGCCAGTGGACGGGTGTCCATCCCGTCTCGGGTACGAATGTGGCCGGATATATCGTGTGCTGGACATACAAGAATGCACAGCAGGCGAACCAGCTCCGTCAGCAACTCGACAACAACCGGAACCCCCATCGGAATTCTGGTGCCATCAATGGAGCAAGGCAGCAGACGACCCGAGGAAAAATAATCATCACCGGTGAGGAAGAGGATTTATAGCAGCCTTCTTGCTGTCCTGAGCCTTTTTTTCGGTTCTCCAGGTCTTTCTGGAGAACCATTGTATTATTCGAAGGATGGTAGGCAGTTCCGTGTCTATGAACAATCCGGGATGTATGTTGTGGAGTGCACGAGTGATGCTCCGGCGTCCGATTCCCGGAACAGGACGATACGGGACCGCCAGCATAGGATGGAGGCCGTTGACCTGATCGGGACTTTCATCCTTTTCCAGCAGTCTGATTTACGGACTGCCCCCGAACTTTTCCAAATATTCGCTGAAGCCACGAAGCTTCATTACCAAGCGTATATGGCTGAACTGGAGCAGAAGGAGAAAGTAATTGATGGAAAGAGGACGGCCATCTACCGATGCCCTAAGGACAAATACCAGATCTCCAACGCGACATACACGGACAATCTTAACCGGGAAACGCTCCTGCTGGAGAATTACAAGCAAAGGAAAGATGCCTCTTCCGTCGAGATCCTGTGCCGGTACCGTCCTCTCGGCGTACAGGACTGGCTTATGGTCGAAACGGATTTCCTCACCGGGGCCTGCTCCCTTCCTGGTCTTGTCCGGAAGCTGCAATCCGTACCGGACCGGTGGGAACGGTCCGTGTTCATTGGTGAGGATATCGCCGGAAATTATAACGATCAGATTCCTGACGGACCCGTTTACAGGTTATTCTTTCTGGAAGAAATGGTAACATCGGTGCCTCTTTCCAAGAAGAACGAGGCATATAGGAAGTGGTTAAAGGCGTTGGATGACGTCCACGGACCGATGCCCGATTTGTTACGATACGGCGCGCGGCTCCGAACCGCACGGAGCCTTGCTTCTGATCCGGTTTTCACGGAGATGATTGAGGCATTCCCTGGGGCCCTTTCGCCCTTCGGCGTTCGCACGCCCATGGACAGCGAGCTATATGATGAGGCGGTTAAGGCGTATTCCCAATCCGATTTCATCCGCGCCGTTGATCTTCTTACCGCATATATCAATGAAAACGGCCTTTCCCCGGAAGCTTTGAATCTTCTCGGAGCATCGTTGCGTTACATCGGGAAACCCTCACAAGGTCTCTCGTATCTGCTCCTTTGTTTGAAAGTTGCGCCGTATACCCCTTATCTGGCTGGTAATATCGCGTTGGTACTCAGTGATCTGGGCTATCCACATCTACGAGAGATCACATCAGAACTGCTCCTTCTTGCAAAAGACAGATGGAGCCAAGAGGAACTGAATAAGCTGAACAATCATAACACATCCAAATAATGAGACGCTTCTGTTTAGGTTTCATCTGTACATTATTAGCCATTGTCGTTTCCGCGCAGGAGACTGATTTAAAACTGGTTGTCATAGGAGAAGGAGCCAATAAGACCGATGCCACGAAAATGGCGCTTCGCTCAGCAATAGAGCAGGCGTTCGGCGTTTTTGTTTCGGCCAATACGGAAATACTGAACGATGAAATGATACGGGATCAAGTAGCGACCCTGTCTTCCGGGAATATCAAGTCTTACAAGGAATTGGGAGTCCTGAGTTTGCCCAATGGGAATGTCTGTGTTTCAGTAGAAGCCCATGTCTCCATCGGGGACCTTGTCACATATGCGAAAGCACACGGCTCGGCGGCTGAGTTTGCAGGGCAGACGTTCATGATGAACATGAAAATGCGTAAGCTCAACAAAGAGAGCGAAGCCGAAGTTTTGATGCAGATTCTCAGGCGTTTGTCGCTCACCGCAGATTCTTTTTTCAATTATAGGATTCTTCGGATCAAGGATCCCCGTGAAGAAAACTATTATGAAACCGGTAAGGGCTATTCCGACAACACAAAACGAGAGCGACATGGGTATGTTCTACCATTGGAGATCTCCCCAATTCTCAACAAGAATTTTTATGAATTTGAAAAGTATCTTATTAATACGTTGACGGCTATCGCATTGACCGAAAAAGAACATGAACAATACATCAATAATCACATGCAACCGGCGCTCTTGAATGTCAACCTGTCGGGAGAGAGGGAATCTGCAAGAAGATTCTATCTGCGGAATAGCAGCAGTTTTGTTAGTGCTTTTTCTGCGACCATAGCATCTTATCTCAATTTTAGCGCAACAAATTTCAGTATTATCGTAACAGAGAATGGTGTGGATAATGAATACTCATTTGCTACTGACCCTGTCAGGAATGCTCCATCTAAAGACAAGTATTTGATTTATAATAGTTCAGGCCTTGCCGAATACGGACGGGGTGATCTGGTATGGGATGCTCGTCGCGTTACAGAATCTAGAAGAAGTCACAGGATCGAAAGATGGAAAGAGGATTTCGAATGGTTGGGAGGTAATGAGCTTTGTATGAGACATGCGGTACTCTCAGATGTTTATGATGCCGAGATTTTTTATCCGGATGAAGAGATCGCAAATGTTTCTAATGTGCGGGTAGCTCCCAAACGGATGCGTCTGGATGATAAGAGATTCTATAGTGGCATTATTGGCTTTAATGATGAGGTCTTTCAGGCTGCAGATATAGTTAAGGGAAATGAGGCGGGG
>Ga0310691_10007434_pt1 | contig 11413 bp, 8 predicted proteins | sample 176DNAGHGlowgp2_FD_203887 | JGI IMG/M metagenome (GOLD analysis project Ga0310691, IMG submission 203887) | Sheep rumen microbial communities from Palmerston North, Manawatu-Wanganui, New Zealand - 1766 DNA GHGlow gp2 (v2) (version 2) | ecosystem: Host-associated > Mammals > Digestive system >... | reverse complement strand
GGGTTGACATAGTACATGAGCATGATTCTGTACATGGTAGCCAACCCTGAGAAGCTCCAAGTTCTTTTGAAACGTTTCTGCATGACCATCAGCAGTAGGTTTGCTATCAGGGTTACCCATATCTGAATCTTGATGGCATTGGCACTCTCCCCATAGAAGTATCTCAGCGGGAAGTTCTGCTTCAATTGCTTGAAAAGGAGCTCAATTTCCCAGCGTTTCCGGTATATCTCCACGATATCCTCAGACTCCATATCCATATCATTGGTTAACAGCGACACCAGTTTTGCCTTAGTCTTCTTGACGTCAACGTATGTGATGATACGGGCATGGTGTACAATGTCCTTGCCTCCCTTGACATGTTTTGTGAATGTCACATGCTGGACCCTGTATTCCATCAGTCCTTTCTCGGACATATACATTGTGTCGCTGTCGGTTGTATAGACAAGGTTCTTCTTCATCTTCGTGACGTATGTCACTCCACGTGCCGTGAGTTCCTCGAACTTAGCATAGTCAATGTAAGCCCTGTCGATGGCCAGGATGTCTCCGGAAGAGTAGTTGGACGGCTTGAGCATGAAACTGTCGTTCGTGGCAGCGGAAGTGTACTTGATGTCAGAGGGGACTCCTTCGTTGGCATGTATGTTGGCATGCACCTTGATTCCGCCTTTCTTCTTGCCTGTCTTGGGATGCCGTCCCACGCCCTTGAAGATAAGGTTGGAGAAAAGCGTGATGGTCGTGGAATCAATGATCTGAAGCCGTGAGAGCCACTTCGGGGTCTGCCGCCTTCGGCTGTCCGAGGAAAGTTCATCCTTGTATGTGGCATACAAATCCCTGTAGGCTGCCTCGAAGATACTCTCAGGCCTTCTTGCGTTGGCATCGGAGAGCGTGCTGCGACGGGGCATCATGCTAATGCCCAGATGGGCAAACTTGCGAGCTTCGGGGAACATGGAGTCCGTTATCTCGCGCAGGGAGTCGAAGCGTTTGATCACAGCATAGAGCATGATGACAAGATGTTGCCAGGCATCAAAGTGCTTCACATACCTTTCACCACCGTTTTCACGGCTGAATTTGAGAATTTTTGCCTTGTCAAGCAAAAAAATCAGCTGACCATACATCGGCTGTCCGATAAAATGCGTACCTTTGTTCACGTTATTAATGTTTTGTAGCGAAAACAAAGGTAACAAAAAAGGTCGGAATCCAAGCGAGGATACCGACCTTAATTTTTGGATAACTTGAAAAGTTTTAGCGGACACCAATATAAGAATTCAGAAGTTAAAGAAGTTAAGCCAAAAGAAAAATCAGCCGCAAAAGTAATGGCTTAACTACAGCCCGTAGGGCAAGCGAAGCGATAACTACTTAACTTCATAACTTCCAAAGAAGTTGAGCCCAGTTAACCTTAATTAAATTACTAGCCTTATGAACCGCATACTAACCACATTCTGCCTTTGTTTCGTAATCACCGTTGTAACCCTTGCCCAGGGCTATAAGGACGTCACCGGACAGTATATCAAGAACCCGAATCTGGAGTCAGAGGAGGGGTGGACCTATTCGCGCGTCAACACTAGTGGCGAATCCATGAGAAATATTCTCAGTCAAACTTCAGCACTGGCGCACTTGTAACCCAGACTTTCAAGGGGCTGGAGAAAGGCTTTTATCACCCTGCACTCGGACAATGGCTCCTATTTATATTTATATGAAGACGCACGCGCACGCGTAGAGGCTGCCACCCTGGCTGAAGCCACCCCGGTAGAATTTGTGGGTTTGGAGAGACAGAAGGCCATAGTTCAGCAGCAGCAGCAGGAGAATATCCTTCAGGCTGCACAGGCTGCCGGCATCGAGGCCGCTGATGTGAATGAACTCAACGAGATTCTTGCCGAAAACTGCCCGGGCTATGTATCCCCCGGCTGGTGTCTCTTCAACAACTTCGCCATGACCCTGTACCGCAGCAAAGAGGACGCCATTGAAGAAATAAAAAATGAAAAATTAAAAAGTAAAAATGAGGCAGTCTATGACCTGAGCGGCAGGAGGGTTCAGGGTTCACGGTTCAAGGTTCAAGGTTCTCCCCTTCCTAACAGGGGAGGGGCCGGGGGAGAGGCCCGAGTTTACATCAAGGACGGCAAAAAGGTTTTGGTTCCATAACAAGCCTCAAGCAAATAGCGAACTCCATATTCTTAATAGATTTCAGAAAACTATTTTAAATATCTTCTTGACGCTTCAAAGTAACACATGTTTTTTTCATTCTTGCAAATATTTGAGCATTTTTTTGTGGCTTTTCACAGAAAAGTCTTATCTTTGCCCCGACTTTCAATGTTTTTAGCCTCTTTTGACTATTCAGACGCGTCTGAAATACCAAAATGCAAAAACTCTCACGCCGAAAGGGTGGGATAGATAGTCACTATATTATGAAAGGCGTTACTTGACGCTTTGTTCTTGATGCGTGAGAATCTGGCAGTTCCCATTCAGTAGTCAAAAACAAAGCAACAAAGAACGCCCATGGGTATGTATAGGATGTACGTATCATTGTGATACAGTGCATTTTACATATCGGCGTGGGGTTCGGCGTTGCTTGCCTCGACTACTAAGCAATGCCAGAGCTTTCACGCGTGAGACAAGCAACAGTACTGACTCTCACGCTTTTTGTATTATAGCATATGCAATGAATGAAAACCGCCACTTCTGGAGAGAACAGGAGGCACAAGGCTCAAATAGCCATGAGATTTAAATATATTGCGTTTTTGCTTGCGGCTTATGTTCTTGTTGCATGTGACGCTAATCTAAATTCCAACAATGACCCACATTTTGATAATGAAGGCCATCTTTTATTAGATACTACCGATAACCCAACGATGGAACTTCAACAGCCATCTAGAATAAAATTCTATGTTGAGGTTTCTGGAAGTATGAACGGTTTCTTCCGTCCAAATATAGGAACGGATTTCAAGACAGACGTTTGGCAAATAATGAGTTACTATTCTGCTATAGCTCAAGATGTTGCTATACTTACTAACGGAGGTTCTATCGGCGAACGGCTTTCTTTGAATGTGTATAGACAGAAAATGAACACCGGTGCATTTGTCAGTTCTGCATCAACAAAAGTTCCCATTATGTTACAATCCATAATCGAGGATCTGAATACAGATGAGAATGAGGTGGCCATTCTCATTTCAGACATGAAATACAGCCCTGTTGGAGCGTCAGCTCCAGATGTATTACTGAAGCAGTATAGCATAGATGTCAGCAAGTTATTTGCAGAATATGGAAAAGCTGTCGCATTGATTTGTGCGACTTCCAGCTTTGCAGACAAGAAAGGGAATATCGTTTGTGAAGCTTCTCCTTATTATTATATTGTGATAGGAAACCCTGCACAAGTTGCAGAAATGCGAAATGGAATTTCAATCCTGCTTCAGGATAAAGACCATTTCATAGACAATATAGAGACCGGTATGAATTATGGTAAAACTTGTTATTCCTTTGGAGTTCCTCTGAACTGTTGGCAATTAGATAATGTGAATCCGACATTCTGCGGATTTGATCCTTCTAGCAATGACACTTGTACGATACGTTTAAAAATACATCTTGAGAATTACAGGTGGCTGATAGCAGATAAATACATCATAGCTCAATGCCTCAATGCTAAGTGTCTCTACGGGTCTGAGGTATATATTGGCGACATAGCCATAGATATCAACAACAAAGACCAGCGTCAAATCAAACGTTCTGCTGTTGCGACTGTTGAGCTAAAATTGACCAATATGGCTACAGAATCAGATGTTATTGAATGGCAATTAAACATTCCAGATTCAGACATATCACTTTTTGCCCCATACATCGAGAACGTACTGGATGAAAATGACATCACAAAGTCTTATTCTGTCTTTGATTTCATCCAAGGGATGTTCCATGGTGGCGTACTCAATTCAATCCTAAAACCAAATTATATTCTTGTTTCTCAAAACTCATAAATAGATGAAGCTACTAAAATACTACTTTCTTGCTGGTTCGAAGTCTGACTTTATCACTCAGTTTCAGAATAATGACCAGTTGTATGCCCAGGCTAATTCTTTCTGGCAGCAGTTAGAAGCCTATTCTTGGGTATTCCCAGTAATATGTATTGTTCTTGGCATTGGCGTTGCTGCATTTTATTATAAGCCTTACAACGAATGGCCAAATCGGCATTATAAACCACTACATTGGTTTCTATTTATGGCATTGACGTTTGTTCTAACGTTCTTAATAACATGGGGATTTGAATATTATTCAGTACGTCCACGTTTAAATGGCGCAAACTGGCTTGAAATTAAAATAGCAATATGCAATGCTCTATATTCTGTAGTCATATATTTGGGGACCTCATTTGTTTGGTGCAAATGGCTAAATACTAATGCATATAGACTTTTAAAAATCTGACATCGGTTATGAAAAAGGTATTTGTTTTTTGTATAGGTGGTACGGGAATCCGTGTCATGAAAAGTATAACCATGTTGATGGCTAGTGGTATGGAAACAAACGGTTACACAATAGTTCCCATAATACTTGACCCTCATCTGGATTTGGAAGAGAAAAAAAACCTTCACTCTTTGATAGAAAGCTATAAAACGGTTTACGACCGCACTATAAATAATGGTACTTCCTCCCTTAATCACTTGAATGGTTTCTTTAGCTCAGAGATGGTAACCTTAGGTGAATTGAACAATCAGCTGAGTGATACACAACAGGCTACAGGTAGCCATGAGAAGTTTGGAAGTTTCATAAATACAGCCAGTCTCGGCATTGACAACATCAACAATTACCTCATTAGAACTCTTTTTTCCACAAAGAATCTAAATAGTCCTCTATCAGTCGGATTTAAAGGAAATCCGAATGTTGGAACGGTTGTACTTGGAGAAATGATTGAAGGGGCTGATTGGTTCAAGGCCTTCAAAACACATTGTGAAAAAGATGACCGTGTTTTTATAATCAGTTCTATCTTTGGGGGTACAGGTGCTTCTGGTTATCCTCTCATAGAGAAAAAAATCCGCGGCTCTGAAAATGAGCCAGCAGTAAAGAACGTGCTTATGGGAGCCGTGACTGTACTTCCATATTATGGTCTTAAAGATGCATCAACATCCCAAAGTGATATCGACTCGGCTAATTTCTATACCAAGACGAAGGCTGCGCTGGCCTATTATGAGAATAATGTATTATCTGATTTTCTATATTATATTGGTGAGAAGAGTCTTCGACAAGTATATGAGAATGATGAAGCAAAGCAGGATGACAAAGCAAACTTTATTGAACTTATAGCAGCCACATCGCTCTTTGACTTCCTTAAGCGAGAACGTCCTACTAGAACACAATATTTAAGTCGTGCCATAGAAGATGATGTTAATTCATTAGATTTATCTTCTCTTGGCAGCGGATACAAAGATGTAGTAAAGTGTGTTGCAGATTATATGTTGCTTCGCACATTAATAAACATACTACCAAAAGAGGCCTATTTTCCACTGAAGAAGAACCGTGGCTTTAATGATTCTTTCTATAAAGATTCCGGTTTCACATCACTTGTCCATTTCACAAATATCTTTTTCAAGTGGTATTCAGAATTGTCATGTAATAAACGGGCTTTTGCCCCGCTTCACTATGATAGCGTAAAAAGGATGAATGGATGGATTAAGACCTTAGAACTAGAAGCTAAAGACGACTCATATTATATTCTGGAGATGGTCAAAGCTAGTAATCGTGACAAAACAAAAGATCACAGCAATAAGTTTAGATTCTTCATTCAGTTTGCCTACGAAGCAATAAACAAATATACTCAGAAAATATTCGACTAAACATGGCACGAGTAGATTTAAATATAGTTGATCGCGGTGTTAATTCCACTTCTTGGGTGGCAGAAGAACATTCGCTGACAGCACAAGACCTAGATAAGGTTATTGAACAGAAGACCGATAACTGCGGAGCACTTAACTCTCTTCCAACTCCTTTTGCTCGCTTCTTCGTGGCTCGCGAAGCTTTCCGCCGAGTTCATGAAGAGCACCTCTTTCCAAACAGGACGGATAAAGAAGCTGGTTATGCCTATCGTCAGATGGCATCAGATATTTTAGATGTCTATGAAATACTGTTCAATCTGAAATATCATACAAATAATTCTTGGAGGTCTGGACAAAAAATTGAGCTCCGCGAATGGGATTGTCAAGAGAATTTGGCCTATCTTAAGGAGAAAATGCCTATTCTATACAATGCAATTCAGGACTATTTTGGCACTGATATCCAGGATTCAAAACTATATTTCCTTGTTTACACCGAAAATGGTAAAGAACGTTTGTTGGCGTGCAGTTCTCCTATAACTGGTTTCGTGACACCTCCTGATATGGACAAAACAGGAAGTAAGGTTAATGGCGTACAGAAAATTTCTTTTGCTGATGATTACTATTCCGACCTCCATATTCATAGGAAATCTGGTGGGGAATATTTCCGTGATCTAAAATTATTTGGAGAACGCGATGCGGATTTCAAGAACTATATGTACAGACTCTTTGGGAGTGACAATATAGATTCACGCTTCAAGGCGATTAAAGAGTATATTCGTGGCTTCGAGACAGACACCGAAATCAATAATGATTATCGTCTTACCCTTGTGCCAACAAAAACAGACCAGAATGATAATCTGGTTATAAACGGTATCACAATCAAGCAGTCGGATGAAATAGACATTGCCAGTTATTTCACGGACACTATGATACGTATGCCCTATCGAATCTCAAGACAACATTTCCGAACTGTTACATTCCAAAATGACTTTCCCAATAGAGATTATGATTTCCTTCTCCCATTCAAGCCGGAAGTCCTTTGCCTTTTTGAGGGATTGGAAATAGATTCAGACGTACACATTAACCGTAATTCTGTAACTGTTAATCTCAGATATAACGGAAATGAATATCAGAAAGAATACGCAGAAGATCCTTTCCGCGCAGGTCAAGGTCGCATCGTTGATTTGAAAGGGGCACAAATAAACTTTGATTTAGGTGTCTTCCCCAATATTCTTTCGCCCAAGGAAAGCGAGAATAATTATTTCAAGATTCTAGTTGTGGCAGCAGACGAGAATCCAGAGGCTCCTCATTTTGATATAGAAAAAATCTCACTCTCGTTCTTCAAGAAGTCAGCTACAGAAGTTGAGAAGATTAATGAGGCTATTCCAGAATCAAAAGCAAATTGGGGAGTAGAACCCGCCGTTGTGCGTTCACGTCAGAAGACAGGTAAAATAGATGGGGGAACAAAGTTCTATGAGTTGTTCAACACCAGTTTCAATGTAATAGAAGTCTCACTTATGGGTGACACCGGTATATTGATTCCTAACTTCGAGAAAAGTAAGTCCACAGATCAGACTTTTACCTACGCAATAGACCTCGGCACATCCAACACCTTTATGTCACGTTGTAAGAACACTCCTGAAGGGCGTCCAGATTTACGCCAAAGTCCAGAGTTGTTCAAAATGCAGCGTCCTATGGTAAATTATCTTCACGAAGTTCCTAAGAATCAACAGTTCTCATTATCTCGACGTTTGGAAGAATCCATTTTCAGCCAAGCTCAAAACAAGGTTAAGACAGAGTTCCTTCCAGCTTTCATTGATGGCGTAGATTATCTATTTCCAATCCGTACAGCACTATGTGGTATTCGTGACAAATCAAATCGTCCGAAGTTGTTTGACAACCACAACATAGCTTTCTTTTACGAGAAGATGATGGAAGGAAGTGACCAAAATGTTCACACCGACATCAAATGGGAACAAGATGAAGATCTTTTGCGTGTCTTTGTCCGAGAACTTTTGCTTATCATTAAGTGCGATATACTGCAGCGAGATGGGGACTTAGATCGCACACATCTCGTTTGGTTCAGCCCATTAAGTTTCATGGGACAGATGCGTGATATCTATCAAAGCATTTGGACGAGCGAGCCTAAAGACATTTTATTCATACAGTCAGACCAGATAAGACGTTATTCTGAATCCGAAGCTCCTTATTATTATTATAAGAAGAAAGACTATATCGAAGATTCAGATGCAGTCACAGTGATAGATATTGGAGGCGGAAGCACAGACTTCGTATATTTCAAGGATAACCAACCTCAAGTGGCTAGTTCTATCCACTTTGGTTGTGACGTGCTATGGGAGAATGGTTTTATGGCATTTGAGGACGAACGAGAGAATGGCATTTATAAACGTTATTCCAGCAATCTGCAATTTAAGCAACGTAAAGACCTTGATGATCTTAACGAATATTTCAATAGCATTAATACTACGGCCAAGACCAAAGATATTATAAACTTCTGGCTTAGCAATGCTGAGTTCTGCGACATAATCTCATTGATGCGACGTGACTTTAAGCCGGTATTTGTATATCATCTGACCTCGATTCTTTACTATATGTCCTGTATGTATAAGGAGAAAGGCCTTGCTGCTCCCCGAACCATAGTCTTCAGTGGAAATGGTAGCAAGTATATAGATAACTTCATTACTACAGAAGACAATGTTCTCAAAAATATAATCAACTTGATTTTCAAGCGCGTTTTTGGTGGAGAACATAACGTGAATCTCAAACTGCCAGAGGAACGCAAGGAATCCACCTGCTATGGAGGTCTCTATCGTGAACCATCTGCTCCAGAAGTTTCATCGATTGTATATCAAGGCGATTATTCAAAAGACTATGAAACGGTTGGGAGTATTAATGCTAATATGGATGTGCTGAAGCAAGTACTTATGAAAAAATATGCTGAATTAGCAACTCTGTACAAAGATGTTCTTTCGTTATTGAAAAAGTGTCAAGTTATAGACAGTACTGCAGATACTATGAAATATGTCAATCAGGCTGCATCAGACATGGGTACACCTTTCTCAACATATTACAAGACGCAAGTTAAAGAGAAATATCAAGATGAAGTCCTGTACAAAGATTCCGTTTTCTTCCTTCCAGTTATAAATCAGATATTTGAAATGACAAAGCTTTAAGTATATGACTCCATTAATAAAGACCTTGGTAATATCGGCAATACCCTGTATTGTTTTCCTTATCTTTCAGTTCTATTATTTCTTTGATACAAAAAAGTATAGGATTCTCTTTAAGGATTTCTTCAAGAGAAGAGATAACTATTCAACGTATTTAAAAGAAGTTAATGGAGAGTTGATAACTCATTTATCGAATGTTGGTGAAAAGAACTCGGACCTCTCCAAACTGATTGGTGAGATTAATCACTACGTCGAAAAGACAAAAGGCACAACTGACTTTTCCGTTATTCAAAATAAGGTTGAACGTATGTTGAATATGCGCTATGACCAATCCACAGCATGTTTGGCATTTCCAACCTATATTGGCCTTATGGGTACTTTTGTCGGTGTCTTCATGGGTATCTCATTGTTTCTCTATAAGTTTGATGGAGTGGCCGGCATGACTGATGAATCTATTCAAAACCTATTGGCTGGTGTTCTTGTCTCGATGTTTACAAGTTTATGCGGTTTACTTCTTACAACTATAAACAATGCGTACGCAGGTGGAGCTCGGAAGAAGATAGAAGAAGACAAAAATGAATTCTATGACTTTGTGCAAACCGAGCTTATGCCTTCGTTGGATGTCAGCATGGTATTAGCAATTACCAAGTTGCATCAGACTGTAAATCAGTTTGAGCCTGCGTTCGGCCGTGTCATAAATAACTTCCAAACCACCTTCGACCGTTGTACAAGTGCTTTTGGTGAGAACTTTGAAAACAATGTAAAGGCAGTTGCAAATGCAGTTTACACGATGGGTGAGAACATGGATAAAATCAACAAGAACATAGAACTACAAGAAAGGTTACTTGAGACTTTTAAAAGTGATTATGTGGCTAAGGGGATGGAGAAATATATTGAAGCCGCAAATCATTTTGTAAGCATTACCCAATCTTTGGATACGTTCGAGAAAGCTCGTCGCATGATGTTGGCAGCCACGCAGGAGGCCATCAACATTCAAAACCAATATAGCGACTCTCTGAGAATACCGATGGAAGTTGCTTTGCGTGTCAATCAGATTCTTGATAGAATTAAAGATTTCGAGGATAGCATCAACAACCTAAAACCGACTCTTGAAAGAAGAGAAATACTGGGAGAGGATGTCGTTAAAAAACTGGAAGAACAGCTTAAAGGAATTTCACGTAAAGGCAAGATTGCAGACAAATATCTTGAGATTGCAGATGGACGCTTGGAAGATCTGTTCAAACAACAGACAACAGCGATTGATATTATGTCAACTAGATACAAGAACGCAATAGAAAAACACATAGAAAGTTTTGAAACAATGCTTCAACGTCAGACATCCGAGGTTGAGCTGCGTCATAAAGAATTCCTTCAGGCCATTGAGCATCATCTGTCAATAGACGAGGTACATCAAGACTTCTCCAATTTGCGCAGATTGAATGAAATCCTTTCAGAACTGAAATCACTTTCGCTTGGAAGCGTGAAATCAGGTGAATTGGATAAGAGTTTAAAGATTGTTCAAGAAGAACTCTTTGCACTCTCTAAAACGATGAAGAAAGTAGAAGAGAAGACTAGTGCAAGGCGTAGTATCTTTGGATTAGGAGGTTAATCGCGTATGGATGGTAAGAACAACGGCTCCTTCTGGCCAAGCTATGTAGATATTATGACAACATTGTTTGCCATAATGCTTGTATTGTTTACAGTTTCCTTCAGCAGGTTCAAAATAAAAGAGAAGCAACTGCAAGCATTGGTTGACGAATATGAGAACATAATAACCGTTTATTCAACGGTCGGTGCCATTGACTCTACAGATTATTTCGGCTACAACGAACAATATCTCAAACACCTATTTACAGTAGATGTGGAGTATCAGCAAAAGGAATATAAGATAGATAAGCTGAGATTAGACCTTATAGATAAGGATGCTGCAGACAGGAAACGTGATAGCATAGTTAATGCAGGACGGATAATTCAAAATACCATCATGGAGATTGAGAAGGCCAATGTGGTATCTAACAACATCAAATTTTTGGTCGTTATAGAGGGACAGGCTTCAAAAGTTGGCTTTGATGTTGATGACTGGCGAAACAATTATACGCTATCTTATCTGAGAGCCAAGTTCCTCAACGAATTTTGGATTGACAACGAAATCGACTTAGCTGCTATCCCAAAGTGTGAACTCATTGTCTCTGGGAGCGGCGAGGGTGGTGTTCCACGCATTATGCCAGATACAGCAACTTTACGAAGGGTTTATACAGATTACAAAGAGTACTGGCAGAAGTGGATGATTGAAGAATCTAAAAATCAACGTTTTCTTATTCATATTGTTCCTGTTATCGGGAATATTGACGTAACAAAGGAGAAGATAGATGCAATAAAGAAATGAAAGAGTCTAAGATAGACATAATCGAGGAATATGAACGGCTGTTTGGT
>Ga0310691_10007430_pt1 | contig 11420 bp, 13 predicted proteins | sample 176DNAGHGlowgp2_FD_203887 | JGI IMG/M metagenome (GOLD analysis project Ga0310691, IMG submission 203887) | Sheep rumen microbial communities from Palmerston North, Manawatu-Wanganui, New Zealand - 1766 DNA GHGlow gp2 (v2) (version 2) | ecosystem: Host-associated > Mammals > Digestive system >... | reverse complement strand
TGGTGAGGTGCGCTTCTCGGTCGATTCGACAAGTGCCGCCGTGGCTGGTCGCAACAGCACCGTCTTCACGCTCAACACCGACTTCTCGTCCACCGAGCTGTCTCACCTCGTCAACGGCGGCACCTCTGCCACCGAGCCCAAGGCCTTCAAGCTGCTGAAGATTGTGGAGGAGCAGGAAACGGCGTAAACCTGAAATCAAGTTCATAGTTCTTGATGATTCGGCCCGCAGGACGGCGGCAATGCAACAGCAACAGCCATGACCGTGCCTGCGGGCTCTTTCTTTTCCAGCTGTCACTGTGCCCGTCGGTTTTGCCGACGGGGGAAAGTAAACCCCAGCGCCAAAAACCGGCGAAGGTAAAAGACGAACAGATTATGGAATTTCTAAAATTGGACTATATTCGCCAGCACTCCCGGCTATGCAGCAACGAGGAGGACGCGCTACTCACCGAGTACGCCAACTCAGCGGAGTGGATCATCGCCAACTGGCTCAACCGTGGCGGCACCCCGCAGAGCACCGTCGCCTCGCTCATGGAGGAGTACGGCTGCGTCCCCGAACCCATCCTGGAGGCCGGGCAGCTGCTCGTGGATAACAGCTACCTCCACCGCAGCCCCACCGAGACCACCAACCTCTCCGCCGTCCCCTACGGCACCATCGACTTCAAACTGGAGCCGTTCCGCATCGCCGTCTGAGTGTGCCCGCTGGTTTTGCCAGCGGGAGTAAACCCCAACCCGCAAACCGCCAGAAAGATATATGGATAAAGACAAAATCATACACCAAGGCGACACCGCCAAGTTCCAGGTCATCATCCAGCATGAGGACTTCGACCAGCAGACCGACCCCTTCCGCGTGGTCGTTCATGGCGGCATTCCAGACACGCCCGTCACCATCGACCGTGCCGACATGCTTCACGACGAGGACGGCAACTTCTTCATGTTGGTGCCGACCGCCGGGCTGGTGGGGCCACTGAAAGCCTATTGCCACTACTACGTGACTGACAGCGACATGGGAAGCGGACAGCGTGAGGAGATAGACATCCAGATGCTGGCCTTCGTCACCGACGACCCCTGCCCGCACATCCCCTGTTGCAGTCAATGTGCCGAAGCCGACGCACATGTGACGTACAAGCGCGTGTGGCGCAACGACACCCGCTCGCTCTACCTGAACGTCCGCACTGCCGACAAACAGCCCGTCATGGATGCTGACGGCAAGCAGATTCGTGTTCGCAAAGAAGAAAAAGACATTTATTAAACAGAAAAGAATATGGCACAGAATTTCGATTTAACACAGACTGGCCCAGAGCTGCAGGAACGCATCGACCAAGTGTTCCCCAACCGCGACAACATTGCGGCTGAGGGCGAGCGGGCGCAAGGAGCGGAGGAAGAACTGGATGCAACAAAGGCCACCCGCCAGGAGTTGCAGGCAGAGACGGCACGCGCCACCGAGAAGGAGAACAACCTTCAGGCGCAGATAGACGCCATCGTCAGTAAGGATGCCACCGTCAGCCTTGCCGCCAGCCCTGCTACAATCTTTGTCGGCACGGCCACCGACATTGCCCTGACGGCCACCACCAACACCGACGCGACAGCCATCACCATCAAGCGCGGCGAGGACACACTGGCCACCGGCAGCGGCAAGACACTCAGTCACACCGACGCAGCCGTGACGCTTGACGCGCCCGGTTCTGTGGCTTACTCAGCCGACTTTACCATCAGCGGCCTACACCGCTCGTCCAACAAGAGCGTCACCGCTGTCTATCCCATCTTCTATGGCGCACAGGCAGAGTTCGATGCCGCATCATTGACACAGTACGCCACGCCAACAACCGCCGTAGCCCGTGCCTACACCGTGCAGCTCGACAGCACCCGCCGCAAGTTCTACCTCCGCGTCCCAAAACAGGGCGTGGCCCAGGTGAAGAGCGTAGTCATGGGTAGCGACAGCGAGGCCAGCCCCGTAAGCGGCGGCATCGTGGCCGAGCTGGGCGACGAGAACTACAACGTATGGGCCAGCGACGACGGCTTTACCGGCAATGGCCCGCAGGTGTTCACAGTGTCCTGACGGCATAACGATATAACGATATTCCGAAATAACAAAAAAAACAAAAAATATGGCAACAAAAGAAAAAACATGGAACGTCGCCAACCGCATTCATTCGCTGAAGGACAGCGACAACCCGGAGGTGAACCACATCATCGCCGGAGCCGATGAGATATATGACGACACGAAAGGCGTGAAGCAGAGCGAACACAACGCGCAGACTGATGATCGACTGAACAAAGTGGAGACCGACCTGAATGCACCGACTGTAGGCATAGATGACCGCGTGCATACCCTTGAAGAGCAGGTAGCCTTTGAGGGCGACATTGAGGTTGAAAACGCTCCTCAGGGCATTGTCTCTGGAAGCGGAAAGGTGACATCGGCAAATGCCGTCAGAGGAGCCATCGACGTTCGCACTGGCTATTTTGTCTGCGAATCAGGCGCATCTACTGCCGCAAAAGCAATCAATGCTTCCGGCTTTGTGCTGACTCCAGGCGGCAGCATCAAGGTGCTTATGCAGAACGCAAACACGGCCAACGATGCCACCATGAATATTAGTTCCACAGGCGAGAAGCCTCTTTACTACGCTGGAGAAAGGGCTTCTTCAAGTAATAGTTGGGAAGCAGGTGAGACGGTTGAAGTTTACTATGATGGCACGAACTTCTATGCCAATAATGTTGCAGGTGGCAGCGGTAGTAGCGACGGGGCTTTTGATATTAGTGCAAAGACAGGTCAAAACTATGAAACTCTCAATGCTGCTTTAGCTGCTGCAAATACTATTCTATCTGCAAGTAAGAAGAAGGGTGGCATGAGCATCAAGTTCATCCAGCTCACTCCTGCTACTTATTCTGTTGTCAAGACTGAAGGGCTAACTGAACAGCCTACAGGTATTGGGATTCAGGAGGCTCTTGCTATTGGTACTGGAAGTTATACTGCCGAGCAGCTTAGTGGAATTACTTTGCCTACAAATGTTGGTGGTAGTATGACTTATTGGCTTGCTGTTACTGTAGATGAGGTCACTACCTATACTACTTGGGTTGTTACCTATGCAAGTGCTGAAAGTCAGGAATATGTGCAGTATAGACTTATGAAGACTGCTTGGAGTCGTGATGTCGGTGACTGGCAGGGAGTTGATGATGAGCCTACAGCTGGAAGTGATAACTTGGTGAAGAGTAGTGGGGTGATAAAAGTGTTAAATAATTTATTAAAAAAGCAGGGCGTAAATATAATACGTGGGAAAAATATTAGAGATACTGGTGAATTTGCTGATTCAAGTACTAGTGGTGCCCAAATAGTTACATGTAGCGTTATATCAGGACAAATGTATGCTATAACTGGCTATACTCCAGCTGCATCTGATAGACTATCTTATGCTTTCTACGATTCAGAAGATAGCTTTATTAGTGGCGGTAGATTTAACTCAGGAACCAATTTTGAATATGCAAATATTGAAATACCAGAAGGTGTTTCAACAATTGCTGTATTTGGTATAGCAGCTGAGACTTATAAAGTAGCGGCAGTTTATGCTTTTACAACATTTGCTGATGAAGTTCCTACGAAAGGTAATATCAACAATGTAGTATCCAGCGATGGTATTTTCAAGGCTATTTTACAAAAGATAGATGGAAAATATGCTGCTGCTATATTTAGTAATAGAAAAATCAATTTAGATGGAACTTTATCATCAACTTCTCTTGACCAAGGCTATGTAGCGAAATATAATATACTTCCCAATAATCAATATATGATTCATGGAGTAGCTCCTACGTCAGCAGAAGCCCTTTTTTATGCTTTTTATGATTCAGAGGATAATTTTATTAGTGGTGATAATCCCAACTCAGGTGGTAGTTATTTAGTGTATCCAGATGTAATACTTGATACACCATCTTCAGCTGCCTATATTATGATATTTGGCCGTAATGTGTTAGGAGAACATTATGACGGAAATACAATTTTGTATTCTATTGGTTGTAAGCCAGAATTACAATTTACGGAAGAATTAAGAAAAGGGAGTGCTGCTGCTATAAAGAGCGGAGCATTATTTAATATTTTAGCAAAAGAAATTACTCCTAACGAAGTGCTGACCAAAAAAACAATTAATAGTGATGGAACTTTAGGCTCTACAAGTACTACAGGAAGTGCTACAAAAGTATATAATAATATAAATAAGGACAGTTTGTTGTTTATCAGCGGCCATATTCCGTCATCAGATGCTAGTTTGTTATGTGCATTTTATGATATATATGATAGGTTTATTAGTGGTTTAAGCATTTCTTCAAATATATCCCCCACACAAATAGTTGAAGATGTACAAATTAAAGCTCCAAATGATACCTATACTATAAGAGTGTTTGGCATTGCAAATAACAATTATAAGGAAGCTGCTTTAAAAGTTATAGGAGAATCTGCTACATATCATACAGATAATATTACTCCTTATTCCGAGGATTTACAAAAAGCAATATCTACGGATGGGACATTAATTGATGCTTCTACTTCAGGTGCCGTAGTACATAAATATGTTGTTGATAAGACAAAGAGATATAGAGTTTGTGGATTTTCCCCATCGAATAACCTGTTTATTGCTTTCTATGATTCAGAGGATAATTTTGTAGGTGCTGAACATCCTGCAAAAAGTACTGCTGTGTTAGAATATCCTTTGCGTATCAGTGAAGAGGTAGAATATATTAGGGTATTTGGCAATGATACTCAATTACCTGTTCTTAAAATAGATAGTAATGTACCAGAAGACACATTACTAACTCCTATGATTTTTAATCCACAAATCAGAAGGAAATCAGCTGGAGAAAGTATTAAAGTGCTATGTTTTGGCAGTTCTTGGTTTATGGACACTTGGTGGTATCTAAACCATATACTTGGTGAAGCATGGAATAATGTGGAAATTCATAGTTACTATTTAGGTAGTGCTGAGTTCGATGAGTGGGTTGGGATGTATAATAACACTTTTCTTCCAACTGAATCTTCAAGAAATGCCAGAAGGTGTGTATCAATTAATAACTCAGATTGGGTGATGAATATTAAAGGTTCAGATGATTATACTGCCCAATCCTTTAGGGATGACTTTTATAATGACTTAGTTTCTGGTGATTGGGATATTATAGCATTTCAGCAGGGTGCAAGACAAGCTCCTTTATGGGTTAATTGGGAAAATTATAAAGAATTAGTATCACTTATTAAGCGTAATTGTAGGTTTGATACTGTCATTGCTTTTAATCAAACATGGACTCCTGGTGTAAATTCCGTTGATTTATCGCCAGACCCAAAATCTGTTGTTGGTCAAAAGAATTGGCAAATAAAAAACTGGTATAATACTAAGAAATTTATGGCTCTTAGTGGGATATATAATATTTCTCCTTGTGGTGATACTATGTGGAGTATGAGACGGGACGAAACCCTCAATTTATCTAATGACATGGCAGGTGATAATCTTCATCCCGATAATGGTTTACCTATTTATGGTTTAGCTGGAACTTTTTATGAAACATTTTTTGCTCCAATGACTGGTGTTCCTTTCGATAATATTGATTGGTTACCAACAACAAGTACTCAAAAAGCAGTTGTATCTCATTCTACATGGCAGAGTATTAGTACTGAACAAAGAGAGAGGATAAGAAAAATCATTAAGTTGTCTTTATCTAATAGATTTGGGTTTAATGAATTTTCATAACAACCATCCATCATTTATTCCCTTTCTCCAACAAGAGAGGGATAGGAGGAACTGGATAAATGAGCAAGTAAAGTTATTAACAAAGAATTTAAATTAAAGATAGAACATTTATGCTGCCTCCTTTTGGTGGCAAGAATATTCTCAGGAGTACTTAGGAAGAGGTTGAGATTATTGACGCTGAAATTAAGGAGAGAGGTGCTCGCTCTGATGAAGATTGGGTTACTTACATTGATTCTGAAGGTAAAGAGCATATCAAGAAACATCTTAATATTCAGCTTGACTTCAAGCCTGTAGTGAATGAGACTTTCAACAAGGTGTTTGACTTTGCTACTAATAAGATGCCTACTACGAGAAATAGCAGGATATTTGAGGTGGCGAAAGAACTTGTTAAGAATGGTAGTCATGTTAGCACTGCTGTTAGTGTCGCAAAGCAGTTGGTGGATGAAGTTGGGATTGAGACGAAGTAAGACGGGAAATACATAAATTCAATGGAGTGCCAAATGTTGGCACTCTTTTTTTTGAGTAAACCCCAGACAAGAAAACAGCCGAAGAGTGTACGGCAAAGTGCCGCACATTCATGTTTAACAATTAAAAATTAAAGATTATGCCTGAAATCATTCAGCTCCCCCAGAATGGGGGTAATCAGAACGGAGGAACCACGCTCCTCCCAGTAGCTAACGGCGGTGGCCTGTTTGGCAACAACGGCCAGACGAGCCTCACTGACATCCTCGGATTCGCCGTCATCGCCAGCATCTTCCCCAACATCTTCGGCAACGGCTACGGGAACCGTGGCAACGGTGGCTGTGGATGTTGTGGCTGTCCCGCTGTTGACGCCCAACTCGCACTCCAGGCAGTCACGGCACAGGGCGATGCCAGCCGTGCAGCCATTCAGAACCTCGCTTCGTCGATGGGTCAGAACTACGCCACCGTTCTCCCCGCCATTCAGGGCGTACAGTCTGCTATCGCCGGACTCGCAAGTGCCAACGGAATGGGCTTCCTCCAGGTCATCAACGCACTCCAGCAGGGCGACTGCAACCTCGCTTCACAGTTGGCACAGTGCTGCTGCGACAACCGTCTGCTGACCACTCAGCAGGGTTACGAGGCACGCATACAGACCATCGACCAAACCAACCAGCTCAACAACACCGTCAACGCACAGGGCCAGCGTCAGATTGACGCTATTGCAGACTTGAAGACCACCATGATCAAGGAGTTCTGCGATGCCCGCGAGCGCGACATGCAAGCTATCATCGACAAGCAGGCCGACGAAATCAGCCAGCTCCGCACGAAGGACAACATCAGCGCTCAGACTTCGCAAATCCTCGGCTACGTGGCCGCTCAGCTTGCGCCGATTCAGAACACCGTCAAGGAATTGCTCGACAAGGCCCCCAACACCGTACCCGTGCCGTACCCCAACCTTCAGGTATTGAATACCACCCCCAACAGCAACTGGCCCGGATTCAACGGCTATCCCGGCTACGGCTATCGCGGCGGTTTCTAAATCAGGAAAGGAGGCAAGACATGAACTGCTGCAACTGTAATTGTAACCAGGTGCCGTTTGTCGACGGTTACGTGCCGTACCTGAGGGTGACTAACATCACCGTTGGGACTACTGCTGTCAACCTCTCGATGGGCGACCGCAACATAGCACCGACCGGGACGATTTACGTCCGTATCGGCACGGCTATTCCGGCAGGAACCGATGCCGCGCTGCCCGTGACGCTTTCGCTGAACGGCAACACCCGCCAGTTGACTTTCTTCGGAGGCCAGCCCGTGACGGTGGCCGACCTTCAGGGAACAGGCGTGCTGGAAGTGTTCAACGACCTCGGCAACAACATCCTCCAGTTGCTGAGCACACCCGCTCCGGCAACGACATAATTAACAAGAAGTATAACAATCAAAAGAACTATGACTATGGTAAATTTTTCTGAACTTCAACCCGGTGCAAACTTCTACGTGATAAGCACCAACGGCGGACTGCAAGTGGCAGTCGGCACAGTGAAAGGCAAGACGGCTCCTTATTGGCCGACACCGAATCCGATGAACTCTCAGCTGATAGACCTCACCGTGAACATCGGCGGTCAAGACCGAGTAGTGCCAGGACTCCCTGTCAACCTCGAAGTGGCAGGCCGTGACCCTGAAATCTACACGGGCAACCGTGAGACGGCAGAGCGCATCATTGACGAGAAGATGGAAGAAGCCGACAAGATTCTCCAGAATCTCAACTACTACAAGAAACTGAAGCAGGACGGTCCCAAGTGCAAGGAGGTCATCAACCCAGGCTATGCAGCCACCGTGCGACAGGCTGAGACCATCGAAAGCCTACAGGCAGAACTGGCGGCGACGAAGGGCGAACTTCAGGGCATGAAAGACATGCAGGCCAAGACGCTCGAACTGCTGGAGAAACTGAGCGGCGGTACACCGGCACCGGCAACGAAGGGAGGAAAGAAGGACTCATAGTCATGGCGACTGCGATAAAAACAGATAAAGCAATGATTTACGATCCAAACAGTGGAACAATCATTTTGACCAACGACGGCCAGGACCTGAAGGAACAGATGCGCGAACAGATGCGCCATCAGTTCCGCACGGGCGGCACGGGCAGCAACTACCGCACCATGACCGTTGGCCGTGAGTTTGAACAGGGCTACCGTGAGGGCTACCGCGAAGGCTATGAGCAGGCAATGCGTGATGCGAAAGACATGCACGAGGATATGTCTCCTGCTGAGCGCGAAGCCTACATGAAAGGCCAGCGCGATGCCTACGGGCGAAACGGAGCAGAGAACCGCAATCAACTTTAAAGGTATGACAACGCAACATCTATCCATCGAAGGTTACTGGAACGTCACCGTCGTGTACGATGTTTGTCCGAGCGACTTGTCAGAAGTGGCAGGGCTGATGCGTCGTGTGGGTGCCAGCCAAAAGATGATAGATGAAGCGACCGACAACCTGAGCGGATGGAATGCAGGCTACACGCTGACTGCCTTTGGATGGAAGGAAAGCATCGTCTTCATTGGCCGCGCTACTTCACTGCGTGAGTTCCTGAACACAGTCATCCATGAGGTTGACCATGTTCAGGCTCACGTAGCAGAGTATTACGGCGTGGATCTGGGCACCGAACAGGCCGCCTATCTGCAAGGGTATATCGGAGGCAGGCTGTTGGAGTTTATCATCGAGCAAATCAAATCAGAGAATCCATGAGTTTACGCACAGCAGATTTTTTTAGCAGGGGTTTGTCTGCGAGTGAAGACATTGCCGCGATAGTAGGTGACCGCATCTATTTGCCGGCACGACCCACCATTGACGAGAAAGAAGACACCATACCATACATCATCATCAAGCCTGGCCCCGTCAATAATAACGCCGAAACGAAAGATGATGGAGTTGAAGGAAACGAAGACACAGCCAACGTGAGCATTATCTGCGTTGCGCGTAGCCACGATGAACTGATGAATTTATGCGAGTTGGTGCGTGAGGTTAACTCGTTTCGATGGGAATATGGTGAAGACCCACAAACACCTATCGATTGGAATTTCTCTGCATCAGAAGAGCTATACGACCCCATTAAGCCATGCAATTACTTAGCACTTTATTACCAATGTATCACTAAAAAGGAATAGATTATGAAAGGTCAGAATCTTAGAATCTTAATTGGCTCACCGGCCAAGTGCGTGGCCTTCGCCACAAGTTGCACCTATCACATTTCGAATTCGCTTGAGGATAGCAGCACGAAGGACACCGAGGGCGGATTCCAGAAGCAAGAGGTGACAGGATGTGCTGGTGACATCAGCTGCGATGCGCTCTATTCAGTCGAGACCGACTCCACTGGAATCAACGGACAAGACGCGCTTGATCTCGTTCTTGCAGGTCAGGAAGTGGACGTGGAATTCTCGCAGACTACCGGCACAATGAATCGCACAGCAACGGGTGTGCCTTACACATGCAAGGCCATTGTCAACGACATCAGCATCAATGCACCGAATAGGCAGAATGTGACCTACACCATTCAGATGCAGATGAACAGTAAGCCGGTGAAAGGCACTGCCGTCAGCGGCTAAAATTTAAACTCATGCGAGGGGAGCAATCCCCTCGCTTAAACAAAAAGAACTATGAAGAAAGAAACAATTAAGATTTTCGGCAAAGAAGTGGACATGCTCTACTGTGCCGCTGCTGAGATAGGTTATGAAAAATTGTCAGGCAAATCATCGGAAGTATTTATCCCAAAAAGAGCGATGAGTGGCGACCATCCCGTCAACGATTCCGATGGCAACCCCATCTATAACGCTCCTGAAGCAACGCTCGACGACTATATCAAACTGGCTGTGTCGGCTATTATTGCAGCCTACGCGAGAGAAGGTAAAGATGCGCCCATCACCACTAAGGATATACTGTATGATGCCCCGCCGAATGACGTCACAACCATTGTAGCCACTGTTGCCCGCTTGCGCAATGAATGGTACACTATGCCCGCCGCTTTGCAGAATGATGAAATCAGCGAAGATGTTGTGTCAAAAAACGCCTAATCGCCTTCGAACAATTCCAGTTGGTCGTAGGCGAAATTGGCATCCACTGGCGTGAATATCTTTATAAGCTGGAGCATTGGCAAATCTATCTGATTATTCGAGGTTATTATAATCGTCAGCATCCTGCATGGGAGAGAGCAAGGCTGATAGCTTATCAGTCGGCTTTCGCCTTCGGCTCCAAAAGCACTCCTCCTCCTGTCAACGAATGGTTGCCTTTCCCTTGGGAGCATGTAAAAGAAGACCCGCTTGACAAAAAAGAAATAGAGGCTATTCGCCAGCGCATCAGAGAAGAGAACAAGAAAATCGGCAAGTCTGAATGACCTGCCGATTTTCTTTTACCAGGTTCCCGTCTTGGGCGATTCCCAATTCGCATTCACACTTACATCAAGACCTCCAGAGCTGCCGAACAAGTTGCCGCTATACTCCGTTGAGCGATTGGCTTTGAACGGCGCACCAGTAATCGTTGCAGACCCAATCACAGCGTCGCTTTCGCCCAGGGCCTTAACCGCCACGTTGGTCACCCACTCGTCGGCACCGCTCAGTCCGAAGATGCTCACCGTCAGCTGCCCAGTTGTACCTACATACGATTCTGGCACCGTCACTCGTCTTTCCGTCTGCTGCGACGCCACGGCCACCCCGTTCACATAGTCCCATCCATAGTACCACCGCTCGGGCGTCACCGTCACAGCCTTGCACGTTGCAGGTACCTCGTCGTTCACTGCCACACGCAGTTTCGTGGCCACGCGGTCCAGCGTCACGGCACGATTGCCGTTGCTGGTACTCACCACATCCACCTCGTAGTCCTTCCAGAATGTGTCGCGTGGCCCTGTCCATGTGATGGCATGGCCGTCTGCGTCCACCGTTGCACCCTCACCACGCGAAGCCACAAAATAGACATGATGTATGCCATAGCTGAGCGACATCTTTGGCTGGCCCCAGTCGGCGTCTGTTGATGTCTGATGCACCGTCTGGACGCAAGTGCCGTCCACATAATCAAACGCCCACAAGTCGGTCATTGACTGCCCATCAGCACTCAGATAACCACGGGTGAACTTTGCCGCACCGAAGTCTCCCTTCACAGTAAACGTGAAACTCTTTGTGTGAAGATTTTGTGCATCACCATCGCTGGCATCATCCAGTACAGGATGCTCACAGCCGCAAATAAAGGCAGCGG
>Ga0310691_10007427_pt1 | contig 11423 bp, 3 predicted proteins | sample 176DNAGHGlowgp2_FD_203887 | JGI IMG/M metagenome (GOLD analysis project Ga0310691, IMG submission 203887) | Sheep rumen microbial communities from Palmerston North, Manawatu-Wanganui, New Zealand - 1766 DNA GHGlow gp2 (v2) (version 2) | ecosystem: Host-associated > Mammals > Digestive system >... | reverse complement strand
GATATTGACATCCATCTGCGGAGGCGGAACGGGCAGCCAGTCGGAGTAGGTGGTCTGGTAGCCGGCCTTCTCGAACTTCACCTGCCAGAGTCCCTGGGGAACGTCCCAGGCATAGAGTCCCTCGGCATCGGTGTAGAGCGGGTTCTCCTGGCTGTACTGCGAAGCATCCCAAAGCACAATCTCCTGCTGTAGGTCGCCGTACTCGTCCTCGTAGGTATGCTTGTAGTAGGCTGTAGCTGTGACGCCTTCCAGTCGGTTGCTGGAGACGCCCTCATAGACATAGCCCGAGGGGTCGATGATGGGTTCTACGATGGGATAAGGCAGCGATGCGTCCCACTTGTCGTCGATCTCCTCCTTCGTGGCATAAGCGCAGTCCCATGCATTGCGGTGACGCTTGGCCCAGCGGATCTGATTGCGCGACTCGGTCTTGGCGGTCTTATAGATGCCGAATGACACATTGGTGAGGTACTTGCTCAGGATGTCGCTGACGTCGGGCAAATCCTTCGCCTTGAGCAACCAGGCAGCTATGTCGGCCAGATTGCAGCAGGAGAGGTAGCGGGTGAGGAGCTTGTTCTTGTACTCCTCTGAAATCCAGAGCATCGACTTGGCCTGTGCATCGTCCAGTCCGTTGCAGGGCTGCAGACGCGAGATGAACTCCTGCCATGCGTTCACATCCTTGATGCCATCGTGCAGATAGCGTGTGAGGGTGTTCAGCGAGCGGGCCACCTCGAGCTTATCCTTGGAGAGGTCAACATCGGTAAAGAAGGTGTTCATGTAGTGGATTGATGACTCCAACAGGACGATTCGCTCCTTCAGTTGTGTCACAGCTTCGGTAGCAATCTGAGCCTTGAAGGGACGGAGAGGCTTGCTCTCCTCCTGGTTCCCGTTGTCGTTCTCGTTCACCTCAATGTCGAAAGCAACGCCCTCGCAGGTGTCCATGATGAGCATATTGCCAGCCGGATCGAGATAGTAGCACATCGTGGCATTACCATTATTGTCGTAGCAATAGACGATGTCTGTCTCTTCCACTTCGGGGTCGTCGGGTTCGGGCAACTGGTTGGTGAGGGGCACTACGGAGACATTGTAGGTAGGCAGGTTGTTCGGGAGTTCGGGAATGTCTGTCTGATCAATTACGAACTCGGCTGTCGGGAGCTTATCTTCTTCGTCCTCCTTCGTCACTTGGATATCGTGATAGAGGACATGAGTATCCAAGTCAGCATCTACGGTGACACGAACAGCCATAGGAGCCTGGTTGGAGTCGAACTTGCTGTGAGCCACCCAGCGGTCCATGTTGGGGATGTACTCGGCCTCGAGGTCTATCCATTCGTGCTCGATGGTGAAGACATGTATCACGCAGCTGTGAACCACCGCAGGACTGTTGTTGGTCAGATTGGCGGTGAAGACAAACTCCGTAGCCGGTACGAACGAATAGCTCTTCACATTGGCCTTGACATGTTCCAGGTCGAAGTCCACCCAGACTGTACGATGAGCTGGAGCATTGTAGAAGCGCATATCCACATCCTTTGCCTGGATGCTGCTCTCGTTGTACTCCACAGGGCGCATCTCCGTCTGGCGGACAAGTCCGGAGGGCGAGGTCACTTTGGCCTGTATCTCGTGGATGGAGAGATTGGTGCATGCGGTGAGGTTGGCCTGAAGATACCAGTACCCATCGGCCAATGCTTTGGTGCGGCCCAGCTCCTTACCGTTGTCATAGACGATGACTTCGCTCATAGCTGCTGCATTGCCATCGACGAAGATGTTGGGCAGCGAGATGAGGGGAGCCGTCCAGATGGAGACATCGGTAACGGTGTAGTTGACAGAACCGATGGGCTGCAGGATGGTCTGTTCGCCGTCGAGCTTGAAGCGGACATAGGCATCGGGCGAGTAGTTGCCTCGAGAGGTGGGAGCGATGCAGAACTTCACACGGTCAGTGAAGTTGTCGCCCAAGGGAATCGTCACATTGTTGTCCCTGTACTCGTAGCTGCTCTGCCTGTTGCCCACCACCACAGAGTTCTCCACCATCGGGGAAGTGGCATGCAGGTTGAAGACAAGTTCGACGTTGCTCACGCGCTGCTTGTATTCATCCTGGAAGTCAACCTTTGCCGAAAGGGTGAGGTAGTTGCCCTCCACAATGCTGGCTTTGTTGACAGAGAACTTCGTGTTCTGACCGGTGTAGTAGAACTTGCTCTCCTCGAAGACAGGAATCACCACATTGCGGAGCTCCTGAATCGTACCATCCTGAACGGTTATCTTGTTGACGACATAGTCCGTTCCTGCCCTCAAGCCAGCCTCCGCGTAACCGCTCAATGTGCTGAGCGTGCCGAAGAAGTTGCTCTTTCCCATAGTGATGAGCGAATACTCACCGGCGGGAAGGTCGGTCAGATAGATGAAGTTGGGCGTCTTGTTGTGGTCGAGAAGGTCGCCCAGCTCGTCGCTCTCAGTGGGCGTGAAGTTGGTGTTGTAGGTCTCGTGCCTTACCAGATGTCCGGCTGCATCGTAGAGAAGGCCTTCAACGCTGGTGTTGTCCGTCACCAGGAAGCGTGCAAACACTTTGCCAAGCTCGGTGATGGGGAACTGAAGCTCGAGGCCCTTGTTCGCATTCACGGCAGCCACGATGGTGACAGGAGCAAACTTCTCGTTGGTGCTCGTGCAGGTGGCCCTTATCTGGTCGCCCGCGCTGGCTCCGCTCAGGATATAGATGCGGTTGCCTTCCACAATGAAGTTCTGCAACGCGCTCTGTGTACTTATATTATATAATGTATAAGACACGTTCTCCTGATACGGGAAGTAATTGTTGCTGCTGGGCACTTCGCCTTCGGGAACAGCACTCGTATAGACGAAACCGACGTGAGCCGTCACACCTGTCACACGAGAGATGCGGAAGTTACCAAAGTCTGCCCCACTCTCTCCTGTCTTGTCCTGAATGTCCTCGACGGCATATTCCTTTGTAAAGGGAACATAGCTGCTTGCTGAGATGCGGACTGTGGTGGGAACCATTCTGGATGTCAGCGAGAACCGGCCTGCAGCATCTGTCTCTGCATTGACGGTTACTGAGCCGCTGCCTTCTATTCTCTGCTCATAGACAACGTAGGCGCCACTCAAGGGCTTGCCCGTCAAATCGTCGAGCACAACACCGAAGCTCTTCACGGTAGGAATGGGCTGAAGAGTTACAGTTACGGTGTTCTCGCCTGCGACAACAGTATGCTTCCCTGGTTGGGGCGCATAGTATTCGGCTGCGATGTCGGAAGGAACGCTGATGCTGTATTTGAGTACTGCCTCCTCCAACTGGCCTGCAACCTTTGCTCCTTGGCAGAGGAACACATTGTCAGCTGTGGTCCATGTGATGTTCACCTTATCGGTTACGTCCGTACCATTGGCATAGCGTACTCGCATGGTGACGTTGTAGGGCAGCTTCAAGCCTGTCAGCGTGAATTGCTTGTTCTCATCGTCGATGGTAATGACATCGCTTTCGTAGATGATGTCGCCCGTAAGATTCTTCACGAAGACCTTGTGCTTGGTGTTGCGGATAAGGTTGGTGAAGGTGTAGTTCAGACGGTCGCTGATGACATACTTGAGACGCTGTCCGCTCTTCACATTCAGCAGTTCGAGCGAAGCATTCTTGTAGCGTCCGTCGGAGCACTCTTCGGGCAAACGAAGCTCTAAGGTGCAGACCTTGCTCTTCAAAGGCGAGATGGTGAAGTGGTTCCATGCGGCATCTGCTTCGTAAAGGCCTATCGACTCCTCTGGAACGAAGACAACCAGTTCGGAAGGGAGTCCGTCGAAAGCATAGCTGTCCACCACAGGCGGAATCGTTGCATAGCAGTCGATGGCCCTCAGCGAAGTACATCCACGGAAGGCATAGCTGCCTATCCTGACGATGCACGAAGGCAGCTCCACCTCTTGTATGTTGGTGTTGTTCTCCAGCCAACGGGATGCAACGACATCGGAACCATAGGCTCGCGAGAAGTCGATGTAGGTGAGGTTCTTGTAATAGTACGGGAAGCCCCAGTCGTTGTTGTTTATCTCACCGTCCACCACGAAGTGTGTCACCATATCGCGGTTAGAGCTACCCACCATGTTGTCCATAGCCGAAAGCAGACGACCAGGCTGGAAGTAATCGACAATCAGTTCGCCGCCTTCCTTGTCCCACACATTTGTGCCTGGCTGCATAGGGTCATCGGGAGCATACTCAAAATAGGCTGTGACGGTGCTTGCATGAGAAGGCATCAGGTAATTGAGGCTCTGGTCTGTACCCAGAATGATACCGTCGGCATCCTTCCAGTAGAGAAACTTGAACCCGCTGTTCCTGTAAACATACAGCGACTGCTGACTGCCTTCGAACACCTTCTGGTCCTTGAAGGAGAAGTAACCTGCCACAGCCGGTTCGCACTTGAGAGAGAGCATGTAGCGGTTCACCAATTCCGGATTGCCCGGACCTGCAGGGTCGTAAGAGTAGATGGCATAGTACTTCACATCGGATGCAGGCATCGTGAACTGCAAAGTGCGGTCGGTTGTCACTTCGTTGCCTTCCACATCTTTCCAGCAGATGAAGTAGCAATCGTTGTGGTCCTGGGCTGTAACGGTAACGGTCTCACCGGCTTTGAAACTGCTGTAGTTGTTCAGCGAGAACCGGCCGGAGCCGTAAGGTATGGCCTCCAGCACCACCTTATAATATATGGTGGTATTATCATCCGGCCAGTTTGGGTCTGGCGGATTGACTGGGTCGTACCCATCTGTCTGTGCCACCACACTTAGTGGCAGCAACAAACTTATAAGTACATAATAAATATATCGTTTCATGACACTGGATGCTTACTTGTTCAACATCTTGCTACCATTCTTGATGACGATGCCACGCTCGTCGGCACGAACCTTCTGGCCCTTCAGGTTGTAGGTCTCTGTTTCAGCACTTGCGGTCTTGGCGACGCCATTGATGGCTGTTGCCTCGTCTCCACAGAGATAGAAGCGGCCTGTGATGTCACCAGCATGTGCCTCGAAGGTGTAGCCCTGTTCGGTGCTGATGACGGCCTTCTTTCCGTTCTGACGGTCAACAAGAACTATGCTCTTTGCCCGGCTGTTGTCGCCAAGTGCAATCGTATATTCGCCAGTCCTGCCGCATCTGACGGACAGCTCTACGATGCCGTCCGCAAGAGGACGCTCGTTGATGGCATACTTCACACCATCGGCCTCTGTCCATATCTGACTTGCTTCGGGATTGACAGGAGCAAAGAGGGCTGCATCGCGGCTTACCTCATAACCCATCGCTGCCTTATCGTTGAAGACAACGCGGGTGCGGTCCATCGTCTCTTCGCCTGTGAGGGTAAGGTTCAGAACCATGCGCTGATTCATCTCCTCAGACAGGTTCCGCTCACCGAAAACAAATGCTTTGACTTCTTCCACAGTCAGGTCGTTGGGATTGCGATGCGTCTGACGTCCGCCTTCGCGGAACACAAGCTTGCCGTCGCTATCTGTGGGACGCTGGATGAAGAATGCTTCGCCTGGATTCAGAACATAGTTATCGTCTATCGGGCTGAAGGCAACATACTTGCCGTTGTAGGAATCCCATACCATGAAGGGAGCCTCTGTGTCGATGTAACGAGAGTCGTAGTAACAGGGATAGGGATTGCCGATAAGGTTCCAGCTGCGGTCGGAAGTGAGCTGTGGATTCTCGGTCGGATAGTCAGCCAACTCGGTAGTGTGGTCGTAGGGGCTGAAGAGTCTCTGACGGTTGACAGTCTCCACATCCGGCGTTACGGTGAAGCGCACCAGGTAATCTTCGGGATTGTTCAGGTAGCACTTCATGATGTATCCCTTGCCAGCTTCCAGTATATCGTCCTTGGTGAGGTTCTTCCAGGTGTTGTCGAAGTGCTGTGCTGCTCGCTCGGCTCCGTCGTAGCGACGAACCACCCACTGCGTCAGATTATTCTCGGGAACGATGTCCGTCATCTTCACGTCGAAGGGGAAGGAGATGAACTGCCAGCGGTCGTTGTACAGCATCATGTTGATGGTCTGGTTCTCGGCTCGGAGCTCACCCTTCACAATCAACGAATTGGGGTTGTAAACGGTCCTGTAGGAGTCGTAGTTCCTGTTAGAGTAGAAGAGGCTGTAGTCGGCATAATACTTGGCATAGGGTGAGAAGAACATCGAGAAATCGTTAATCTTCAACTTGCTGCGGTTGCTGATAGTCAAGTTGCCGCGTTCGTACTTCCTGTTGCCGAAGCCGTCGTCTATCTCGTCGCTGTTGTAGAGCATTCTGATGTTGGGTTCGTAGTCCTTGAGGTTCTGGTCTTCGCCCAGCACAAACTCGAACTCCTTGTTGATGACCACATTGTCGGGACGGATGTTGGGGTCAATCACCATGTTTGCCTGGAACTCGAGCCAACCTGGTGTCGTCATGTACTCCTGGAAGCTCCACAGGGGGACACGCAACTGGATGTTCCGTGCTTCGTAGGTAATCACATTGTTGCGCACGGTGGGCGGAAGCAGGGCAAGAGAGGAAATGGATTCTATGCCGCTGCAACCGTAGAAGGGATGGCTCAGACAATAGATGAGTGAACTGGGCAAGGTGACTTCCTTGAGCGTCTTACAGCCAGAGAAGGCATAGCTGTTGAGGGTCTCGAGGCCTTCGTTGAGGTTTATGGCTATCATATTGGCGCAACCACGGAAGGAATAATCGTAAAGAGTCCTCATGCTACTGGGTAGGGTTACGGGCTCTGACTCACCGAGTCTCTCGCAATTGCTGAAGCTGTAATAGCCTACATAGGTCGGACCATCTGCGAAGACGATTTTGGTGAGGTTCTTGTTATTGCTGAAGCAATAGTCGCTCACGCCTCTCAGCGTGCCGGGGAAGTGAAGCTCATACAGGTCGCAATAGCCGAAGCAGGAGGAGCCCATAGAGGTCAGGAAGTTGGGCAGATTGACTTCATGCAGATTGTTGCAGTCATAGAAGCAGTCGTTGGGCAATGTGGTTACTCCGTCGGGGATGGTGACGCTGGTGAGTGAATCGCAGTTGCGGAAGTTCTCGTTGCCAGAGATCTCGCTTAGTCCGTTGGGGAAGTTGAGTTCGCGCACACCGGTGTTGCGGAGTGCTCTTTCGCGGATGTACTTCAGCGATTCGGGGAAGATGATGGTCTCGAGCTGCCAGCAGTTATCCAGAGCTCCTGCGGGTATCTCTTCGATGCTCAGACCGCTCAGGTCAAGGTAGATGAGGTTAGGCATCTGGCGCATAGCATACCAGTCTGTCTTGTCGATGGTGCCTTTGTTGATGATGAGTTTGTTCACCTCGGCATAGGTACGTACGTCGGGCAGAATGTCGCTCACCACGATGTAGCCCAGTTCGCCGCTGCTGCACTGACCTGTATTGACGGTTGAGAAGGCTCCTTCCTGGTTCCAGTCCTCAGAGATGATGCACTGTCCTTCGATGCCTTCGGCTTTCACATAGTCGCGGAAACCGGCACTGGGTACAAACACCTTCACGTGGTAGCTGTCCTTGTTGCCGGTAAGAGAACCTACCGTTGGAGGCGTAACGCTGGTGAAGTGGATGTTCTGGTTCGTCCAGGCGTAGAACACGGAGCTACCGAGCACTTCTACATTCTCGGGGATGGTGATATTCTTGACGTTGAAGAAGGGGTAGAACGTGTAGTCGCCCAACCGACGCATGGTCTGTGGCAGGTTAATCTTGGTGGTATTTCTCTGCTCATAGGCTGCATAACCATAGGAAGCGACTACGACGTACTCTTTTTCTCCGATAGTAACCGTTTCGGGGATGTTGAGTTCTTCGGGATAGCTGTTGCTGCTGTTGACGTAGTACCACTCTGCGAGGCCAAGATTGTCGTCGAGCCTGAAGCGGAAGTTTACTCCGTCTATATCCACTGTCTTTGTAGTACTGAAGTTCCATGTGCTCATGTCGGACTCCATGGCTGTCTTGATGGCGTCGCTCATTTGTGCACTCACAGTACCGCTCGATGCTACCAGCATGACGGCAAGCATAACGAAATGCTTTAAGATGTCGCGTTTCTTCATAATACTAATGATTTAACTGATAATAATGTGTGGTTGATTAGTTTGCCCCAAATTTAGCTATTATTCTTGATACGACAAAACTAAACTCAAATAATTGTGCTTTATCTTTAACTTTCCGATACGCTTGGGGCTGTTTTCTCATTCTTCTGTGACTTTTGAATATAATAATTTTGAATTTTGAATTAACCTTCGTACCTTTGTCCTCGAAAACTTCAGTGAACCGGCTTGTCGCTGCTCGAAAGAGGAGAGGAAAGTCCGGGCAACACAGGGCATCCTGCTTCCTAACGGGAAGTGGTCCGCGAGGGTCAGCCAGTGCAGAAGAAAACAACTGCCCGCAAGGGTGAGGGTGAGAAGGCGGGGTAAGAGCCCACCAGGCCGGCAGCGATGTCGGTGCTGTGCACTCCGGGAGTTGAAAGTTCATGTAAACCGGCGAAGCTCGGTTCGGCGCAAGTCGGCTGAGAGAGAGGGCGGCCCGTCCGAGCCGGAGGGTAGAACGATAGAGGGTAGCGGTGACGCTGCCAGTAGATAAATGACAAGCATTCCCTTCGGGGAATTACAGAACCCGGCTTACAGGTTCACTGAAGGTTTCTTTGAGTGAAGAGTGAAGAGTGAAGAGTGAAGAATCTAAATTACTATCAAATGGGTAAATAGTAAATCGTTAAATAGTAAATTGTAAATCATTAAATAGTAAATGATTCGATGATTAGATGGTAAGCCTTGAGCATATATGGAGCGTCAACGAGAAGCGGCTCAGTTTCTGGGAGAAACAGGGGCTGGGTGTGCTGAAGCGGTTCGTGATTACTTGGGAGTGTATCACCAAGAACAACATCATGAACTACGCTTCTGCTCTGACCTACAGCAGTATGCTGGCTGCCATTCCGGTGCTTGCCATCATCTTTGCCATAGCCCGGGGCTTCGGCTTTGATGCTATCCTTGAGACGAAACTGAGGAGCTCTTTCGCTGAGAACCCTGACATTGCCGACACTATCCTCTACTTCGTCGAGTCCTACCTGCAGCACACCAAGGGCGGCGTCTTCATCGGCATCGGTTTGATCTTCTTGCTCTACACTTTGCTTTCACTGACAGCAAACATCGAGCAGGCCTTCAACACTATCTGGTACGTCAAGCGCTCGCGCACCATCTACCGCCAAATCATCGACTACATCAGCGTCTTCTTGCTGCTTCCCTTTGTCGTCGTCATCACCAGCGGCCTGAACATCTTCCTGCAGACCTTCAGCACGCTATTGCCCGACACGCAACTGCTCAGCAAGACGATGTCGTTCTTCCTGCATGTCTCGCCGGTCATCTTTGCCATACTCATCTTCATGCTGCTCTTCAAGCTGATGCCTAACACGCGCGTCAAATGGCGACATACCATCTTCCCCAGCATCCTGACCGGAACGATATTCATGGCCATAGAATGGATGTACGTACACTACCAAATCAAGCTGAGTGCGTACAATGCCATCTACGGTTCGTTTGCTGCAATCCCCCTGTTCATGCTGTGGATGCAGATTTCATGGTGCGTCTGCCTGTTCGGTGCACAGTTCAGCTACGCTAACCAGCGCCTGCAGACCTATGCCTTCGAGCGTATCAGCGACGAGCTCAGCCGACGCTATCGCGACACGCTCATCCTGCTGCTCACGAGCCGCATCTGCAAGCACTTCGCTTCCGGGCTGAAGCCCTTTACGGCTCACCGCCTTGCCGTTGACACGCACCTGCCGGACAGTCTGGTAGGTATCCTCTTGGACGAACTGACACGCGTGCAACTGCTTGTAGAGGCACACAACGAGCCGGGCGACGAACCTTATTACTTGCCGGCCATCGACATTCACCGCATCACGGTGGGAATGGTCATTCGGCGCATCGACTCGCACGGTATAGAGAACCCCTCGCTTGTCTGGCAGACAGCCACACCCGAATGGGATGCGCTCCGCAACCTCCGCAACGAGAACATGGATGCCCTGCTCATAGATTTATAGAGGTTAGAGGTTAGAGGTTAGAGGTTAGAGGTTAGAGGATTGTATGAGATGCTGATTAGGTTCCAAAAGTATTCTCTAACCTCTAACCACTAACCTCTAACCACTTATTCTAACCACTTATCTTTAACCTCTCTTACAGCTGGCAGACGAATGTGAAGTGTCCTGCGAAGAGCTCTTCGCAGTTGGGACGGGAGCGGAACAGGCCGAAGATGGTGCTGCCGCTGCCGCTCATGGAGGCATAGGCGGCTCCCTGACGGTACAGCTCTTCCTTTATTTCTGAAAGCAAAGGATGATTGAAGAAGATGCTTTCCTCGAAGTCATTTACCATCCTGCTGGCCCAAGCGCCTACGGGTTGCTTGACAACATCAAGCAGGGAATAGGCTGGCTGATGGGGATGCACTCCTGCGTATGCTTCACGGGTTGAGACGTGCACCTCTGGTTTCACAAGCATGAGGTACCATCCGCTCAAGTCCAGCGAGATGGGCGTAAAGACATCGCCTATGCCTTCTGCATACAGAGGACGAGGGTTGACGAAGAAGGGACAGTCGGCACCAAGCTTGCCGACAAGACTCTCCATCTGCTCATCCGTGAGGGGAAGACCGTAAAGTTTGGTCAGCGACGTGACCATGCAGGCTGCATCGCTGCTGCCGCCGCCAAGTCCGGCACCACTGGGGATGACCTTTCGCAAGTCGATGTTGAGCGGGGGAATGGGGAATCCTTCCTGACGCAAGAGCCGTACTGCACGCAGCACCAGGTTGTCCCACACCTCGCCTTCCAACGGGTTGCCGCCCAGGGTCAGAGTATCCTCACCATCCATGATGAGGGAGTCTTTCTCCCTGATTGTCAGCTCATCGTAGAGCGGCACAGGATAAAAGATGGTCTGTAGATTATGATAGCCATCGGGACGACGCTCGACGACGTTCAGGCCAAGATTGATCTTGCAGCCTGTCTGTATGGAATATGGCTTGTTCACTTTAATTTCTTTTGACGGTTACGGATCTGGATGCGCCAAGGCATTTTACCAGAGTTGCACCTGCAAAGGTATGAAAAAAATCGTGAATAAAGAAAAAAGAGAGAAGATTTATGCCTCTGCCGACTGAAAGGAGTTACTACAACTACATAATTGCCTATGCGACAGGCAACAGAACATAATTTTCCGCTCAATGGAGAGAAATCTTTTTCCCGTTTCGACAAAATCCGAATCGACGTGCTTAAAAATTATTTTCAAGGCTTGAAAATATATTTTCAAGGTTTGGTTATATATTTTCAAGGCTTGATTATATATTTTCAAGCCTTGAAAATAATTTTATTGCTCGTTGTCCGGAAGAATAGAAAACCTCGAAAAGGAAAAGTCACACAAGGGGAAAGACTTTATCTCAATTCTCAATATGATTATGAGGGGGAGAGCTCAATCCGTTT
>Ga0310691_10007425_pt1 | contig 11424 bp, 10 predicted proteins | sample 176DNAGHGlowgp2_FD_203887 | JGI IMG/M metagenome (GOLD analysis project Ga0310691, IMG submission 203887) | Sheep rumen microbial communities from Palmerston North, Manawatu-Wanganui, New Zealand - 1766 DNA GHGlow gp2 (v2) (version 2) | ecosystem: Host-associated > Mammals > Digestive system >... | reverse complement strand
CATTCAACTGTGCCTGAGTCCCATCTTGCTTAACGAGATGCTTAGGAGTAACAAAACCCTCAACACCATGAGGTAGAGCAACAACTGCGCCCTTGTCCAACATTTCAGTGATGGTTCCATCAAACACCGCACCTTCTGTGAATACACTTGCAAATGCATCCCATGGATTTTCCTCAAGTTGCTTGTGACCAAGGCTTAGACGGCGGTTTTCCTTATCGATTTCCAATACAACAACATCAATTTCAGCACCAATCTGAGTGAACTCAGAAGGATGCTTAACCTTCTTTGTCCATGAAAGGTCAGAAATGTGAATTAATCCATCAACACCCTCTTCAATTTCCACAAACACGCCAAAGTTAGTAAAGTTACGAACCTTAGCCTTATGCTGTGATCCAACAGGATATCTCTCTTCGATATTCTCCCATGGATCAGACTTCAGCTGCTTAATACCCAAAGACATCTTACGCTCGTCGCGATCCAGCGTCAGGATAACAGCCTCTACTTCATCACCAACTTTCAAGAAATCTTGAGCACTACGCAAGTGCTGACTCCAAGACATCTCAGAAACATGGATCAAGCCTTCTACACCAGGAGCGATCTCTACGAATGCACCATAGTCAGCCATAACAACAACTTTACCCTTCACATGGTCTCCTACCTTCAGATCCTTATCCAGTGCATCCCATGGATGTGGGGTCAACTGCTTTAGACCTAAAGCAATGCGGCGCTTCTCGTCATCAAAGTCAAGGATAACAACATTTATCTTCTGATCAAGCTCAACTACCTCATGAGGATCGCTTACACGACCCCAGCTCAAGTCTGTGATATGAATCAGACCGTCAACACCTCCAAGGTCTACAAATACACCGTAAGAAGTAATGTTCTTAACAGTACCTTCGAGAACCTGACCCTTATCGAGCTTGCTAACAATTTCTTTCTTTTGTGCTTCCAACTCAGCCTCAATAAGAGCCTTGTGAGAAACAACTACATTGCGGAACTCTTGGTTAATCTTCACAACCTTGAACTCCATAGTCTTCCCTACGAATACGTCGTAGTCACGAATAGGCTTAACATCAATTTGTGAACCTGGTAAGAATGCCTCGATGCCAAATACGTCCACAATCATACCACCCTTAGTACGGCATTTGATAAAGCCCTTGATAACTTCCTGGCTCTCTAAAGCAGCATTTACACGATCCCATGCCATTGAGAGACGAGCCTTACGGTGTGACAACACCAACTGACCCTTTTTGTCTTCCTGATTTTCAATGTACACTTCCACCTTATCACCAGGTTTCAAATCAGGATTGTAACGGAACTCACTCATTGGAATGATACCGTCAGATTTGTAACCGATATTCACCACGACCTCACGCTTGTTCATGCTGATAACGGTACCTTCAACGACCTCACGCTCATTTACTTTGTTCAGCGTGTTGTCATACGCCTTCTCCTGATCTTCTTTACTGACTGGAGAAAGTGCTTCGCCACTTTCATAAGCCTCCCAATTGAACTCATCAAGTGGCTGAATGTTCTTTAAGTTTTCCATTTTTGTTAATAATTTGTTTAATAATTAATTGTGTTAGACATTATGTTGTCTGAAAAACGCGGCAAAGTTACGACTTTTATTTCATCCGACAAACTGTTTTGGCATTTTTTTCCCTTTCTTTTTTAAATAGGTAAGAGCAGCACCAATGGCTGTACTGTATTCTGCATACGGAGGAATATGGAAACGCACACCATAAAGGCCTTCCAATTCATTGAAAACATCTTTACATTGGGGCATTCGGGTAAGGTTACCAATCATCACGAAATCCTTTATGCCAGAATTCAGAGAACAAAGGACTGCACCGCTACCAATTGTTTGTAATACTGTAACAATAATACCTGCAGCTATATCAACTTTAGAAGAATCGCTATGTGCTTTACCAAGAAGGGATGCAGTAGCATGGAGAGGCAAGCCAGGGAGATCGGATTTACACACATCTCCTATCAGCAAATCGACTTTTGTATGATCGCCTTGCAAAGCGAACTCAGCTACTTGACTGATATCATGAGCTTTGAGTAATAAATTTGATAGACCTTGGAGAGTACCGCCTCCAATGCCCATACCTCCAATGTGTTTAATTTCGTCATGATCAATTTTTACAAATGTAGTACCTGTACCCATGCTCACAACAATTAATTTGTCTATCCCGATGTAATGACGTGCGCCCAAACCATCTGCTGTAAATTCGTCAACCATCTGAGTAGGTAAATTATAAATAGGAGTTGTAACAAAAGCGCTACCAACACCAGTCACCATCACCTGTTCTATATCTTCCAGTTTAATGTTATTATCATGTAGATATTTCCCAAATGCGCCAAACAACGATGTAACAGGATCTGCTGCTGTTATAAACATTGGCTGAATGATTTGATTGTTTTCATCTATTCCAACAATCTTAGTGGTAGAACCACCCACGTCAATTCCAATAACCATTCCCATAATTAGTTTACTGTTTAAGAATTTATAGTTTCAAGTTTATAGCAAAATCTTTTCTTCAAAAACTTGCTTTACCAACGTAGCAAACTCCTGAAAAGCAGCTGTATCACTCAACGCAGACAAAGATTGCATGAGACCATAATAATGCCATGCATGTTCTTGTGGGTCACTAACATGAAAACGTGTCCACAATTCATCACCAATCTTTGCATAATCTCGAGCTATAATGCGCATATTAGACAACTTGTCTCCTAAAGCCACAATCTTAGCATCAATAGGTGCTTCTTCCAAATGTTCTATGGCAATCTGCTTACGAAGATGCCAAGTAGCAGAAGCATCACCTTCAAGTTTCACATCACTCTCATGTGCAACTAAATCAGCGACTCGCTTACCGAACTCATGCTCCAACTGCTCATAGGTCGTATCAGTATCCTCCAGTGTATCATGCAAAGCTGCAGCAGCTAATAGTTCCTGATCTGAAGTAATAGTAGAAACAATGACAACTGCTTCTAAAGGATGTACAATATATGGGAAACCCTTACCTTTACGCTCAGTATTGGCATGAGCTTTCACTGCAAAACATATAGCTCGATCCAATAAGCTACTATCTAAATATTTTTTTTTGCCCATTACTACACAATTTTCTATTTTTGATTGATATTTCCCCAAAATGGTAAGTTCTTCGCCTGTTCCAAAATCATATCCACAAGTACAATATTGCTATCTTGTTTACCATTCAATGTATCATAGACAAATTGCAACCCCTCGCGGCCTCTACCTTGCTTAAGGACATAAACCAAACACAGATTCTGCAATCCTACATTCTCAGCCAAAATATCCAAATCAGTCAAAGCTATCTGTGCGAGTGCCAGCTGGTAGGCATCATCAGAATTCTCTTTAATAAAAGTATCAACATCACTTAGGGTTTCAAAGCCAAATGATTCCAACAAAGGAAGGAATCCCATCAATGATGCAGGGAATATTTCTGCTTGGTTTACTGAAGCTATTCGTTGATTCAATCGCTCAAATGGACGCATTTCCAGATAACTCTTGAATGAATCGACAGTTAACATGACATCATCCAATTTCCCAGATTGCACCAAGCTTTGCACATTACGACGGTACTCTGTTATTTCATTACGCAGACGACTGAATTCATCATCTATCAGTTCCAGCATACCAGACAGTCTACTGAACTGACGACGATGCTCATCAAGAATTTTAACATTTCCTTTATAACCCGTATCATGCTCTATCGTAGACCATACATGCTGCAAAGCAGTACGCATCTGTAATTCAAAACGTATACTTTTCAAAGCAGGGATGCCTGTACGCAAACGACAAATATAATGCAGAGAATTATAGCCAAAACTATTTAACTGATGCAATTTACGCTTATCCACCGACTCTTTCCAATCTATCACAAACAGCTTATTAGCAATGGTTGCAACCTTATCCACATCATCGCTATAAAAAGTAATAATTCGCAGACCAACTAAATCTGTAATATCCTCTATGGTATGGTACTTAGCCCCTTTTAACAACAATTTGCCAGCTAGTGATTGTTCTGTTTTTACCCTATGCTCGATAGCGGTTACATAAATACCCTGATCATCCAATGCTTTCTTTAGTTTGTTATATGCCAGTTTCTCAATTCTTTTTAAACAAGGCACTAATTCACGGAACTGCTGTAATAAGTCTTCTCCATGAGGATCTAATATGATGTTCGTAGTTACAGACATATTTGTTATTTGATTATCAACAATTATTTATCACAAAAGCGCTTCAGTATACCCTCATAAGCATCGATGCGTCTGTCACGCAAGAATGGCCACCAGCGACGTACCTGTTCCGAGCGTTCTACATCAACATTAACCACCAAATTCTCATCTTTATCGGTAGTAGCTATAGTAAGAAACTCACCTTGAGGGCCTGCTACAAAACTACTTCCCCAAAACAGAATTCCATTGGTCTGACCTGAAGGATCTGGTTCGTGTCCCACTCTATTGACAGCAATCACTGGTATGCCATTAGCCACAGCATGCCCCCGCATAATTACCTGCCATGCATCTAACTGACGCTGCTTCTCATCTGGAGCATCTGTACTCTCCCACCCAATCGCAGTAGGGAAAATCAACAATTCAGCACCGTTCAATGCCATAAGCCGGGCTCCCTCAGGATACCACTGATCCCAGCAGACCATCAGACCCAACTTACCCAAAGATGTTTCAATGGGTTTGAACCCCAAATCCCCTGGAGTGAAATAGAACTTCTCATAATAGGCAGGATCATCAGGAATATGCATCTTACGATACTTACCAGCTATACTACCATCTCTATCAAACACCACCGCCGTATTATGATAAAGTCCTGGTGCTCTTTTTTCAAACAAAGAAGTCACAAGCACAATGCCCAGTTTTTTTGCCAACTTTCCAAAAAAGTCAGTAGATGGTCCAGGTATGGTTTCTGCCAAATCAAAATTATTAACATCTTCTACTTGGCAAAAATATGGTGTATTATGAAGTTCTTGCAGCACGACAAGCTGAGCGCCATTAGTGGCACAAACCTTAATATTGGCAGCCAGCTTCTCTTTTGTCTCAGAGAGGCTGGCTGTAACTGACTGCTGAACAAGTCCAACTCTAAAGGTTCTCATTTGCAGTATAAGCTTACTATAGTTTCATATAATTCCTGTTTGCCACTTCGTTGCTCTGGCTCACCATTATTCTTTGCATAAGCGACAAGTTCTTCCAACGTCATCTTACCATCTTCAAAACGCTTTCCATCACCCGCATCGAAGCTTGCATAACGTTCTTTCAACATTTGAGGCAACGGAGACTCTTCAATAATTGCAGCTGCGTTCAACAAAGCACGAGCCATTGCATCCATACCACTAATATGTGCTATGAATATATCCTCAGGATCAGTAGAATTCCTGCGTAATTTTGCATCGAAATTCATACCTCCATTACCCAAACCTCCATTACGTATTACCTGCAACAAAGCTTGTGTCAATTCAAAGTTGTCAATTGGGAACTGGTCAGTATCCCACCCATTCTGAGCATCACCACGATTAGCATCAATACTACCCAGCATGCCGTTATCAACTGCTACAGCTAGTTCGTGTTCAAAAGTATGTCCTGCCAATGTTGCATGATTCACTTCTATATTAACTTTGAAATCTTTGTCTAAGCCATTAGCACGCAAGAAGCCAATAACTGTTTCTGTATCTACATCATATTGGTGCTTGGTGGGTTCCATAGGCTTTGGTTCTATTAAGAAAGTGCCCTTGAAACCTTTTGCACGTGCATAATCTCGAGCAGCAGCAAGCATTTTGCCAAGATGGTCTTTTTCACGTTGCATCTGTGTATTAAGCAGGGATGAATACCCTTCACGACCACCCCAGAACACATAGTTGGTACCCCCTAATTTAATTGTAGCGTCAATAGCGTTTTTAATCTGAACAGCCGCACGAGCCACAACATCAAAATTCGGATTGGTAGCGGCACCATTCATATAGCGCTTATGACCGAAAACATTAGCTGTGCCCCACAGCAATTTAATCTCAGTACCAGCCATTTTCTCTTTCAGGTAATCGGTGATAATCTGCATCCTCTCCTCATACTCCTCAATTGTTGCACCTTCTTCTATCAGGTCAACATCATGGAAGCAAAAGTATTCAATGCCTAATTTCTGCATGATTTCAAAACCAGCATCCACTTTAGCTTTGGCTCTGCAAATAGGGCATTCACCCTCATCCCAGGCGTAAGAGCGAGTCTGTCCGCCAAACTGATCACCACTAGCTTGTCCCAATGTGTGCCACCAAGCAAGTGCAAACTTCAGCCAGTCTTTCATTTTCTTACCCAGAACCACTTTCTCGGCATCATAATAATGAAAAGCCATTGGGTTCTTACTATCTGTTCCTTCAAATGGAATCTTACCTATTCCAGGAAAATACTCTTTTTCCATACTATCATTATTTAAAATTAGTTTATAATTCTTTTTCCAACAAATTCTTCCAACGCAGGTAAGCGGCTTGATATTCATCTTTCTGTGCCGTAAGAGGCTCTATATGTGCTATGCATTCCAATGTGGCAAATGCCTGATCATGATTTTGATAAATACCAATACCCATACCAGCTCCTTTAGCAGCGCCGTCAGCCCCATCAGTTTTATAAACATCTATCATAGCACCACTAACAGTGGCCAGTGTATCACAGAACAGTGCCGACTTAAACATATTTGCCCTTCCTGCATGAATATGTTGTATGTCCAAACCCATCTGTTTCATTATATCCATGCCATAGCAAAATGAGAACACAATGCCTTCTTGCGAAGCACGTAATATATGTTTAGCCTCGTGTTTATTGAAGTTCAAACCATGAATTGAGCAACCAATTTCCTTATTTTGTAAAACACGCTCCGCACCATTACCAAATGGCATCACAACAAGTCCGTCAGAGCCAATAGGAACAGATGAGGCCACACGATCCATGTCAGGATAATCCAAATCTGGAGTAAGATGATGATGCATCCATGAGTTGAGAATACCTGTACCATTAATACACAGCAAAACGCCTAAGCGGTTGAGTTGATGTGTATGGTTGACATGTGCAAAAGTATTAACACGACTCTTTGGATCGTAGTTTATTTTTCCAGTAACGCCATAAACCACCCCAGAAGTACCAGCTGTTGCAGCAATCTCGCCAGGATTAAACACATTCAATGACAAAGCATTATTTGGCTGATCACCAGCCCTGTAAGATACAGGAGTACCTTCCTTGAGACCTAGTTCCTGGGCAGCTATTTTAGTAATAGTTCCTTGATCGCCAAAAGTAGGAACGATATCAGCTATCATAGAAGAATCAATGCCATAATAATCCAGCAGGAAATCTGCCAGCTCATTATTTTTAAAGTCCCACATCACTCCTTCAGATAATCCTGATATAGTAGTACAAACATTACCCGTCATCTTCATGGCAATATAATCGCCAGGTAGCATGATCTTATCTATCTTCTCAAAAATCTGAGGCTCATTACGTTTTACCCAGGCTAATTTTGAAGCAGTGAAATTTCCTGGTGAGTTCAACAAATGAGACAAACACACATCTGAGCCCAACTCATCGAAAGCCTTTTGTCCAATACTCACTGCGCGAGAGTCACACCAAATGATAGCGGGCCTCAAAACCTGTTGGTCTTTATCTACGCACACTAAACCATGCATTTGATAAGAAATTCCTATTGCTTTAATATCATCTTTGTTTACACGAGAAGAATACAACACATCTGCTGTAGCCAACTTTAGATTTTCCCACCACATTGCAGGTTGTTGCTCAGCCCACCCAGTTTGGGGAGCCAAGATTTCCGCCTCTTGTTTTGGATAAAAAGTAGAAGCCACACATTTACCCGAATACGCATCAACGAGACTCGCTTTAACAGACGAGCTACCTATATCATAGCCTAGCAAAAACATACTCATTATTGTTTAATTGCGTAAAAATAGATAATATTTCCGACAACACAAAAAAATGTGTCGATAAAGATTTACTTTACCGACACATTTAATAGTCTTATGTTTTAAGCTAAAATCAGATCAGCTTAATGAACAATTCTTTACCATCTTCAGTTACTTCAACTTTGTTCTCACGCAGCAGCCAGCCAATTGCCAGATAAGCGTCTTTGTCGAGTAATTTTACGTCGTTTTTCTTTGCTTCGCTCTTGATGTCTTTCAGAGTCAAACCATTAGTGCCATTTAAAACATTCCAAATAACACCAGCGGTTTCTCCAACTTTTTCCTGTAACATTTTCTTTTTACTTTTAAAATTAAACATTAATACTAGGCTTTTTCAAAGGCTTGTAACACTATAGCTTTTGAAAAACTGTGCAAAGTTAAGTATTATTTTAATATGGTGTACTATTTTTATGATTATTTTTTAATAATTAGCACTTTTCATAACAAATCATCAGCAGGGAACATTACTCCTAATTGCTTTCTAACCTCGTCTATCACTTCAATTGTTGCCAATGAAACAGCATGAGAGTTTATTTCACTTTCCAGTTTTCCACCCTCTATAAGATTGATAAACTCAGCAACTTCATAATAATAATCATCATGATCAGCCACCACGCTTACATCTTGAGGTACAGCCTTTGGCCCCCTGCCCGACATAGCCACAGGTCTAGGAATATAGGTGACTTTACGAATTGTATGAATCTCATCCATTATCAAATTACCATCTTCACCTTCAATTTCTGTAGGTAGATATGAATTAGCTATCTTGGAATACAATATTGTAGCATTCATTCCTTCATACAAGAGATTCACAGTCCCTTGTCCATCGACACCGCTTGACAGCATTATGCCTTGAGCATTGATTTCCTTAGGTTTACCGAACAAAGCAATCATTGGATAAATAGTATAAACACCGATATCCATCATAGCTCCGTTTGATAATGCAGGATTGAAAGCATTAAGAACTATGCCTTCCTTGAACTTGTCGTATCGTGATGAATATTGGCAATAGGATGCAAAATATCTTCTAAGTGTACCTAATTGTGGCAATAGTTCTCGTACCTTCATGAAATTTGGATTCATGGTAGCAATCATAGCCTCCATCAAGGTAACATGGTTCTTTCTTGCAGCTTCAATCATCTGCTTAACCTCACGGGCATTAGAGGCCATAGGCTTCTCACACAACACATGTTTGCCGTGATTCATACACGCAATAGCTATCTCGGCATGTGTACAATTGGGGGTTGCAATATAAACAGCATCAATCACATCGCTTGAAGCCATTTCTACAATAGAAGTAAAAGTATGCTCAACGCCATATTTTGCAGCAAATTCTTCTGCTCTATCTTGAGTTCGCGAACAAATAGCAGACAACTCAAACCGATTGTCTTCTTTGGCACCAGCCAATAGCCAGTCGGTTATCTTATTGGTACCGACCACACCAAATCTCACTTTCTTTTCCATAATCAATAACCCAATTCTTCACCGACAATGACTACGCAGAAGCGTCCATTATCGTATGAATTTCTAATGATATGTATTTGATTACAAATACTGTTAGCAGAATGACAATCATGGCACACGCCATCTAAAGTACAAGGTGTATCACGATTTAGGCGCACAGTGTTAATAGGAGCCGCTGTGCCTCGAGCACGCTTGACAGCAGCGTCAAGATCCTTTGCAATTTTGTTAATGCCCACAACAAAAATCACCTTCTTTGGTCCCCATGCTATTGCAGCCACACGATTGCCATTTCCGTCAATATTAACGATGTCACCTTGCTCACTCATGGCATTAACACTACTTAAATAGAAGTCTGCGCCAAAAGCTTGTCGATATATGGCTTGTACTTCTTCTGGTGTTTGTGCCAAATCCCTGTCAAAAACAGTATAAGATTCTGTTCTATGCAAAGCCTCTATCAGCCCCATGTCTCGGATGGTCATCGACCCTCCCCACGATACGCTGCTGCCTTTTGGCATAAGGGTAAGCACTTTATTGATGGCTTCAGAAGATGTTGCACAATAATACCCATCAATATGACGTGTGCTTAGACTTTTTATAACCTTATTTGCCAACAATTCATTTCTCAATTCAATCGGTGTCATAACAATTGTTTTTGATGATTATTTCTCCAAAGGTAGTGTTTTAAGATGAAAAATCATTATTTTTGCAACCATATTTGCGAGGTCATATGAAAAACAAACTTGCCTATCACATATTAGCCATCAGTATCATTGCCATATGGGGTGTTACTTTCATCAATACAAAATTTCTGATAATAAATGGTCTGAACCCACAAGAGATTTTCCTCTTGCGATTTATCCTCGCTTATATAGGTATATGGACATTCTCTCCGCATAAGCTCTTTACAGACAATTGGCGTGACGAGTTGACTACACTGATGTTAGGTATTACTGGCGGTTCACTCTATTTCTGGGCTGAGAACACAGCCATTCAATATTCACTGGTAAACAATGTGGCATTTATCGTGTGCAATGCTCCCCTGCTCACTTTATTTTTAGGTATGGCTTTTTCAAAAGAGATACGAGCCACAAAAAACATTGTGATGGGTTCACTCATCTCATTAATAGGTGTAGCATTAGTAATATTTAATGGTAGCTTTATCTTAAGGCTCAATCCTATAGGTGATTTCTTAGCGTTGGTGGCTGCTGGTGCCTGGGCAGTATATAGCCTATTGATGAGGGGGCTGACTAACCGATACAATGTTACGTTCCTCACACGGAAAGTCTTTTTCTATGGTATTCTCACCATACTTCCTGCTTTTCTAATCAAACCATGGCAATTTCCACTGGAGAATTTAGCAGAACCTGTAATATGGATGAACTTATTATTTCTTAGTATTATTGCAGCATTGATATGCTTTGTATTATGGAATATTGTAATCCGAGAACTAGGAGCACTCAGTTCTGCCAATTACATATATCTATCTCCTGTATCCACTATGATAGCATCAGCCATTTTCCTTCAAGAGCCTGTTACTTGGATTTCTATTGCAGGGTCTATACTTATATTATCAGGACTGTTCATCGTATCCAAGCGAGGGATAGGCGAGAGCCGTTCTCGTAGCTAACGACAACGGCTCTCATAATATTCAATGACGGGTGATAAAAAACTGTTTATTCGGGGCGAATCTTTTGTAACAGCACAACATCGTGATACTTATCCCCTATCCTCCACCATTCCTTTATAACGCCACAATCCACGAATCCAGCGTGATGAAGCAAGCGGAGGCTATCTTCATTATCTTCCAGAATATGTGCTGTCAGTTGCTTGAAATGAAGGAATGTGAATACATAATCGCATAGAAGGTCAATAGCTTCTGTTGCATACCCCTTGCTCCGCTCTTCTTTCAACAATGAGATGCCGACCTCAGCCCTGCCATGCATTGGTTCGAAATCAATAATATCAA
>Ga0310691_10007424_pt1 | contig 11425 bp, 6 predicted proteins | sample 176DNAGHGlowgp2_FD_203887 | JGI IMG/M metagenome (GOLD analysis project Ga0310691, IMG submission 203887) | Sheep rumen microbial communities from Palmerston North, Manawatu-Wanganui, New Zealand - 1766 DNA GHGlow gp2 (v2) (version 2) | ecosystem: Host-associated > Mammals > Digestive system >... | reverse complement strand
AATATCTATATTAGTAATAATTGTTTTTAAAGATAAATTATTTTTAGTTTTCTCTCCTCTTACTAAGCTAATTAAATCAGCTATTCTATTACCATTTGATAGTGCAAGTGATGGAGTTAATTCTAATTTATTAAATTTAGTTAAGTGTATTGAATTTTTAAAATGATATAATTCTTGATATATTTCTTCTGTTATAAATGGAAAGAATATACTAAAGTCTTGTAATAATTTATAAAGTAATATATATATTGTTTTTTGTCCAGAGTATCTAGCACCCTCCCTAAATTCTTCTGGTCTATATAATCTATGTTTAACAATTTCTATATAGTTATCACAAAAATTCCAAAAGAATTTTTCTAATGTATTGAGTGCTAAACCTACTTCATAATTATCTAAATATTTTCTATATTGTATTTCCATTTCATTATATTTATGTAATATCCAATAATCCATAAATTCAAAATCATTAAACTCTTTTTCTTCATAATCATTTAAATGCATTTCTATAAATTTAGAAACATTCCATATTTTGTTAATAAGTTTTTTACCTCTTAAGAAAGTTTCATCATTAAATATTATATCTGTACCAAGTCTACCTGAAGCAGCCCAATATCTAACTATATCTGCTCCATACATATTAAGTAAATCAAATGGTTCCATTTTAGAATTAGATTTACTTTTAGATATTTTCTCACCCTTATTAGCCATAACGAATCCTGATATCATTACGTTATTCCAAGGTATAGTTTCAAAATTATAATAACTTTTAACTATACTATAAAAATCCCAAGTTCTAATAATATCATGAGCATTACATCTTAAACTCATAGGCTTTAATAAATCTTCTATACTATCTTTAGTACCATACTTCATATTTATTAGTGGAGTTATACTAGATGTTTGCCATGTATCCATTATATCTGTTTCAGGAGTAAAATCAGTTGATCCACACTCACAAGGACTAACTGGTTTATCTACCAGTGGATCTATAGGAAGACTATCTATATCAGCAAGTTTAATCTTATTACAATGTTTACAATACCATACTGGAAATGGTACCCCAAAATATCTTTGTCTAGATATACACCAATCCCACATAATATTATTTACCCACTCATTATATCTTGTATGCATATAATCTGGGTACCATTTAATCTCATTTCCTAACTCTATAAATTTTTCTTTATAATCTGTGGTATTAATAAACCACTGTTTCATAATAGTATATTCTACTTCCTTACCACATCTTTCATGTGTTTGTACTTCATGTTCTAATTCTTCTCTTTTAACTAAATAACCACCATTATCAAATTCATTAATAATTTTTTCTCTAGCTTCTTTGATAGTAAGATTAGCATATCCATCTATACTATCTATTATCTTACCATCACGAGTAAATATATTCTTAAGTTCTAAATTATACTTTCTATACCACTCTATATCTGTTTGATCACCAAAAGTACAACACATAACTATACCAGTACCCTTATTAATATCTACTTTATCATCACCCATTATAGGTACTTCATAATTAAATATAGGTACTATTGCTTTTTTACCTATAAGATGGTTGTGATTACCATCTGTAGGATTAATAAATATTGCTACAATTGCATGAATAAGTTCTGGTCTTGTAGTAGCGATGGTGAATATTTCACCATCTGTAGTACTAAAATTAATATAATTAAATGTAGTTTTAATAGTTTTAGTTTCTAATTCTGCTTGAGCAATAGATGTTAAACATTCATTACACCATAGTGCTGGTGACTCTTTATGATAACATTTACCACTATTAACTAGTTCTATAAAGTTTCTTTGACTTATTTTCATAGTAGAATCACTGACTGTTTTATATGAATTCTCTATATCAGCACTAAATCCTGCTCTAGTAAATAATTTTCTAAATTCATTTTCATATTTATCAGTTGTTTCATAACATAGTCTTCTAAAGTTTTCTCTTCCTATTTCATGTGCTTTCTTACCTTGTTCTTTTTCTACTAATCTTTCACTAGGAAGTCCATTATCATCAAATCCAAATGGATAAAATACATTATAACCACATAATCTTTTATACCTAGCTATCATTTCAGCTTGTGAATATGAAAATATATGACCTATATGTATTTTTCCATTAACAGTTGGAGGTGGAGTATCTATAGAAAATATTTCCCTCTTATCTGGTTTAAATTCATATATATTTTTTTCTTTCCAATAATTTATCCATTTATTTTCTTTTTCTTCAAAATTATATTTTTTATCTAACATATTATTCCTTCTTTCTATATAAAAATTAAATTAATAATACATCAGACTCGTACATAATCACCCTTTAATATAAATTTCATTTTATCACCCCTTATAAATAAAAAAGACTAGTCATCCTAAAAGGACGAACTAGCCGTGGTACCACCTTAATTTATAGTATTTCTACTACCTTTATGTCTTAATGCGACAAACAATATATCCTACTAATTTCAGATATACAACTCCCAAGCTACCTTCAACTACTCTTCGTTAATGAGTGCTTTCAGCCGGTGACACTCAATTTCTACTAACTACTAACTAGAATACTCCTCTTGTTCACAGTTTTTAATGATACAAAAATTATAACAATATAATTTTATTTTGTCAAAGTTTTTACATTACCTTCTTTTTTATTTTTTAATTTTCTTTTTATTACTTCTATAACCACTACTATTAAACATAATCCTTCATAAGATAAAAAGCCATATAATCCATTAAGAAGAATTGCTAACTCACTAATATTAGTACCATATATATAATGTTCATTACATTCTTTTGGTTCTTCTGATATATAATTATCTAAATCTTTATCAGGTTTATAATTAACTCCTCTTTCACTTTCAAAATCAATAACAAAATATTTAACTAAATTATTAAAATCTTCTTCTAAATGTGTTTCTAAATATTTATTTAATAAATTTGTAAAATCCTCAGTACTATCTAATCTTGTAGGATCAAAATAAAAATCATAATCTTTAAACATTGCGACATTCCAAGCATGACCTTCATCTAAATAATCACCTTTAACGGTATTTACACATACATTTCCTTTTATAGCAAGAGCAGTTTCTAAATCTGCATAATTAGTACATATAGCAGTAACTTCTCCTTCATCCTTTAAAGGAATAGATAAAGATTTCTCATTATATTTTACAGTTTTTCTATATATTGGTGTTATAGAATACATCTTTTTATGTTCTGCATTATATTTTTTTATTTTTTCATCATAATTGATTTTATTTATTACATAATTAGTTATTTTAAATAAATTTTCTATATTATTATATGTTTCTAAATCTAAATCTAGTTCTTCTATAATATCATCTAATTTAGTATTTAATTCTTCGTATCTACTTATATCTAAATTAAATTCTTCATAGTTTGTTAAGTATTCAAATAGTATTATACTATCAATTTCACGGTTATTAGTATTATCCATAAATTTAACATTTTTTATTTTATCTTTATTTTTAAATCTTGATAAATCGAACTTAGTTCTTAAATTTTTTAATACATAAGCTCTATCAAAATATAAATTTATTTCAGTAGCACAACTATTATTTAATTCTTCTATTGTTAAATCATTTAAATATTCAGCATTAAATACTTCTACATATTTCAAGTTAGTAAAATATTTTAAATAATATAAATCTTTTTCTTTAGACATATCTAATCTTAAAAAACATATCTTATCCAATTTATTATAATCTTTACTTGATAAATCATCATTTTCAATTTGATTTACTAATTTAGTTTTATTATATCTAACTGATTCATAATCCCTAATTAATGTTTTATTTAAATTATTAAATCCGTAAGTAGCACCACTAATACCATATGCTCCTACAATTGAGAAAGCTAATATTGCTTTAAATCTATCTTTATATACCTTAAAAGTTCTTTTTTTCATACTAACAACCCCATTTGTTTGTGTATTTTATCACACTAAGTCAAATAAGTCAAACTAAAAAGGGTTTTATAACCCTTTATACATATATAATATTAACAATCTTACCTTCCTTATATATAACTTTATAACTATCACTTTGTATTAAAGTAGGATATATTTTCTTTATTTTATTAATAAGTTCTTCTTCGTTAATTGTTTTTTCTACTTCTATAGTCTTTTTCATCTTACCATTAATTTGTATAGGAAGATTTATTATATTTTTTTCAAGATAATTAGAATCATATTTAGGCCATATATCATCTGTTATCTCTTTATTAAAGATTATTTCATACATCTCACTTGTTATATGAGGTGCAATTGGATTAAGAAGTATCAAGAAGATTCTAAGTTCTTCTTTAGTAATAAATTTATCTTCTTTTACTTTTTTTACAAAACTCATAAGTGCTGCAATAGCTGTATTTAGTTTCAAATCTTCTATATCACTTGACACTTTTTTAATAAGATTATTTATTTCATATATATGTTCATTTGAAATGGTATCACCATTTATCATATCTTTTAGATTCCATACATTATTTAGAAAATTAGTAATACCATTTATTCCATCATATGTCCAAATGGTGTTATCTTCATAACCTGCAAGAAAGTGTACATGAAGACGTGCTGCATCACAACCATACTTTTCTATTACTTCTAGAGGTGATACACCATTTGTAGAACTCTTACTCATCTTATGACCAGTATCATCTAGTATTAGTCCACTACCCATTTTTCTAATAAATGGATCCTTATTAGGTACTACACCTATATCATATAGAAAATTTTGCCAAAAGAATGCATAAAGTACATGTCTAGTTATATGTTCAGTACCACCAGTATAACAATCTACACTTCCCCAGTATTTAGCTTTTTCATAGTTAACAAGTTCTTTATCATTATGTGGATCCATATATCTAATCCAATACCAACTAGAACCTGCCCAGTTAGGCATTGTATCGGTTTCTCTTTTAGCATCACCACCACATTTAGGACACTTAGTATTTACCCAAGATTCTATCTTAGAAAGTGGTGAACTACCATCTTCATTTGGTTTATAATCATCTGTATCTGGAAGAAGTATTGGAAGATTCTCTTCATTAAGTGGTACTATACCACATTTATCACAATATACTATTGGAAAAGGTTCTCCCCAATATCTTTGTCTATTAAAAGACCAGTCTTGCATTTTATAATTAGTCTTTATTTTACCTATTCCCATATTAATTACTTTATCAGTAATTTTATTCTTTGCTTCAATAACTGGTATACCAGTGAACTCATTAGAATTAACCATTACGCTATTAGCTTTAATATAGTCATTCTTTTCATAAGCATGATTAGTAATATCACCATCAATTACTTTTATAATTTCAATATTATATTTTTTAGCAAACTCATAATCTCTTTCATCATGAGCTGGTACTGCCATAACCATGCCTGTACCATAATTATTTAAAACAAAGTCTGATACATAAACTGGTACATTCTTACCAGTTAGTGGATTAGTGGCATATACTCCTTCAAGTATACAACCGGTCTTATCTTTTTGATTAGATATTCTTTCAAATTCACTTCTATATGATGTTTTATTTCTATATTCTATTACTTCATCATAATTTTTAATATAATCCCTATAATTATCTATAAAATCATTTTCTGGAGCCATTACCATAAAAGTAATACCATATATAGTTTCTATACATGTAGTATATATATCTTTCTTAGTTATAAATTTATTATTACTATCTACTATATCAAAAGTAACTTCAACACCAGTAGATTTACCTATCCAATTTCTTTGTAGTTCTTTTAGATTTTCATTCATATCTATTTTATCAATATTTTCTAAAAGTTTTTCTGAGTATTCCTTCATTTTAAGGAACCATACACTCCTATTTTCTTGAACTACTTTTCCATGACATCTATCACATTCTCCACCTTGTGAGTCTTCATTAGAAAGTACTGTTTTACAATTAGGACAATAATTAACTACACCATTTGATTTATATGCTTTACCATTTTCAAATAGTTTAAGAAATATCCATTCTGTCCACTTATAATAATCAGGACTACTAGTATTAATTGTTCTATCAAAATCAAATGAAAGTCCAAGAGCTTTAGATTGTTCAAGCACATTATTCATACCATTACTTACAAAATCAACTGGTTTTATACCATGTTTAATAGTAGCATTTTCAGCAGGTAGTCCAAATGCATCACCACCAATAGGAAAAAGTACATTATAACCATTAAATCTTTTATATCTTGCTAGGCTATCAGCAGGTACTGTTCCTTTAAGATGTCCCATGTGGAGGTTTCCACTTATATTATAAAACTCATACAATATATAATATTTTTCTTTTGTAGGATGAAAATCTATTGCTTTAAAATAATCACCCTTATACCATTTATCTTGCCATTTTTTCTCTATATCTTTAAAATTATACATAATTATCATCTCCTAAAAAAATAGGGTCAATACAAACAGCATTGACCCTATATTAAATACATTTATAAATTAAATAGCACTCAAAATAGACCCATTACTGCATAATCGGTTTACTAATAAGGCTAATAATAATGTAGTATTAACTCTTTTTGCATACATAGTCTATCTCTCCCTCTAATTAAATAATAATATATAATAATAATTTTGTCAAACTAAAAATGGTGGAATAATCCACCATTTATTTAATACTATTTAACATACTACTAATTTCCATATCATAATTTGTAATATCATCACTAGAACCAACTAGTGATAAAAAATAATTATTATTATCTTTTAATATAACAAAGTAAGTATAATAACTATAATCTTCATATTCAAATATATACTTAATAATATAGTAATTATAATTAGTAATATTTAATTTAATATTTTTTTCTTCTTTAACATTTAAAGAATCATCTTTCATATATGCATATTTATCATCCATATAATCTGATAAATCATCTTCATTATTAAACTTTAAAGTTAAAACTTCTAAATAATCATTAGATATATATAAATCTTCATCATACATATCTTGTATATAATCTTTAGTTGCTTTAATAGATATATTCTTAGATACAAAATCAACTTTCTCATTTTTTACATCATAAATCATAGAATCTACTGGTTCAAATGATAAAAAATTAGATTCAATCTTATTATTTTTCTTTTTTAAATTTCTGATTGCTTGAGTAGGTATAATAAATAAGTGGCATATAACTATAAATAGTATTATAGTAAAACACAACTTTAATTTATTCTTTTTCATTTTAAAATATCCCCCTTTTTCAAGAAAACGAGGTATATAATATAATAGTTATAGTTATTTGTCAAATTCATAAAAAAACTGGTTATTAACCAGTTTATGTATTATTTATTAAAATTTTCTATATTTTTATTTAAACTATCTATAAATTTAGCAATATGAAGTCCATCAGCAAAGCCATGATTTATAAGTATCATTAAATCAATATAATATCTACCATTCTCTTCATGATATTTATCCCATATAAATTGAGGAATACTTATATCTTTATTAAATGGTGGTATTAAACTGTTAAATGTATTCCATGGTGAGCATGACATCCATACTACATCTAATACATATCCATCATTAAAATATAAATCATCTCTAAATTTTTTTCTTATATCATGATAATTAGTCATAAATTCATCATAATTATCTATAAATGGTACATCAAAGAAACCTATTTCTTCCTCAGTCATTAAATCAGTAAAATTAGCATTTACTTGATCACAATAATATATATTTTTATTCTCATCATATCTATATTTAAACGCTTCGTTTTCATTTACAGTTTTAGTTATTATAAATCCCATAGTAGCATAAAAATATTTATGTTCACGGCAAAATTCTACTAAATTTGTAATATCTATTTTTGTTGTCATTATAATAAATGGATTATCACATCTATTAAAATGATCAAATTCTTTTTGTCTTTTAAAATTCTCTACTTTAGTTACCATTATTAAGCTCCTTTTCTAATATTACTCTTTGATTATTATATCCTAAATGATAATAAAAATCTAAAGCATTTTGATTAAATGACCAACAATTTAATTCAATTTTACTACATTTTTTTGTCATAGCTTCTTTTTCTACTTCATCCAGTAATGCTTTACCTACACCTTTTTTTCTATATTCATCTTCAACATAAAATTGATTAATATACGCTACTTTATCAATTTTTTCTATTATAGTATATTCAATATAACCTATAAATTTTTCATCATCTATGGCAACTAAAAATATATTATATCCTGCTTCTATAGTTCCCTTTATTAATAAAAAATATCTTTCATCATCCTTTAAAGTAAATTTATCAGGTCTTTTTTTGTAATGCATATCATTTCCCTTTTTACACAAAGGTATTAAATCAAATGCATCTTCTGAAACTGCTTTTCTTATAATCATATTAAAACTTCCTTTTCAAATATCTTCTTACAAATCTTCCATTTTTATTTGCAAAATCAGCAATCATTTCTCTTTGATTTAAATGATTAACTATTTCATCTATATTATCTTGTATATAATATAAATATTTATCTTTTACTAATTCTATATTATTTTGTTTAAGAAAAAATGCTAAATTAATATTAGATACAAATCTTTTAAGAGGTTCGATTGCATATGCATATCCACTATCCTTATTAGATGTATATATTCCATTTTCTAAATATATACCAAATTCATTTATACTACCTATATAATAATTTATTATAAGATTATTTATACTTAATAAATCCTTAAGACTATTTGTATTTATATTATTTAATAGCATATTGGTATGTTTAAGTGAATTTATTAATTTTTTGTATTTTTTTAAATATATTCCTACCATACCAATATTTTCATCATTATTAATTAGATAATCATCATGAACTGATATAGTTTTACTAACAATAATTCTAGTTCTTGATAATTCTTTAGAAAGAACTTCACCATCTTTTGTAACTATAAATTTAAACTTTATAACATTTTTAGGAAATCTTTCATTTAACGATAAATATTTATGTGATAAAAATGCTGGTATTATATCTATATTATATACCCCTTTATCAGGAATATCTAGATACATTGATGTTCCTTTTTCATAAGCTTCCTTTAATACAACTGGATTTTTATCTAAAAAACTAGGTACATCCGATATATAAATACATAAGGTATATATATCCTCACATTCATCTATACTAAAAGCATAATCTATATTTGAGTAATAATCATCTTTTACAGAAATAATATTTAGATATGATTCTACTTCAAAATCATCAAAAGTAACATTACAGTGTCTACTACTATTTATGGAATTAATAATTAATTTACCAGTTTTTATATCATTTCTAATTAATGAATCTATTTGTCTTTCATCTAAATACCTATATACTTTATTTAAAAATTTATATTTAATTTTTTTATTAATTTCATTATCTTCCAATTTATATAATAATTCTAATACCTTTTTTAATATACTAATATTAATTTTATATTCATAATACATTTCATTATTGGAACAATATTTATCTACTAGGTGTTCTAATCTTTCTACATTTAAATTTTCATCTATTAATGTATAATAAATTTTAAATAGCACATTTTTAGGATCGTTATTAATATATTTTTTTATACTTTTATATTTTATATGTTCTTTACAAAAATTATCTACTAAATCAAATAATTCTTCTCTTTCTCTTTCAGCTGTTATACATAAATATCTTGATATAATTTTATATACATAATTTAATGTAACATAATCTAATACATATTTAAATATTAATTTTAAATATTCTAATAATTCTGTTTCAGACAAACTATTTATATCTTTATTAAAATAATTTATGAATTTTCTAAAATTATTTTCATTACCTTTTGTTAATATAACAAGCGCTAAAAACTTATTACGTAATAAATCATCATCAATATTTTTTATTAAATCATATACATAACCTATTTCTCTATAATCAAGACCACGCATATTCTTGTATTTTAATTGAATATAATCTTTTATACCCATATTATCACAACCCTTGTACCAATTTATTTGTTATTATATTATATTTTTATAAAAAAAACTACTATCAAGTAGTTTTTTACATTAGTCTACGACCACACATTACACATCTAGGTTGTCCAGGTTTAACAGCAAATCCACAAAATGGGCATAAACCGTTATTATTTTGAGCATTATTTGCTGGACGTCTCTTACGCCTAATAGCTTCATCAGCAGTTGGTCTAAGTCCTGATTTAGCTCCTGAACCAAATATTGAAAGAGGATTAGCTCTTAAATTTGGATCTGTAGGTTGTTGTACATATGCAGGTTCTTCTGGAGGTAATGTATAATTATCTCTATCATTTGAAATAAATTTAGAATTTTTAGGTCTTGGTCCATAATTACCTTGACCAGGTTGTGGTCTCATAACAGGGCCATTCATAGGTCTACCTTGTGGTCTTGGTCCGTTCATAGGTCTACCCTGTGGTCTTGGACCATTCATAGGTCTACCCTGTGGTCTTGGACCATTCATTGGTCTACCTTGTTGTACTGGACCTGGTGCTTGAGAAGGATTCTTTTTAGCACCAGGAGTCATCAATAAATCATTTAATCCCATTGATGCAACTGGAGCATGATTAGAATTTTCTTCTATTGTAGCTTCATCATATTTATTCTTTTTCTTTTTGTCTAATCTTATAGCAGCTCCTCCAGTTACTTTACCAACTGGTAATAAACCAGGTTCTTCGATTTCCATACTTACTAGATTTTCTTCTTGAACTGGTTCTGCTACTTCTTCAATAACAGGTTCTTCTACTACTTCAGGTTCTTCAACAAAATCAAAACTTGGTGCTTCCGCAACACTAATTGCACTATAAGGATCAATTGCAAGCATTCCATTTTCTTCTGCTTCTTTTTCTAGTTTTTCCTCAGCTTCTTTTTTCTTTTGCTCTTCTTCATAAGTTGTATCAGCTTCAATATTATAAAGTGAATTATAATCTAAAGTCATACCATCTTTAGATTGTTTTAACAATTCATCTGTATCGTCATCCTTTAAGATTTTAACTTCTTGAACTGTTTCTTCTACTGGTGCAGGTACATTAGCATATATGTCTTCTACTGCATCTACTACTACATCCTCAAGTACTGGTTGTTCTACTACTTCTGGTTGAACTTCTACTGGAGTTTCTGTAACAGGTGGTTCTGCTACCACTGGTTCAACTGGAACAGCTTCTTCAACTATTGATTCTGATTGAACATCGTTTGGAGTTTCAATAGTTTCTTCAGTAGTAACTTCTACTGGTGCAGGTACATTAGCATATATGTCTTCTACTGCATCTACTACTACATCTTCAAGTACTGGTTGTTCTACTACTTCTGGTTGAACTTCTACAGGTGCATCTATAACTGAAATCTCTGGTTCAACATTTTGTTCTATTACAGGCTCTTCTA
>Ga0310691_10007420_pt1 | contig 11428 bp, 7 predicted proteins | sample 176DNAGHGlowgp2_FD_203887 | JGI IMG/M metagenome (GOLD analysis project Ga0310691, IMG submission 203887) | Sheep rumen microbial communities from Palmerston North, Manawatu-Wanganui, New Zealand - 1766 DNA GHGlow gp2 (v2) (version 2) | ecosystem: Host-associated > Mammals > Digestive system >... | reverse complement strand
TTCCCTCGTAACTCACCAACGCCTTCATGTATTTCGTGAAAATCAAGTCCATCGCCCGCTCGACCTGAATCAAAAGCGGTCCATGGATTTCGTCTTGGTACAAAATATCCGCTTCGGTCGCGAAAAAACCAATCTTTATATACGCTCCCGTAACCCAGCGTTCCGGGTCAGGGTAGAAGCACATCATGGCCGCCCGTGTCAAATGGCTACCTTCGGTGCAACGGAGATTCTGGAGAAGATTCTGCACCGAGACTCCGGCGGCCTTTTTATCGAGACGCTGCGATTCGACCGCCTTTTCCCTGAACAACTTTAGCGCTCCGTGATCCAACTCCTTCGCCGAAATTCCAGGGACAGGAACGGAATCCCAAGTACGCCCCTGCATGAACAAAGCAAACATAGCCTTTATCGTCAACGCCGACAAAAAGCGACCCGCCTTCGGTATTTGCGAATGCGCAAATCCATTTCAGGTATTCATCTTGCCAAGACTGTTTAAATTCAGCGTATTGACATTCTTTAACCAAAACTTTCGTAGCCATACAGCCTCCATATAGCCGCGTTTGTGACCGGTTGATGTTAGAGGCGTCCCCTTTACCCCGAAATCCCGGAATAAAAAAAGACGCCTTTCTCCATTAGACGGAGAAACACGTCGGGCATTAATGTACCTAATATCCCCAAAATTGGCAAGAGGGGCAAGAAAATTTTACAAGGCGTTCCCCCAGCTCGGTTGGTCCCTGTCACCCAGGAGCCGCAGGCGATAGGGTCCACCCTTCGCCGGGTCGGGCTATATTCTAGGGGCAACCGCCCGCGCTTACGCTTGTCGCTCGCCTCCTAGAATCAAGCCTCGCTATGCGAGTCTTGTCCCCAAGGGGTCACAATCCCTAACGCAGATTCATTCCACTTCAAACAGCATAACATTATGCCTTCTGCGACAGAGCCTCATTCATGAGCATTTCCATCGCCACAATTGGTCCTGGAAAAACATCTTTCGCAGAAATCTCTTTTCCGTCAAAGTCTGGATTACATGGTACATCCACATTGAGAATCCAATATGTTTCAATTTTTCTTAAGAGCTCAAGCATTGTGACGAAATGTTGATTCATTTTATCAAGATTTTCTGCGGTCTTCACACTCATTAAATTAAGCATTTCGTGCGCAATTTCATTTCGAAAGCTTCTGACTTCATCATACTTTTTGACATCCGCTTCTGAAATGGCTCCTACATCAATAAGCCAATCTAAACTCGCATAAGTTTTCTTATCTTTTTTGTCTTTGTGTTTATCTCTATAAGGACGCATTTCTTCATTATATTTTTGGGTCGCGTCGCTATTTCTGCTCTTTGCACCAACCATAAAGAAATCTTCTATTCGCTTATTGATAGAATTCTTTAATAGTTCAAAAGCTGTGATATACAACGATGCTGTGATAAGAAAAGGACGTAAATCTTTTTGGTTATACATTTTTCCCATAACACTTATTAATGAGGCTTAGGTTTGCACAGAATCGCTAGTTGACATTCAATCTTCTTTTTAGCAATCCTGCATCACGATCATAATTCTTCTTTTTCATTTTTTCAAAAACTTTATACTCCGTTTCCGGAGTCCAATAGATTTTTAGTTTTTTCCTTGCTCGAGTAATGGCTGTGTAGAAAATATTGTGCGTCACTTGTTCATCTACTTCGCTTGAAATAACAACTTTAACAGAATCATATTCCAAACCCTGCGCTTTATGTATAGAAACCGCATACGCAACTTGGAACGGAACAATTGTTTTTACATCGACATATTCTTCATCATCATTATCTGCTGACTCTATAGGAAATTTGAGATAGGTTCGCAAATCATCTATATTTACCCATTCAAGGTTAGCGATTTCAGCTTCTAATTTATTTACCATTTTTTCGACCGAAACAGTAAACCAAACTTTATTTCCATCAGGCTCAATTTTTTCTATACGTCCTTTTAAATTATTATATAAGATGGGAGCAAATCTATCCGAATCATTAAATAGGATCGGATCCCCCTCTTTAAACAAATGTATTCCTATGCGAAAAGCCTTCCCCGTATTTCCACTTTGCATAAAGTGATTGATATTATTTATTCCATAAAGTCCGCCATAATTTAAGCAAAGTATGATTTCGTTTTCTGTTGATCGACTAAAAATCGAGTCATCTAATTTTGCTATATAACCATAGTGAGTCAAATATTCTAATGCATCAAATTCTAAATTTCTTACTTTTGACCATACTTTAAGCAGTTCGTTATTCTGTGTCCTATACGGTGTTTCTAATTCATACCAATATTTTTTAGGAATAAACTTTTGCGCAAGAGCAAACCAATTGCCAAATTGGATCGATTCAATTTGATAAACATCGCCGACTAAAACAATTAGACTGAAATTTTCCTTTTGAAGTATTGCCTTCATATCAGAATTATTTACAGTACTGCACTCATCGACGAAAAGTACGGCATAATGCGAAAAATCTCCTGCACTTAAATATTTAGTAATTGTTGAAAAAGTCGCATTGACTGCAGGAACTTTTCTCTTAAGATTTTCAACAGCTGGATTCGTATGAGCAAGGTATAGCTTTGGCAAATCAGAAAAAATCTGGGAGATAAACTCAATCATTTTAGTTTTCCCCGTTCCCGCTGGACCATATATCAAAGCAATATTACCTGAGTTAAACAGTTTTTTCAGAATATTTCTTTTTTCTGTACATACATCCTGTTCAGATTTGTCAAAAATCCAGGCCTCATAAGAACGATCATACCCCTCAACGCCACCATTCGTATAAGATTTCAACCTATTTAAAATATATTCTATATCCTCGACATAAGATCTTATAGTATAAAATCCATTATCTAACCATATTCTTCGTCGGCATTGTACATGATTTCCATTTTCGTCATCAAATAATTTGAAATTAAACCTTGCCAATAGTTCTTGTTTCTTTTCGAATCCATCTAGTTCATCATCTTTTGTAAAGAGCACCCCCTCTGTTTCAATATTATTCTTTATTGTTCTGTCAAAAAATTCGCACTCACGATTTTCAGAATTAATGCAAGCTATTAAATCATGTAAAGCAGGATTATGCTTGATAAGAGATGTGCAAAAAGGCATTTCGTCGAACGGAATACATTTATAACTCAAATATAGATTGCTTAATTTATGGCAATTCTGTTGTTTCCAATTTAATTGATTTCTTATAACATCGTTGTCCATTATATAAAGAAGGTATCGCAATACATTCGATCCAGGATGTTGCACCTTTATAAATGGTCTACACCTATCCAATAAATTAGATATAGCCCGTTCTTTCATTCCAGTTGCATCAAATATGTGTGCTTTTATTTCTTCATATTCATCATCATCTAAATCCAGAATATCTAACAAATCTAATCGTCGATCTGTTAAAAAATCCATCCAAGCATGATTTTCTTTATTTAGAGGAAGCCTTCCATAATTCGGGTCAAATATTCTTGCCAGATTGGAAAGAGTACATGGTCTTATTGAAACTTGCCATCCATCAATTATCTGAATAGGCATTGCATGATTTAAATAATTGACAACTCTATTCTTTAAACTAATTTTCAAATCATAGTTGTCAAGGATGTCATATTTTGTAAAAGCGACGACTCTATCGTATTTCCCTTTTTTTGAATTTACACTAGTAAGGGTAATTTCATAATAAATTTTTTCGTTAATAAAGAACGGTTTCTTTTTGAAAATTCTATACCTATATTTTGAAAGATTGTAATTTCTTTCTTTAATTGATTCAATATGAGGTACAATCAATTCGTAAAATTCTAACAAACTTTTATCTTGATTCAATGGAAACTTATTTAAATTCTCAAGTATCGCAAAACTATAATTACTTTGTAAAAAATCTCGGAGTCGAATCAAATATTCATAATATTTGAGCATAAGTCGCTCAGAAATGTCGCCGCTTCTGGTATAATGCGAAGAAGATGCTTCAAGACATTTATGAAAATTTGATAGCCATTTATATCGTCCTATACCTTTTACATATTTTTCACCACCTTTAAGAGGCATGAAGTCTATTTGAATATCAGCATTAGGTGTTTTTATTTTGACAAAAACATGTTCTACAAGATTTCTTAACTGGGCGATGATATTTTGCGAAAGAAAACCTCTATCAAGGTCTTTTAATTTGTCAATGTTTTCACAAATGTTTTGGTCTATAATTTTAATATACTCATCAATATGCACAAAGACCTCCTGTTCTTTGCGTTCATATTTCAATATAATAAAATATTAATTAATCACATCAATCACTTTCGGGGAATGTGCGTTTGTTGCATCATTTCCCTTATACGCATTGATGGATTCCTTTAACTCGCTTACACTAATAGAATCGTCAATTTTATAATTGCAGATTTCCACAACGATATAGTCTTCAGCGGAATGTGCGCTGCCAGAAAATCCATTTTTTCCCAATTCTATCTGCAATTTTTCAGCTTTCATTACGGAGATATTTTTCGAAATATCCCCTCGAATAATTCGACCGTCATCTGTATAGCCGATAAATTTTTGGCAGTGTTTCAAATCGGGATGAATTGGATATTTGAACCCGTTTTTTGTTCTGTAGAAATAAAATAAAAAAGATTCTGGCTTTAACAACGCATCGGCAATAAAGTTGAAATAAGGTTGTTTTAAATAACCGACCATAGTCAGCTGATTGTCAACATTTTCTTTCGGCTTTCTTTGCAATGTCTGTGAAGTATCGAGTATTCCAGAGAAAACGTCTTGGAATTGGACTTCGCTTCTTACCTTATCGAGTTCGTCCTTGCAGGATTTTCCTTTTATATACGCATCCCACACAAAAGACGGCCTTAAAAACAGCAGATATAATGGGACAAGAGTTTCAACACCCCAATCCATCATAGTCACATGCCCGCGAAGCTTTATGTTTTCCGTTTCGTCAGAATCCGAAAGCATCGGAAACAAGAATGCGTTAAAGACAGTGCAATGATATTGACTGAAAATGTAATCAAGGAAAGCTTTGTGATAGACAAACTGCTTTACAACATCTTGAACACCAGGATTTCCACTAATTTTATTATTGGTTATACGAGGTAAATAGTATTTCCCGTCCAGAATGTAAAAGAGTTCTGAACCATCAGGATAATTGTATCTTGTAACAATGTCTGGAATTAGCGTCTCAACATTTTTGTCAAAGTTGCCATCTAATTCCCACAAAGGCTTTGGAATATGCTTTTTCAATGTTTCATACTCATTCCCAAATATCTGTCCGCAAGCTTTTTCCCAAACCAGGTTCATGCAATTTGTCCCATAGAGGCTATAAGAGTTCTCCTGCGAACTTGTTCCGGATGTGGCGACAAATGTGTAAAGCGTTTTTAAAAGATTCTGCTTTCTTGTGATAAATTGGTTTGCGATTTCTCGTTCCAAGCGGTAGAGGATATAATCTGTATCACCAAAGTCCTTCAAATCTAATTCACTTAGAAGGACCTCCGGCATATCAAAGAAATCCAATATCGTCAACTCCTTAAGATATTTGGAGCATTGAGTAACGATGCATTCATGAAGGCGCTTGAAATAATCAAAATCGTCATTTTGCGACGACCGTGTTTTCAGTTCCAGATAATAAGGGCGATTGTCTTTTATATAGGCAAAAGTTTCATTAATTGTCCGGTCCCAATCGATTTCACCGTCGCCGTTGGTTTCAATGATTTCTTGAATGTTTGTATAGACACCGTTCTCGAAGTAATCCTGCAAAATGTGCAACGACAAAGCCAATTTGTTATACTCGCCTTTATCGTCCCTATTGTGCAAATGAACCAACTCACCCTTGGAATCGTATTTGCGGATGGCCTTAATCGCCAATTTCAATTCTTCGAGAATTTTTTCTTTATCGGAATATGTAGTGTATTTAGGGTAGCAAAAGACTACTTTATCTTTTACGGCGACAATGCCTACAAAATCAAACTTGTAACTTGCCCCTGAAACTTCTTCTGCAGAATCCGCTATGACAAGGTCGTCGTTGGTCAAATCCGCGAAATCAAGACTGTCTTTCTTGACAATTTTCGCAATCCCGTATTTGCGGAGTGTATTTATGTAGGCTTTTACATTTTCAGAGGTACATCCCAGACGCTCCCGAATCTCATTTAGGGAGTATCGTTTCAATTCTTGAAATAGGGATGGCTCTACTTTTGTCATTTCTTGAAGTTAAAAATGCCTTGGCCGATTTCGTCGAACTTTTTGCATATATCCGAGAAACGCAACTTGCCAACAGCATTTTCATCAAAAAGGTCACCAGGACGCATTTTTACGGCATCTTCAAAGAGATACATCAGCACCTTGCTCTTGAGGGATTTGACAAATTCGTCGGCATTATCTTCTTTCTTGCCCTCGACCAACTTTAGTTTTTCTTCGGAAATAAAATAAGGACCAAGCAACTTGTCTTCGTTGATTTTCATTTCTGTCAATTTGTCATTGATAGAATGACGAAGATCATTCCACTTCACCCATTCATGAGAACCATCTTCTTTCTTTTGAAGTGGAACATCATAATCCTTAATTCCATCTTCATTTTCATCAATTCCAATATACTCGAATTCCCAACGACGCTTGAATGCGGTATCCATCGGGAATACGCCCTGGTCGGCACTGTTCATTGTCGCCCAGATGTACATATTGGAAGGAATGCAAAGTTCCTTTTCGTTAATTCCATTATCAGCAAGAAAATTCCTAATATCTTCGCTAGCAGCAATGGGATATTCGCTTACACCATTTTTACGATCAAGAAGTTGGAATACGTCGCCAAAAACGGCAGCAACATTAGCCCGGTTAATTTCCTCAATGATAAGCAAAAAGTCATTATTGGAATTTTTCTTAGCGGCACAATACATACGCATGAATGGGCCGGGAACATATTCGTATTTTATTTGCTTTTTATCATCGCTGTCTTGAACCGGCTTATATGTCCCGACAAATTGTGCATAACTATAATTGGGATGAAATGTAACTCTTTCAACATACTTTATTTCAGTTTCTATTTCTGACGATCTTATTTGCGAAGCCTGCGCGCCCCTATAAATCCACCACATTTGGGGTTCAGAAAGTTCAAAGGTCTTTCGCAGTTCGTCAAGAGTCCAATCTTTTAAGAAATCTCCAAATTTAAAACCAATTGCATTTGCCCATTTGAGCGAATCGTTACCTCCCTTTTTATTCTGAATGAGATCCTTAATAAAATCAATATCTGTCAGTTGCTCATCTTTCTCTATTTGAATTTCATCTGAAATCGGCTTTGCATTGGATCCTATATAAAGTTCATCTATTTTATCATACTCACAATAACTAGACAAATCTTTCCTCTGAATACTTTTCAACTCATCGGAATATTTGAATCCAATAGAATTTAACAAAGTTAATTTTCCGGATTTTGTAATAGCTTCAGCAATCGCGTTCCTAATTTCATCTTTTTTATCTTTACTAATCTTTTTTTGGTCTTCAAAAGGAGATGACTGCGTTTTCAAAGTGAAACTTTTTCCTGTGCCAGGAGCACCGAAATATATAAGTTGGAAAGAATCAGTTTTAGAGCCTAGTCGTTCATTTTTTCTTTTTTCTATTAATTTTTGAGGGTTATTTTCTTCTTCATTCTGAATAAAGTACACTTGCTGACTATCCTTGCCACACTTCAATATAGTCTCATCAGCTTTATGAAAACGGATTGTAAAATGGGTTTCGTTTTTTTCAGTAATGCTCTCTAATTCAGCATAATCCCCAGCAGACACTTGGTGCGATTCAAAAAGTTGCCTAAGACTCGGAATTCTTTTTTCTTTATTTGCTGAGTTGGCATAATAACTAAATCTTAATGAAACGACAGCGTTTTCATTTTGTACGTCAATAGCTTGAAAGTCGATTTGCGTGACAGTGCCATTCAAATAGCCTTTATTTTGAAAGAACTCTTCATAGTCAAAATCATTTGGGAGACGGATGTAAATTTCATTTGTCTCCTTCACACCTACTTCGGCTTCAGTTAAACGTTTAATGTAGGTTCTTCTCTGTATCATAGATACCTCCTTAGGCATTCTGCAATTCCTTTAGCCATCAAGCATGGGACTGCGTTACCGATTTGCATGTAAGTCTTTAGATACGCCCCTAAAAACAGATAATCATCTGGGAATGATTGACAACGAGCCGCTTCACGAGGCGTAAGAGCCCTTATCTGACTTGGGTGTATGTGAGAATGGCAATCCATCCTTAAATGGGCGGTAATTGTTCGTGCCGGTTTTTCTGCAACCAGTTTGAAATACTTGTCCTTAAAGCAGTGGTTTCGATGTGCATACGGCATTATGTGAGCGATTTTTGGATCTGTCGCATCATCACCGGGATTTAACAATCGATAAATTTCATAGTTGACATCACTAAGGTATCGTGCCTTATGATTAAAGATGTATGGAATTTTTCTATTACCATTTATCAACTTTAAATAGGCGTTTTCATCACCATCGAACTGGTTGACATCGATTTTCTTTCCAGTCGTTTCGTCATCAACTTCATTTTGATTCTTGATTCGAGGGGCTTTCAACGGCTTTATATAATCAAGAGCGTCTTGCAGAATAAAATGAGGCTTTCCTTTATTATTCTTTTCGATGTCTGCAAAAATTGTTTCAGGAGTAACTTTCTTTTCATTTGCTACATCATTTCTAATAGCAATGTATATCAACCTTTCACGCGATTGAGCTACGGAAAAATCAACGGAATTCAGCAAGCGATATGCAATTTTGTATGAATATGTTTTGCCGTTTTTCTTTTCATGTATTGCTTCATAATCTTCGACCACTTGATTCGCTACCGAAAGCATTCCATGAACATTTTCCATCACGACAAACTTGGGAAGAATTTTCCGAATTGCCTTTATGTAGTACTTGTACAATTCATTTCGAGGGTCGTCAATAATCCTCTGCTTGTTCGCCGAACTGAAACCTTGGCAAGGAGGTCCACCCACTACAACATCTATCGGCTCATCAATGTATTTGTCAATATCGTCAACAATTTTTCGGATATCATTTTGAACGACCTTATTGCATGGAAGTTCAGGATGATTATACTGGTAAGTTTTTACACAAACTTCTTCGAAATCATTTGCAAAGCAGACTTTAAATCCAGCCTGCAGAAATCCACAACTTAATCCGCCTGCGCCCGCAAAGAAATCAACAAAGTTTGGCTTTGATTTCTTTTTTTCTTTATTCTGTAATGCAAGTCGCTTCTTATTGTTTAGTTTATCTAACAAAGAACCAACTTCGTTTTTATGTGTAATTGCAAAGGACAATGCTTTTATAAAACGGTCACATTCCTCTAGAAGAACTTTCTTCAATAAGGAAAGATCGTTTTCTTTTTCGATAACGCCCATATCAACAAGTTCTTTGCAGATTTGTGCGTTTGATGCAGAGCCATCGTTTATATCTAATTTATTCCGTTCAGCGAAAACTTCTACCAATCGGATATAAACAAGAACCTTCTCAACGAAGTCAGCCTTGTCATCAATCTTATTTACGGGAAGAAAAATCATTTTTTGAGTCGGTCCAAATTATTTTTGACGGACTTTGCCAACGCTTCCGCAAAAAGAACGGGCACGGCATTTCCGATTTGTTTAAACTTTTCCCCACGAGAACCTTTAAATTCGAAATCATCGGGAAAGGACTGTATTCTCGCTGCTTCGCGAACAGTAAACGTCCGAAGTTGTTTCAAATCTGGATGGATAAACTGAAATCCATCTTTGTGTATATGAGCCAAAATCGTTTTTGAAGGTAGGTCCCACCATTGAACGACGTAGCTGTTGTCAAAAAGTCTTGCGTGCTCATGCTCCAAATCAGGTCGTGCTCTTCGCATCTCGCCAAAAGACCAATGATTTTCAATCATTGTTTTGAAACGTTCTATATCTTTTACATTATGTTTCCGACAGATTTGGTCCATTAAAGGATGCTTTCCCGGTGAACCTATTCGCTTCAGAAATTCGTTATTACACGGATAGTCGAATAAATCTGTTGAAGCATCTTGACCAGGGGCAACACTGGGCAAATCCGATATGGCTTCTTTTACATCAACAAATCGTTTACGTTTTTTTCGTTCTGATTCAGGTGTTTCAGGATTATAATGGGTTTTGATCACTTCTTTGTATAGATTCTTCACATCGCAATCTTTCAAATCACGACGGACGCCCATAATAATCACTCTTTTCCTTATTTGAGGAACTCCATAATCCGCTGTATTGTGAACCAAAATCTCAGGATTATCTATAACCTTGTATTCTTTGCCTAAAGCCTCTACAACTTGCGGGAAAATGCTTTTACCATTTACTTTAGCAGACAAGATTCCCGTTACATTCTCAAATACGAAAAATTTAGGCCGGAAATGTTCTAGGATTTTCACATAACTTTCAAAAAGAAAATTACGTGCATCAGAAGCCATTTTTTTTCCATCCCGAACTCTTCCAGCAGTCGAATACGCTTGACAAGGCGGCCCACCTATGATAACATCAGGCCTTGTCTTTCCAACAACTTTTTCAATCACATCAACGATATCATCTCTTGTGATATCCGTTTCAATCACAGCATCGTTGGCATTTTTATAGCCATAATGTTTCATTCGAGTTCTTAAGGTTTCGCAAGCCCAGTGGTTCATTTCAACATGAGCCAAAGCTTTAAAACCTTCTCGATAGAAGCCTTCTGATAGTCCTCCACATCCTGCAAATAAATCAATAAATGTAAACTTCTTAGGCAACTTATCCTCACACATTCACATACGCAAAAGATTGCGGCGCAGTATGGATATTAAAATCAGCAAGAGTTTTTTGCTTGGGATACCTTTTGGTCGACGCAACCTTTATAGCATAAGCTTTGTCCCGTCCTTCAAAATAGCTCTTGAAGAACTCCCGCGAAATTCCAGAATACAGTCTTGTTTGAATCCAGATTTTATCGGGAGTGTCATCCAAGATGGTCTCGATTTCGAATTCGCCAATAACCTTCTGTTCCGGAGAAGACGAATACACGATAACCTTCTTTACAGAAGTGTCCTTAAAAACCTGCTTACGGAACTCGAACTTTTTCGAGCCTTCAAAAATCTTGTGGGCGAATTCTGGCTTAATCGACAATAAAACGGCCTTCACTCGCAGTCTCCTTTAAGATGGATTCAAACTGGTCTTTTGATATTTTGTAAAACCCTCTTGGGGCATCATTGACACCCTTGAAGATTCCCATATCAATAAGCCGTTCCATGTTGATTCTCTTCGGGAATGAATATACATAAAGAAAATTAACAACAAAAGGCTTTTGTGGCTTGTAGTCCCACATTTTTTCGAGTTCTTTTTCGGGGAAAACGCTACCTCTCAGACAATACTTGATGAATTCTTCCTTGTTTGCAAAGGACTCCCTTGTATCAGAAACCA
>Ga0310691_10007419_pt1 | contig 11431 bp, 5 predicted proteins | sample 176DNAGHGlowgp2_FD_203887 | JGI IMG/M metagenome (GOLD analysis project Ga0310691, IMG submission 203887) | Sheep rumen microbial communities from Palmerston North, Manawatu-Wanganui, New Zealand - 1766 DNA GHGlow gp2 (v2) (version 2) | ecosystem: Host-associated > Mammals > Digestive system >... | reverse complement strand
CGCCGGGAGCATGGCGTGAAAGTGGGCGTGGACCTCAGCGTGGGCATACAGCAGATCAGCAACACCTTCCCGGGCGCCTACCGCAACCCGCAGTTCTTTATGTTGGGAGGCGTCACCCTGAGCGTCCCGCTGATGGACCACGGTGCCGCGAGGAAGGGGGTGGCCGCCGCATCGGCCTGGAAAGCCCGCGAGGAACAGGCCCTCCGGGAGGAGGAACGCGCCCTGGCCGAAGACGTCACAACCACGCTGGACAAACTCCGTTCCCACGAGCAACTGCTCACCCATACCGCCGAAGCCGTGGCCCTGGCCGATGAAGTTTTTTCCCTTACGGCCGAAAACTACGCCAACGGCCTCTGCGACATCAACACCTACTCCCTGGCCCAAAACCGGCGAGACAACGCCTATAACCAGCATTTGGCGGCATTGGCCGGCTATTGGACCACGTATTACCACTTGTTAACCCTTACGCAGTATGAATAGGTATCTCGTACTCATCGGCCTGCTCGGCGTTTTCACCGCCTGTTTTTCCCGCCAGCCGGCTTCCCTTCCGCCGGTCCAGGCAGAGCCGGAGACCGTTCCGGCGGACCCCGTCGGGGTGCAGAACCGGAATCTCCAGCGTTCGATAGAGGCCGAAGGCTTTTCCAGCAAGGGAACCATCCAGGCCGTCACCGAAGTGCCTGTCTATAGCCGTATCGGCGAGCAAATCGTGGAGTTCAACCTGGTGCTGGGCCAGCGCGTCCGCAAAGGGCAGGTGGTGGTCCGGCTCAACCAGTCAGTCCTTCAGGACAAGATTGCCCGGGGACAGGCCGAACTGGAAAAGGCCGAATTCCAGTACCAGTCCATCCTGATGGGGCAGGGCTACAAGCGGGGGGAACTGGAGAAAGCCCCCGAAGAAATCCGGCACCTGGCCCGCGTGAACAGCGGATACAATACGGCCAAGGCCGCCCTGCAGCAACTGGAGCACGAACTCACCTACTGCACCGTCACCGCTCCTGTCTCGGGCGCCGTAAGCCGCATCGACGCCACGTTGTACGGCGCGGCCACGCCCGGTGTCCCGCTCTTTTATATCGTTGATACCGAGCATCTGAAAGTATGCTTCGACGTCCTGGAGAACGAACTCCGGAAATTCCAGAAAGGAGCCCGGATTCAGGTTATCTCCATCGCCTATCCCACCGAGGTCCACCAGGCCGAGGTGTCGGCCATCAGTCCCGTGGTGGAAAAAAGCGGGATGGTGCATCTGGAGGCCGTGCTGCAGCCCCATCCGCACCTGATGCCCGGCATGACCGCCATCGTCACCCTGCAGTGAGGGAAATGTTGATAACTTGATTTGGGCGGACAAGGGAAAAACGTTACCTTTGTTCCTATGAGTTTTGTGCACCTTCATGTCCATACCCAGTACTCCATCCTGGACGGACTTTCTTCCATAGGACAACTTTTCGACCGGGCCGATGAACTGGGCATGCCGGCCCTGGCCATCACCGACCACGGCAACATGTACGGCGTCAAGGAGTTCTTCAAATACGCCAAGAAACACCCCAACGTAAAGCCCATCATCGGCTGTGAGGTTTACGTGTCCAAGGGGGACCACCGGCTGCGCGAAAAGGGATATTACCACCTGATTCTGCTGGCCAAGAACTACGCCGGCTACCTGAACCTGGTGAAAATCGTGTCGGAAGGGCATGTGAACGGCATGTACTATCGGCCCAGGGTGAGCCATGAGGTGATTGAAAAGTACCACGAGGGGCTCATCTGCTCGTCGGCCTGTATAGCGGGCGAGGTGCCGCGCGCCATTCTCGCGCATGACGAAAAAGCCGTGGAGAAGGCCATCCTGTGGCACAAACGGGTATTCGGGGAAGACTACTACCTGGAGGTGATGAAGCACAAGACGGAGGTCCCCGGCCTGGACAACGAACTGTACAAAAACCAGTGCTACTACGACGAGGAAATCTTCCGCCTGGGGCAGAAGTACGGCGTGAAGGTGATCGCCACCAACGACGCCCACTTCGTCCGCAAGGAGGACGGTCCCGTGCACGACCGTCTTATATGCCTGACAACCAACGCTTACATCGACGACACCGACCGCCTGCACTACACCCAGCAGGAATACATCAAGTCGGAGGAGGAGATGCTCGCGCTGTTCCCGGACCATCCGGAAGCCCTGGAAAACACGCTGGAAGTGGCCTCCAAGGTGGAATCCTACTCCATCGACCGGGACCCCGTGCTGCCCGTTTATGAGATCGACCCCGCCTTCATGGCCGATATCGACACATACCTGGAAAAGTACAAGGACATCATCGACGCCGGCCGATGCGACAAGCACGGCACCTACCGCGGAGACGGTTTCTGCCATTCGGTGGCCTACCTGTGCCACCTCACCTACCAGGGAGCGCACCAGCGCTATGGGGAAACGCTGACCCCGGAACAGGAGGAGCGCATCGACTTTGAGCTCAAGACCATCTGCCGCATGGGCTTCCCGGACTATTTCCTCATCGTCCAGGACTATATCGCCGCCTCCCGCGCCGCCGGTTCCATGGTGGGGCCGGGCCGTGGCAGCGCCGCCGGCTCCGTGGTCGCTTACTGCCTCAGAATCACCAATCTGGACCCCATCAAATACCAGCTCCTGTTCGAGCGTTTCCTGAATCCGGACCGCATCTCCATGCCGGATATCGACGTGGATTTCGAAGACCTCACCAAGGCGCACGACTACGTGGAAAAGAAATACGGGACCGACCATGTCTCCCGCGTGATCACCTTCGGCACCATGGCGGCCAAGAGCGCCATCAAGGACGTGGCCCGCATCAGCCATGTCTCCATCGACGAGAGCAACCGCCTCACCAAGATGGTTCCCGACCGCCTGAGCGACGACAAGGGAAACGACGTGAAGATAACCCTCAAAAACTGCCTCAAGTATGTCCCGGAGATGAAAAAGGAGTTGGAAAGCGGCCCTGAAATCAACCGGGAAGTGCTCAGATATGCCGCCGCGCTGGAAGGCACGGTGCGGCAGGTGGGCATGCATGCCTGCGCCACCATCATCGGCCGGGGAGACCTCACCGACTACCTCCCCATCTGCCTGTCCAAGGACAAGGAAACGGGGCTGGACGTGCATACATCCCAGTATGACGGCCACTACATCGAAGAGGTGGGCATGCTCAAGATGGACTTCCTGGGGCTGATAACGCTCCAGATCATCCACAACTGCCTGGACCTTATCAAAGAGCACCACGGCGAGGAAATCGATATCGAGGCCATTCCCATCGACGACGCCCCTACATACGAACTCTACGGCCGCGGAGACACCACCGCCGTGTTCCAGTTTGAATCGGAGGGCATGAAAACCTGGCTGCAGAAACTGCGCCCGTCCCGTTTCGAGGACCTTATCGCCATGAACGCCCTGTACCGGCCGGGGCCGATGGATTACATCCCGGACTTCGTGGCCCGCAAACTGGGCGAACAGGCCATAGAATACGACCTCCCCGAAATGGAGGAATACCTGCAGGACACCTATGGCGTCACGGTGTACCAGGAGCAGGTGATGCTGCTGTCCCAGAAGTTGGCCGGTTTCACCAAGGGCGAGGCCGACAAACTCCGCAAGGCCATGGGAAAGAAGCAGATTGACATCCTGAACTCCCTCAAGGACAAGTTCATGGCGGGCGGCACGGCCAACGGCCATCCGGAAAAGGTGCTGGACAAGATTTGGAAAGACTGGGAGAAGTTTGCCCAGTACGCCTTCAACAAGTCGCACGCCACCTGCTATGCCTGGGTGAGTTACCAGACGGGCTGGCTCAAGTGCCACTATCCTTCCGAGTTCTTTGCCAGTTGCCTGAACTGCGCCAAGAGCATGGAGGAAATCACCAAGATCATGGACGACTGCAAAGGCCATGGCATCAAGGTGCTGAGCCCCGACATCAACGAAAGTTCCGGCCATTTCACCGTAAACAAGAACGGCGATGTCCGCTTCTCCCTGGGCTCCATCAAGGGTTTTGGCGCCAACGTCGTGGATGCCATCGTCAAGGAAAGGGATGAAAACGGCCTGTTCACCGACATTTACGATTTTACGGAGCGCATGGCGGGCAGCGTGAACCGCAAGAGTTTCGAGTCGCTGGTGAATTCCGGCGCTTTCGACAGTTTCGGCCACAAGCGCAGCATGTACTTCCAGCCGGGCCGCGGGGGAGAACTGTTCATCGACCTTGTCACCCGTTACGGAGAACTTTACAAGAACGACACCATTTCCAGCGCTTCCTCGCTCTTCGGAGACATGGAGGAGATGAAGCCGGAGCGCCCGCCTCTCCCGGATTATGAGGGGGAGATGGACATCATGGAACTCCTGCAGCGGGAAAAGGACCTGGTGGGCATGTATCTCAGTTCACACCCCCTGGACCGCTATCAGTTTGAGATTCAGAATTTCACCACTTGCCACCTGGCCGACCTGTCCAACTATGTGTCCGAGTGCGAAAGCAAGAAAAAGACCGCCAAGGTGTATGTGGCCGGCATCGTGACGGATTTCAAGCAACTCACCACCAAGACGGGCAAGCCCTACTCGCGCACCATGCTGGAAGACTACAGCGGCTCTTACGAACTGCCCCTTTTCGGAAAAGACCACGAGGCCTTCATGCAGTACATGCAGCCGCACGCCGCCCTTTTCCTGGAAGGCACGGTGGAAGAGAAATTCTTCCTCAAGCCCGAGGAACGCGCGCAGGGAAAAACGGCTCCCTGGGCCTTTAAACTGAAGAAAGTCACCTTGCTGGGCAACATCAGCGACGATATCCTCACCGGCTTCTGCCTGGACATCACCACGCCCATGCTCACCCAGCAGTTCCGCCAGGACCTGGTGCGGGTTATCAAGAAGCACAAGGGAAAAATCCCCCTGAACCTATACCTCTACGACCCCGTCACCCACTATCACATTCAATTCTATTCCAAGAAGTTCCAGGTAGCCGTCACCTCCGATTTCATCCGGGACCTCCGTGAAATCGGCATCGACAGGTACGAAGTCCAAAGACGATAAGTGCACCAACCCACCCCTCGTGCACCAAACCACCCCTTTTCGTGCACGAGGCCGCCGCAAACCACCCCTCGTGCACCAAACCACCCCTTTTCGTGCACGAGGCCGCCGCAAACCACCCCTCGTGCACCGAAACCGCCCCTTTTCGTGCACGAGGCCGCCGCAACCCACCCCTCGTGCACCAAACCACCTCTTTTCGTGCACGAGACGGCCGCAAACCGCCTCTCGTGCACCAAACCACCCTTTTTCGTGCACGAGGCCGCCGCAAACCACCCCTCGTGCACCAAACCACCCCTTTTCGTGCACGAGACCGCCGCAAACCATCCTATACTTGTCCGGAGGTGGACAAGCCCCCTGGAGGGTACCCTTCCTCCGGCACTTGTGACGCTAGCGGTCCACTAACTTGGCAGGGTAAGAGCAAAAATGGCCGTTTTGACTCTACCGGTCCACTCGAATGGACTCCTCAGAACTCAAAGGCGAAGGACAGGGTGGGCAGGACGGAAAAAACCGCGGCCCTTCAAAGGTCGCGGTTTTTCATTATCGGAAAGAAGTTTTTTACTTCTGCTCTTTCTTCTTGGCAGCGGCTACCGTGGCGTCGTACATGATAGGAGTACCGATCATGATGGAAGCGTAGGTACCGATAATCACACCCAGGCACAGGGCCACCGCGAGACCGCGGATGCTTTCGCCGCCCCAGATGGCGATGGCGAGCATCGGCAGGAGGGTGGATACGGAAGTATTGAGGGTACGGGTGAGGGTGGCGTTCAGAGCGGTGTTCACCGTGGTGCGGAAGTCTTCCTTCGGGTGCAGGCCGCGCTGCTCACGGATACGGTCGAAGATAACCACGTTATCGTTGATGGCGTAACCGATGATGGTCAGGATAGCGGCGATGAACGTCTGGTCAACGTCCAGGTTGAAGGGCAGGATCCCGTTGAACAGGGAGAAGAAGCCGATCACGATGAGAGCCGTGTGGGCCAGGGAGACCACGCCGCCCAGACCCCAGGTCCAACCCTTGAACCGGAAGGCGATGTAGGCGAAGATGGCCAGAAGGGCCAGGAATACGGCGATGAAGGCGCTGCGGGTGATATCGCGGGCGATGGTGGGACCCACCTTGTCGGAGGAAATGATACCGTTGGGGTTCTCCAGCGTGGAGGTGAAGTCGGAGAGTTGGATATCCTCTGCGTAGAAGCCCTTCAGGGCCTTGAAGAGGAGGCCTTCGATTTCACTGTCAACCTCGGTGCTTTCCTGGTCGTTCTTGTACTGGGTGGTGATCTTCATCTGGGAGTCGCCACCGAACTGCTTCACTTCCACGGAATACTGGTCGATGCCGGCAGCCTGGGCAGCCTCTTCGAAGGTGGCTTCTACGGAAGCGCGGACCTCCTCGGCGGTGACGCTCTTGTCGAAGCGGACCACATAGGTACGGCCACCGGTGAAATCTACACCGTAACTGAAGCCCTTGAAAGCGATGGAAGCGATGGAGATGAGGATCAGGGCGCCGGAAATGATGTAGGACCACTTCTTCAGGCCGATGAAGTCCACCTTGGTGTTCTTGAGGATATTCTGGGTGAGTTTGTTGCTCATGGCCACGGTCTTGCCTCTCTTGATGCGGTCATCGAAGATGATGCGGGTGATGAAGATGGAGGTGAGCACCGAGGTGACGATACCGATGATGAGGGTGGTGGCGAAGCCCTGCACGGGACCGGAACCGAAGATGTAGAGGATGATACCGGTGATGAGGGTGGTGAGCTGACCGTCGATGATGGCGCTGTAAGCGTTCTTGTAACCGTCGTGTACGGCGAGGGAGAAGCCCTTGCCGGCAGCCAGTTCTTCCTTGATACGCTCATAGATAATCACGTTGGCATCCACAGCCATACCCAGGGTAAGGACGAGACCGGCGATACCGGGCAGGGTAAGGACGGCGCCGAAGGAAACCAGCACGCCGAACAGCAGCAGCACGTTGCACAGCAGCGCGAAGTCTGCGATGAGGCCGGCACCCTGGTAGAAGAACACCATGTAGATGAGCACCAGGCAGAAGGCGATGACGAAGGAGATGAGACCGGCCCTGATGGAGGCGGAACCCAGGGAAGGACCTACGACCTGCTCCTGAATGATGGTGGCAGGGGCGGGGAGTTTACCGGATTTGAGCACGTTGGCCAAGTCTTCGGCTTCCTGAACGTCGAAGTTGCCGGTGATTTCAGAGGAACCGCCGGTGATTTCGGTGTTGACGGTAGGATAGGAGTACACCAGACCGTCGAGGACGATGGCGACCTGCTTGCCGATGTTGTCCTTGGTGAGGCGGGCCCAGATGGAGGCGCCCTCGGCGTTCATGGTCATGGAGACGGAAGGGGCGCCGTTGCCGCCCTGCTGTGCACCGTTGAAGTTCACGCGGGCGTCGGTCACGACACCGCCGTCAAGCGGAGCCTTGCCGTCACGGGAGTTCACCTTGATGGCAACCAGTTCATACAGGTTGGTTCCCTGCACGAAGTCGGTGGGCTTTACAGACCACAGACCGCGGAAACCGGCCGGAAGAACATCGGCGGCCATGGCCAGGTACTGGTTCACCTTCACGGTATCCACGCCCTGGGCGAAGCCGATGCAGGCGTTGTTCCAACCGGAGGGGGAGAGCACCTCGAAGAGCGGGTTGGCAACGGTGGTGGTGTCACCAAGGTTGCGCAGAATCTCGCTCACGCGCGCATCCACGGCATAGAGGTCCACCTCGTTGCCCTGATAAGTGGGCCAGAATTCGAGGGAGGCGGTACCCTGCAGGAGTTTGCGCACACGCTCGGGATCCTTCACGCCCGGCAGTTCGATGAGAATCTTGCCGGAATTGCCCACCTGCTGGATGTTGGGCTGGGTGACGCCGAAGCGGTCGATACGGTTGCGGAGCACGTTGAAGGAATTGTCAACGGCGCTCTTGGCCTCGTTGCGGATAACGTCCACGACCTGTGCGTTGGTGGCGTCGTTGGACACCTTGTCACGCAGTTCGTAGGTGGCGAAAATCTCGGCCATACGGCGCTGGGGGGCAATTTGGTTCCAGGCGTCTGCGAACAGGCCGATGAAATCCTGGCTGGAGTTCACGTTGTTGCGCTTCGCCTGTTCGAGGGCGGCCACGAAATCCGGGTCCGTGCTGTTGCCGGACAGGGCTTTCACGAGGTCCTCGAGTTGAACCTGCAGCATGACGTTCATACCGCCCTTGAGGTCCAGACCCAGGTTGATTTCCTTTTCCTTGACGCTCTTGAAAGTGTATCCGAGGAACACTTTCTCTGCACTGATGGAGTCAATATAGGCTCTGTTTCTGATGTTGGCCACGGAGTCCTGTACAAATTCACGGACATCGGCGGGCACATTGTTTGATTCTACGAACTGCAGGGCCTGCTGCTCAGCGTATTTGGCGGCCTTTTTCTCCTGCAGGCGGGTTACCGCCGTGAAGGAAAGCTGCCAAATGCTGGCGATGGCGAGCAGAATCGCTACGAATCGAATCCAACCTTTGCTTTGCATTTTGTTTATGTTTTATAAATATATTTTGTCAACGTTTGAGGCGGCGTCAATAGACACTACCGCAAAATAGGCTGCAAATTTACGAAATTTTTCTGATTAAAGAAATTTTTGACCTTTTTCCCGGCTATGTCAGAACAAATTCGTAATTTTGCAGGCTACTGACAAATGAAGCGCATCCTGACGGGCATATTTTTCCTGATATCGGCCGGGTCCATTCCCCTGCAGGCCCAGCATGTCATCGATGATCCGGTCCCCATTTCCATGCCCGTCGCTCCGGCGCGCTTGTCCCCCGACGAGATCCTTGCCCGGGCCGACAGCCTTCACCGGGCCTACTGTTTCGAAGACGCCATCGGCCTGTACCTTTCCCTGGGAGAGGAGAAGAAGGCGGCCGCGTCACAGCATGCGCTGAACATGACTGATTTCTGCGCCGACCCCCACGTGGTGGCCCGCCAGCGCTTCTCCCGCAAGGATTTCTTCCTGTACTATCCGCTGGAGCCGCACGCCTGGCATGCCGCGCCCAACCCGCTGGATTCCCTGGAGGGCTATCCGCTCTACTATCCCAAGGGGGCCGACATCCTTTACTTCTCGGCCGCCGACCGTTCCGGCAGCCGCAGCCTCTTTGTGACGGAAAACCTGGACAGCCTCTGGCGCGCGCCCCGGCCGGTCGGGGAAGGGCAACTGTCGATGGGCAGCGAGATTTTCCCCATGCTTTCCCCGGACGGAAAAACGCTCTATTTCGCTTCGGACGGCCTTATCGGCATGGGCGGGTTCGACCTTTACTCCTCGGCCTGGGACGAGGAAAGCGGCACCTGGGGCGAGCCCGTGAACATGGGCTTCCCCTTCAGTTCCCCGGCCGATGATTTCCTCCTGGTGGACACGGCCGACGGCAAATACACCCTCTTCGCCTCCAACCGCGATTGCTCCCGGGACAGCGTCTATATCTATGTATTGGACTATGGCTCTTCCCGGCAGCGGAAGCCCGTACACAAGCAGGAAGACCTCCTGCGCATCACCTCCCTCCGCCCGTCGGCCCATCCTTCCCGCATCGACAACGGCTCCGCCGTGCAGTCGGGTTCCGTGGGAAACGCCAATACACGGCTGTATATCCGCAAAATGGAAGAGGCCCGCGTGCTGCTGGACTCCATTTCCGCCACCCGCTCGCCCGCCAGGCTGGACTCGCTGCGGGCCCTCCTGGAAGAGGTGAACCTGGAACTTCGCCTGGTGGAGCAGACCTTTCTGCAGAGCGGCGTGGTCACCAGTGCCGAAGACCGCGAGGTCGTCGGGGCCGACCAGGGCTATACCTTTGCCAAAAACGCCATGGGAGGCCGCCTGAAGATGAAAGTGGGCCGGCATCCGTCCCGCGCTTCCTACCGGGTGGCGCCCGTGGGCCGATTCGCCCGGGACCTCACCCTGCCGCCGGGCATCGTGTACCAGATCGAACTGTTCACATCGCCCCGGCACGCCACGCTGGACGACATTCACGGCCTGACGCCGGTGTATGAGCGCCTTTCCTCCCAGTTGCAATACACCTATTCTGTGGGCACGTATCCCACCTACATCAGCGCCTTGCTGGATTTGAACGCGGTCCGCAGCCTGGGCTTCCCTCAGGCGCGCATCACGGCCTACCGGGACGGCCGCAACATCCCCGTCTCCCTCGCCCGAAACGAAGAATAGCCCGTTTACCGATTCTCCGAAAGATTCACGGCGCCGATGGCCAGGAGGCACTGTGCCGCCACATAGGTGACCATCACCAGGAATCCCAGGAAAACACTGTCTCCATGGAAAGTCTGGACGGCGATCAGGCTGTCGGATAAAGTAAACAGAATGCCGCCGAGGGTGATCATCCACCATGTCGAAGGCTCCTTGAGGCCCCGGATCACGCCGGCAAAACCGCTGAAAATCAGCAGTGTCAGCATAGAGCCATAAACGGCGAACGGCACCAGGAACGTTCCTTCCACGCCGATGCACACGAGCAGTCCCGCCACCGTTGCCGCCATCACGGCCGCGGCGATGGCCCATTGGCCCGCCGACAACCCCTTCCAGGACCTTCCGCCAAAAAGGATGCAGTAGAAAACGTGCCCGGCCAAAAAGCAGCCCAGGCCGCAGGCAAACGGGATTAAATCATTGGAAATCAGAAAGATGTCTCCTGCGCAGCCCAGCAGTTGCGCCACCACCAGCAGGCGGATGTTTCTGGACTCCATGCCGCCGGCGGCCGCCACGCTGGTAAGGGCGATGAGCGGCAGGAGTGCGGGCTTCACCATGGCGGCCACATCGGCATTGCCGACGAAGCGGGCCACAAAATTCACAAGGGCGGCAACGAGCAGGAAACACGCCGGAAGAATCCACGGTTTTTTCATAGGAACAAGAATTTTTCATAAAAATACAAAATATTCTTCAAATACTTGCTCTTTGTCAAAAAATCCGTATCTTTGCAGTCCCGTCTTTTTCCGACGGACGTTTCAAAGCGCTTTAAGCCCGGAGGGGTGGGTGAGTGGCTGAAACCAGCAGTTTGCTAAACTGCCGTACGGGTTATTCTGTACCACGAGTTCGAATCTCGTCCCCTCCGCCAAGGCCCTAATTGCTATTAACAATCAAGCAGTTAGGGCCTAATTGTTATGATAAGGAGAATTGCTGTGATACTGGCCGCGCTGGCCGTTTTTTCCGGATGCAATCCTTCTGCCCGGAAGGAGGAGACCTTTTGTATCACCGGCCGGATCATCGACCCGGACGGCTGCCTGGGCCGTTCGATCGACGGCATGCGCGTGAGCGCCACGGACAAATCGGCCGGAAAAACCTATGCGGGAACCGTCGGCACGGAAGATGAGGTCACTTGCCGCTATTCCGTGGAAAACCTTCCTTCCGGCGACTACGTGCTCTCGTTTTCAAGCCCCTATTACGAGCCGGCGGAGTATCCGCTGTCCCTGCGGGCCG
>Ga0310691_10007418_pt1 | contig 11433 bp, 11 predicted proteins | sample 176DNAGHGlowgp2_FD_203887 | JGI IMG/M metagenome (GOLD analysis project Ga0310691, IMG submission 203887) | Sheep rumen microbial communities from Palmerston North, Manawatu-Wanganui, New Zealand - 1766 DNA GHGlow gp2 (v2) (version 2) | ecosystem: Host-associated > Mammals > Digestive system >... | reverse complement strand
AAGGAAAAGCATTCTCCGCCGCTTGCAACATTTGAGGGACTTAAGTTTTTCACCGGCAGTACGGTACTTAATCCCGGAGATATGCTGTTTATATACACAGACGGCGTAGCGGAGGCTACCAATGAGGAAAAAGAGATGTTTGGCATAGACAGAATGCTGAGCACGCTTAATGAAAAAGCTGATGAAGAGCTAAAAGCAATTGATACTCATCTTAGAGATAAGATATCAGAATTTGTTGGGGAAGCTCCTCAGTTTGATGATATCACGATGCTGTGCCTTAAATATTTTGGAACAGATAGCTCATTAGAAAACAAATAACTTCGAAGGGCTAAGCTGGGTAGTGTAAAGCAAGTTATGAAAACATTAGACCGTCCTAAGGAATCCACCGCAAGCGGTACCCCCTTAGGACCATGGAGGGTATGAAATGGTAAAAAACGGGAAGATACTTATAGCAAAGGCAGATGAAAAGGAATTGTTTCTTTTGCCGAAAATGGCGAACAGACACGGTCTTATTGCAGGTGCGACAGGATCAGGTAAGACTGTAACACTTAAAGTTCTTGCTGAGTCTTTTAGTGAAATGGGAGTTCCGGTATTCCTTGCTGACGTTAAGGGAGACCTTGCGGGAATGGTATGCGAAGGCTCCGGAATGGAAGAGAGAATCGAGAAGTTTGGTCTGTCAGATGAGGGATTTTCTTATAAAAAGTTCCCCGCTACATTCTGGGATCTGTACGGAAAGAACGGCATACAGCTTAGGACTACTGTCTCTGAGATGGGACCGATCCTTCTTTCACGTATTCTTGGGCTCAATGATCTTCAGAGCGATATTCTTACAATAGCATTCAGAATAGCAGATGAGAATGGATGGTTTTTATTTGATACCAAGGACTTAAAGGCACTGTTAAATGAACTGTCAAATAACAACAAGGACTATGCCGAGGAATATGGCAAAATGAGTCCTCAGTCAATAAGTGCCATACTTAGAAGTGTTGTATCCCTTGAAACTCAGGGAGGCGACATATTCTTTGGCGAGCCTGCACTTAACATAACTGACTTTTTCAAGACAGATACAGACGGAAGAGGAATGATAAATATTCTGGATGCGCAGGGGCTTATCGGAAATGGAATACTGTATTCCACATTCCTTTTATGGATGCTTTCTGAGCTGTTTGAGAATCTCCCGGAGGTTGGAGACTTAGAAAAGCCCAAGATGGTATTTTTCTTTGATGAAGCGCATCTTCTTTTTAAGGATACTTCAAAAGCGCTGACAGATAAGATCGAGCAGGTTGTAAAGCTTATACGCTCTAAGGGAGTAGGCGTTTACTTCATTACTCAGAATCCCAAGGATATTCCGGATGGAGTGCTTGCTCAGCTTGGAAATAAGATACAGCATGCTCTTCACGCTTATACTCCTGCTAATCAGAAGGCTGTTAAGGCTGCTGCAGAGTCCTTCAGGGAGAATCCGTCATTTAGCACATTCGATGCGATAATGGAGCTTGGAACAGGCGAAGGCGTAATATCATGTCTTGATGAGGGCGGTATTCCCTGCATTTGCGAAAGGGCTTATGTCCTTCCTCCTATGAGCCGTATTGGCGGAATAGATGAGGCGATGCGTGATAACATAATTAAGTCATCTATAATGTATTCTGTTTATGCCAATGCTGTTGATAACGATTCAGCTTTCGAGATGCTAAAGAGAAAGGGAATACTAGATGCCAAGGAAGCAGAAAAGGCAAAGGAAGAGGAAGCATTAAGAAAAGCCAAAGAGAAGGAAGAAGCAGCACAGCTTAGAGCGCAGCAAAGGGCTGCGGAAGCTGAGATCAGAAGAGAAGAGAGAGAAAAAGAAAGAGAAGCTGCTGCTAAAAAGCGCGCTGCAAAGTCTGTCGCTTCTACGGTAACAGGTACTGTGGGCAGAGAAGTAGGTAAGAATTTTGGCAAGAGCTTTGGCAAATTCGGAAAAACACTTGGAGGAAATATCGGAGCCAGCCTTGGAAGAGGCATTATAGGAACTCTGTTTAAATCTTGATATGAGAAAAAAACCAAAAACGTATTATACAGGGCTTATTGTTTTGCTACTTATGTCTGCACTGTATATGATCATTTACCCGCATTTGGGAGAGCTTGGGAGCGGCGATAGTGAAAGCAGCATAGAGACTTCGGAAGTAGTTGAGAGTGCACAAGAGGATACCGCTTCTATTGAAGAAAGTCTTGCTTCTGAAGAAGAAAGTGCTTCTTATGTTGAAGATAGCTCTGATCAGGAAGAAAGTAATGCAGATGAGCATGAAGATGTCTTTTACAATTTCCGCTATCCGGACAGATTGACGGGACACTTCGAAAAACATGGCATAGAAATGGGATTCTCCTCAGAGGAAGAATATTTAGAGGCTGCAAATGCGTTGATAGATAATCCGATGTGCCTTACCAAAACTGAAGCGGAAGATGGAGATATGATCTATTTTCTTGAGTCAACAAATGAAATTGCATTTGTTTCATCCGACGGATATCTAAGAACCTATTTTATATGCAGCGGAATTGATTATTTTAACAGACAATAGGGGGTTATTAAACCCTCCCGCATATAGAGAACCCATGCACCCGTGCCAAGGCAAAAGGGGTAGTTCATAAAAACAATATTCTTTTTAGCAAATGTTTATAACTAAAAAACGTCAATTCTGATAAAATTAAATTGTATTGGTAGACAGTTTCTATGCTTTTTCATAGGAGGATTAACTCATGAAGAGGGAACAATTTGTCAGAGCTAATCAACGCGCACTGGTTGTATGTTTGATCATAGTAGTCAGTTGTGCGCTTGCATTTCTTTTTGAAGGCGTTTCAGATGGCTTTACTTCGGGTAGAATATTCGAACTTTTGGCATGTGCAGCAAGTATATGCGTTATGTGTGTTGGCTTTTTCAAGTTCAAAACAGGAAGAAAAGGCGCAGCGATGATAATGCTTGGCGCTACAGTATTGTTTGTTATCTTAATGCTTGTAGAGTGTCAGCTTTACTATGTGACATTTGGACTTTCTATCCTGGTTTCGGGAATTGTCTACATGAATAAGAGAATAATCATTGGTGGAAGTACAGTAATACTACTTATGTATGTTATTACTGCTTTTCGCATATGCATCCCGAGAGGGTATGTGGGTACAGAAACCCTGATGCTGGGAATAGCTGTCGTACTTACAATTATGGCTGCTTTACAGACAAGAGATCTTCTTAGTGCATTTAATACAGAGAGCCACGACACTATTAAGGAACATACGATGGCACAGCAGGCAACAAGCCATGAAATGGGTAAGATTGCCGGAGAAATCTCAGATTTGTTTGACGGAGCACAGGAAGGAATCGAACAGCTTGAAAAGATTATCGAAGATACAAGCTCAGGAATGAGAGATATTGCATCATCAACTGAGAGTACGGCACAGGCTGTAACAGATGAAGCACAGAAGGTTGCAGAGATCAGAGAGCAGACCCAGGTTGCTGACGATCAGAGAACCCAGATGATAGATGCTTCCAAGAATACCAAGGAAATCGTAACAGAGGTTGCTAAAACTATAGAGGTCCTTAGAGATAAGGCAAGAGGCGTTAGAACAGCAAGTAATATTACTGCTGAGTCAACAAGAGCGGTTCTTGATAAGGTAGAAGATGTACAGAAAATTCTCGGATCGATCATGGCAATATCCAAGCAGACCAACCTTCTTGCACTTAATGCATCAATTGAGGCTGCAAGAGCAGGTGAAGCAGGAAAAGGATTTGCAGTTGTTGCAGATGATATCAGAGGACTTTCAGAGCAGACAAATAATGCATCAAATGAGATCACCAACATAATTGCTGAACTTACAGAAGATGCAAATAAGGCTATGGAGAGTATCGATAATACTGTTCAGTCAGTTGAGGAACAGAACCAGGTTATCAGAGATACCGCAGCAGCTTTCGAAACAATTGATTCTAATGTAACAGGACTTATCGATAGGATCGATGACATCGGAGCGAGCATGGAAACCATTGCCCGTTCTACCAATGAGATCAACGATAATATATCCAATCTGTCTGCGACAAGCCAGCAAGTTGCCGCACTTTCAAATGACGGACTTTCAAATGCTCAGGAAGCTGTTGTTAAATTCGATGACTTCAGAGATGCTCTAAAGGGTATCATGGAGCAGGCTCAGAGGCTGAAACAGCTTAACGAGGAAGAGGAAGAGGAAGAAAGACAATATGAGGCTGCCGAGCAGGAAGCTATGGCAGAGAATTAAAATAAGGAGGTATCTTTAATGAGGGTATTATTTGCTGCAGGAAGAATCAGAGAGGTTACCGATGTTGAAGTTGTGGGTATGGACGTTGGCGATGGCCAGATCATAGGAACCCAGGTAAACTTCATTATGGCAAACGGTAACAAGATTGAATTTATCTATAGCCAGAATGTACCTATCGAAGAATCCGGACAGAGAGCAATCGACTTTGTACAGTCTCTTTACAAAAACGGTTATGGCGATTTCTCCTCTGAACCGGTAGAGATGCTTTAATAAGATAGATTTAGATGAAAATAAAGCTGTGCACCAGTAATTTGTATCACATGGTGTACAGCTTTTTTGGTGTATTTATCTGATTTTTTTTACAGTCCGTATGTAGACACTATAGTTGTATAGATTGTAAGGAGCAGTATCAGTAGGAAGAAGCACAGCATTCCGGGATTCAGGTATACATCCGGGTGACCAATTCCGGGGATTGGCTTTGATCTGTCGAATTTTACTATGTTTCCTCGGATTATGTAGTATACCAAAAGCACAAGACCTACTATTGCAACTACTGCCTGAAAAGCGGTATAGACGATTGTTGCGGTGTTCAGGCTTCCGTCAGGCGATAGAAGTACTGGCACAAATGCTCCGAAGAAATTGAAGATCATATGCATAGAAATCGTGTATAGCAGATTTCTTGTCTGAATGTATACATATCCAAGTAAAATACCGATCATAAAAGCATAGAAGAACTGGAAAATATTGGCATGTACAAGTCCGAAAATAAGAGCTGAGAGGAAAATCGAATTCCACTCGCCATAGCGCCTTGTATAGCCTATTACCGCATATCTAAAGAGTATTTCTTCAAATATGGGTGCGAAGATGCAGGTTGTTATAAGTACCTGCCAGGGCTGCATTTCACTTATGGTGCGTGACAGGGCATCTGTGATATTGGTGCCGGTTATCATGCTTAAAACCGAAGCGATTGCGGCTCCTATGCTGCTTCCGATAAGTCCGAGCGGCATAAGGAAAAGTATGTACATAATATATTCAGATACCGAAAGCTTTCTTTTCATTGTTTTTTCATAGGGCGTTTCAAATGAAAAACCGGGAAGGGGAATATCCTGATATTTTCTGGAATTAAGAAAAAGTATCGTCAATGGAATTGCAATAAAATAACCCGGCAGGGAGGTAAGTATGGTTGAAAGAAACATATTTTCCCTTATAAATACCTGCGCCTGCGAAACCAGTAAAAAAGGACTAATTTGCGGATTATTAAATAAATGAATAAAAGCATATATAAAAAAGAAAATAAACAGCACTATAGTTGACAATACATTTGAAAGCACCAGATAAAATGTAAGTGAAAAACCAAGGTGTGAATATTTTTTAGTGATAGGTGTCATAAGGCCTCCAAAATACTGAATTTATTGATATAGATGATTATACAAGCATATTTTGAGGGTGTAAAGAAAAGCAGATTATGATATCATAAACCCTATGAGAGAAAAAGATGAAAGCCGTGTGAGCCTCAGAATGCAGAAGAGAGCTGCATATCGGCACGAACTTAGAAAATTTATAAGTGATGGATCTTCGCATTATAAATGCAGATTTGCTGAGCTGTCCTATGAGATGGGTGAGATCTACAGAAAGGGTCTTGGCGTACCCTGCAATGATGCAAGAGCATATTATTACTATCTGCAGGCAGAATACGCGATAATGCTCAGACTCAGAGTCAAGAGGAGAAATGAGGACGAAGCTTTTCTTGCGAAGATAAGACTGATCCTAACTCAGATGAGAAGAAAGCTTGGCTACGGAAGCGAGCGTTTATGCACATCGGTTCATCCCTTTGTTTTGTTCCAGGCTCTTGAAGAAGGGCATGACCTCATGATCTCCTTCAGACGTATGAAGAGCGGTCGTATCAAGGTTGTTGGAGCAAGGATTCCAAAAAGCGGCGAGGGTGAGTGTCCTCAGAGCAGGATGCTGATAACCTATGACAGATTCCACTACTGCGAGTTAAGGGATTTTGTTATAACTTATGCTCAGAATGTCGAAGATATCTGGTATCTTGAAAATGATGACTGCATCAGAGTTGATTCCATTAACATGGTATTAGATGAGAAAAATGGCAACAGAACTGAGTTTTATTACAGGGGAAAACTTGTAGCCTTCATCTGTGCTGAAGATTATGTAGTATCAAGCGGAAGACCTAGATATATTAAGTTCTGACGGGATTGCTCCCTCAAAAATTCAGGAATTACGGAAACTATTTGAAAAAAATGCTCAAAAATGCTGAATATTATTGCATTTCTAAGATACTGTGATAATATAGATATATGATGATTTAACAAATATGCATTTTGACACGATTTGAAAATCGTTCTGCGGTTTTTGATAGTGTATGAGGGAGAAAAACAGTCGGAACAAACCGGCTGTTTTTCATATTGTGCATGTCTTGAAATCCCCCATACTTAAATGAAATAGTAAATTCCAGTTTCAGAAATTACTATTGCAAACTGGAATTAAAATATACATTTAAGTAAGTGCTAATGAACATATAATGTTCGATTGAAAAAGCAGAACATTTGTGCTAGATTTATCTATGCAGTTTATCTGCACTGAAAGTACCCATGACGAGGTGGAAATCTCCCGAGCCATTCTATAAGGTGCTCCATGCATTTGGATGTCACTATGGAAGGGAGGTGACGCATATGTCGGACTATGAAATGTTGATGATAATGCTAACTGTGTTAGCATTGCTTTTTACAGCTTGTGGTTTCCTACTGGCGTTGCTTAGCTTTCTCGATAAGAGAAACAACAAGCGAAAAAAATAATGCCTCTCTCGTCTGCGAAACGAAAGAGGCGGCTCTCGTTGAGAGCTAAATAATCTTCTTTACGGGAGCATCCACTTTGGAGTGGGTGCTTTCTTTATCTTTACTATAACATCAAATCCTCTTTAATTCAATGCTAAGCAAAAATGAGTAAAAAAATAAGGGCTAGGCGCCTTGGCGCTGGTGTATGGCACTTCGGGATGTGGAAAGGTTCACTTCCTCATTCGTTCTCAGCGGCTTCAAAGACGCTTTCTATTTTGTCCCTGAGCCATATAAGGTCCTGATCAAATGCCTTTAGAAGGGCAGAGGAGTACTTGTCTTTTCTGATGGAATCCGTTTTTTGGATTGCATTTATAAGTGATAGAAGTTCTATTGTCAGCTTTAGGGTTTCGGTCATTTCTTCTGATAAAGAAGATGCCCCGCGTATGCAGCCATCAAGTACGCTTTCTATCCTGTCCCCTTTGTGGATCACACTGTTTGAGTATTTTTCTATATCTTCTATGAATTTATGCACCGCTTCGATGATGCCGTCATTTATTTTGTCCTTGCTATCGCATACGGCTCTGAATTCCTTGTTTAGTGCAGAAAGAGACTGGATAAGGATGTTAGTGTAGTTTGTGCTCTGTCTGTAGAATTCATTGCTTGCGCGAGAGTAATTGTCTGCATAGCTTATGGCATCCTTGTGAGCGGATTCTATTGTTTGTATGGATGAAAAGACAGTCTTATAGCCATTTTCAAGTGCGTCAAGCTCTGCATCAAGAGCAGCAGATACTTCATGGATCTGTCTTGCAAGATCGCCTATTTCCGAAGCAACTTTAGTTGAAAACTCTCTGCTTTCATCATTCATGTGAGTGGCTTCTATCGTAGTATTTAGCGCAACAAGGTCGGCCTTTGCGGACAGCGCACTAAGTGCATTTCTTCTTTCTGAGAGGCTCTGTATGCGATCGTGGTACTGCTCAAGAGCTGAAAAAACATATTCGGTTGATTTTCTGAGTATATGGGAAAACGAGGAATAGCTTCTTAATTTCTCAACAAGCTCACTTTCAGGCATGTATTCCTCAGAGAGTTTGGGCAGATTGATCTGCGGTATCTCTGTTTCTTCATTAGGAAGAGTAGAAAGATCAAGTGCAGGTATATTTGTGGTTGATTCAGAGAGAGCTTCAATTGCACCTTTTACCTGTTCCATGGTGTTTTTCAGGGTGACTACGTCCTGAATATGACCGTTCTCAAGATTCGAAATTCTCTTTAATGTGTCTCCTGCCTCTTCAAAATCCTGATCCTGTTCCATGCAGAAGTTTGAAAGGTCGCTTTCTATTTGATCGCGCCTTCCGCGAAGAGCCATAGGGATATCTCTGATTGGAGCTAGGAGTTTACTGAGCTTTTTGTGCGCAATAACTTCCTGCCTTGAGTAGGTGGGTGCGAACTCCTCAAGAGGGGCATAATCACTATATAATTCTTCCTCTACACCTCTTCCGAACAGAGCCAAAGCACATCCTCCAACATAAGAAAACCATCGAAAAAGCATGTTGCTCGCAACATGCTCGCGCCGAGCGCGGTTGCATTTATGCAACATATACCTTACGCGCGAGTGCGCATCCATAGCGGAGCGTTTTTTTGTTTAATAGGAAATTCGGAGGAATTTCCTATTAAACAAAAAATAGTCACAATTAATAAAGCAAAATAAGACTTTGCTTTGAGCTTATTATAACACAATCTAGTAATAATAGTGTATGCAAAACACAAAATATGGTATAATTAGACATGGAATACACAAGATTTGAAAAAGGTATGCGCGACTTTTTTCGAGTCGGGATTCCTGTACAAATGTCATATTGAGAGGGGTATGTGCATGAAAAAAATCTATGTGCTGGATACTAACGTCCTCATTCAGGCGCCTCACGCATTGAAGTGCTTCGACGACAACGACGTCGTACTTCCACTGGTGGTGCTTGAAGAACTGGATACGCACAAGCGCGATGAAGGTGAGCGAGGTGCCAATGTCCGTGAAGTTATCCGTTTGCTGGAAGAGCTGCGGGAGAAAGGAGATCTGACACAAGGGGTTGAGTTGCAGGACGGCGCGATCTTGAGGGTTGAGAAGAACTACAAAGACGTCGAACTGCCAAAGGATATGGTGGATTATAAATCCGATAACCGCATCCTTAGAGTGTGCAAAGGGCTTACAGATACCAAAAAGGAACAGGTTATCCTGGTAACTAAGGATATTTTGATGCGTATCAAGGCGCAGCTGCTTGGTATAAAAGCTCAGGATTTTACAACTGAACAGGTAGTATCACATGGTGAACAGTATGCCGGAAGAATAAGAGTATTTGCTCCGGAGGATGTTTTCAAAGAATTCAGGAGGAAGGGGGTTCCTGTTGATCAGGTTTATATCTGCGACGAAAAGGGCGAGAAGGTAAAACCTGTTTTATACGAAAATGAATTTGTAGTACTTGTGAGTGACCAGGCCACTAATAAGACACAGATGGGCAGGGTTGATCACGGAGTTATCAAAAAACTTGAGTTTGAAAAAGCTCAGCCCTACGGGGTAACACCCAGAAATGCAGGACAGTACTTCCTTCAGGAAGCGCTTATGCAGCCTGCTGACAAGGCTCCGCTTGTTATAGTAAAGGGTATGGCAGGCACGGCCAAGACATTCTATTCATTGGCAGTCGGCCTTGAAAAGATGGTAAACAGACCGACCGGAGAATATAGAAGAATACTGGTGTGCAGACCTAATTCCCAGTTTGATGATGATATAGGATTCCTTCCCGGGGATGAGCAGGAAAAGATTGGACCGCTTATGAGACCAATCATAGATAATCTTGAACAGCTCATTGATTCCAGCGAGGAAGAGAGATATCAGGATGAAAAAGAGCTTGCCGACAAGACCGAGGAGATTTTTGAAAGAGGTATTGTTCAGGCTGAGGCGCTTAACTTTATAAGAGGCCGCTCAATCCTTAAAACCTATCTGATAATCGATGAAGCTCAGAATATGACACCTGCTCAGGCAAAGGGTATCATTACAAGAGCAGGAAAGGATACCAAGATAATCCTATTGGGCGATCCAAACCAGATAGACAGACCATTCCTTGATGAGAGGACAAACGGACTGTCGTATGCCTCAGAGCATATGAAGGGGTCCGAGCTGTGCTGGCAGATTTCTCTTACAACGGAAGAGTGCGAGAGATCAAAGCTTGCAATGGATGCGATCGGAAGGATGAGAGATAAGGATAAGTTCTGATGATTTAGTATATGGATTCCGCAAAGATATTTACGATCTTTGCGGAATTTTTTTCGAAATTTTTGCATATATTTTTTGCATATATTCTGTATTCATATTGATTTGTGATATTGACATTTATTTTCAAATTGTAGATAATTATATCTGTGTTAGCAATGAGCAACACACAACAGCGCGTAAATACTAAACAGAGTACGACTGATGATACTACAATTCGCTTTGTAAGTCTCCGGGTATGTTACCTATTGCTTACAGAGTAAGGGAAAGAGGTTGCCTTGAAAAACGAACAGGTCATAGATAGATTAAAAGGTGAAGGATTCAGAATAACAAAACAGAGAAAACTGATCGTTGATGTAATAATGAAGAATGATTATACATCGTGCAAAGATATCTATTATCAGGTTATGGCAAAAGACAATTCCGTAGGCATGGCTACTGTATATCGCATGATCAGAGTGCTTGAAGATATAGGGGTTATCAGACGAATTGATATGATCGAAATCAACAAAGATATTAAAAAAGAAATTGACAATATGAGCTAAATGGTATTATCCTATGATGCGGTGTTAGAAAAGACTAACATTTTTTCGAGAGAAATACTTGACAATAATTCTCAACAAGCACATAATTCAAGGTGTAAACAGTTAGGCAAGGGTAACGGATGGTTACCCTTAAAAATAGAATCTGTGTTAGCGGAGGGTAATAAATGTTAGCACTGGGTAATGAAATCGATGCAAGGAGTATGCTTATGACACTTAATGAAGCGGAAATCGGACATGAATATACAGTTTTGGATGTTAATACCGGTGGAGATGAGGAGATGAAGAGCTTTCTTTTTTCTCTTGGCTGTTACAGCGGTGAGAAGATTACTGTTGTTGATAAGAAGCGCAATCTTGTGGTTGCAATAAAGGATGCAAGATACAACATCGATCCTGAGCTTGCAGAGGCAATAACAATCTGATTATTTGATTATTTTAGATGTGCTTAATTTGCATACTTAATATATAAATGTACATATTTTTCTAGGAGGAATAATTATGAGAATCGCGATGGCCGGTAATCCCAATAGCGGAAAGACTACCATGTACAACGCCCTCACAGGACGGAATGAAAAAATTGGTAACTGGG
>Ga0310691_10007417_pt1 | contig 11436 bp, 7 predicted proteins | sample 176DNAGHGlowgp2_FD_203887 | JGI IMG/M metagenome (GOLD analysis project Ga0310691, IMG submission 203887) | Sheep rumen microbial communities from Palmerston North, Manawatu-Wanganui, New Zealand - 1766 DNA GHGlow gp2 (v2) (version 2) | ecosystem: Host-associated > Mammals > Digestive system >... | reverse complement strand
GGTAACCAAGACGCCCCCGTTAAGTCGGTAATTATTTGCAATCGGAAAGCTTGCTTTCCGGATAGCAAATAATTGCCGACGAAGGAGGGCGGGAACAACGTTACCGCCCTCCACATGAGCAAAAAAACGATTACCTTTATCTTTTTCCGTATCGTTTTTTTGCGAATGTAACGGGGGCGGGCCCCCTGCATCGCGGTGAGAATTGCAACCGGAAAGCTTGCTTTCCGAATCGCAGATGTTTCCGACGAAAGGGGGCGGTAACGCCGTTACCGCCCCCCGACATGAGCAAAAAAATGGTTTCCGTTTATTTTTTTCCGAACCATTTTTTTGCGAATGTTCCGGGGGATTGCAATGCACGACCACGAAAGGTTAAAAGGGTGACAAACGAATGAAGAGACTCAAATCTTATCTGTTGTCCATGGACAACAACACAACAACATACCGCGAAATGTACGCAGCCGACACCATGATTCCTGCAGGCACTCCGGGCAATCCCTACGGAATCCCGCAGTTCGTCAGCGAGCCCACATTCTGGTATGAGGACATCTCCTTCACCATCGAGATGACCAACAAAAACGCACTGGACCGTCCCACGATTCTGATGCAGATTCCGGCGGAAAAATTAGGAATCGACGAATACCCCGTTGCGGCAGCCGACGAATGCTACCGCCAGTGGATCCGGCAGCTGGAATCGATGAATGCGGAACTGTACAACCGAAACAAACCCTTCGAGATGACGGGATACTACTTCTACGTACAGCCCGGAGGAGAGATACTCACAAGAAACTCGGCGTATTTTACTATGCGGCCGCGAAAAGACTATTACAATGCAGGCCAGAACAAGATCATACACTTCCGTCCCGAGGAGGTCGGTGAGCCGCAGATGTGCGTGAGCATGCGGTTTCAGGTGCAATTGCCGCATAAACGCATCAAAAAAGTGCTGTCCATGATGGTGGAAGACATTCCGCAGGCAGCCCTCATGTTTGTGCGGGGATTCGATTGCGAGCGTGCGAAGGAAGTGATTCTTTTGGCCCGCAAACAAAAGGAGCTGCGGGAGTGGCTTAGGACCAGTGAGTACTGCGCATTTGTCGCAAACGGAAGTATCTTGCCCAGAGATTCAAAGACGAACGGACCGCTTGCGGGCGCAATCCCGTTCACCGCTCCGAAGGAGGACACCGTCACGGCCTGCGGTATCGAAGGCTTAGGCATCCGAAAGGGTGTCACGGTCATCACCGGCGGCGGTTATTCCGGCAAATCGACGGTGATCGACACCGTCTCGGCCGGCATCTACGACCACGCTTTGGGCGACGGACGAGAGCTGTGCATCACGGACGAGACCGCGATGACAATCTCGGCGGAGGACGGCCGGTGCGTGAAAAGCCTGGACATTTCCCCGTTTATCGCGTGGCTTCCTTGCGGAAGCACGAAGAATTTTACGACGGAACACGCCTCAGGCTCCACGTCCCAGGCAGCCAACATTCTGGAGTCTGTTGACTGCGGCGCGAAACTTCTGCTGATCGATGAAGACAAAAGCGCCACCAACTTTATGATTCGGGACAGTCTGATGAAGGATTTGATACGCAGGGAACCGATAACGCCCTTTACGGAACGTGTGAACGAGCTGTTCAGAACGTGCGGTGTCTCGACGATCCTGGTTATCGGCGGAAGCGGCGAATACCTGGGAATCGCGGACAACGTCCTTCTCATGGATGAGTACCGGATGTACAACGTCACGGCACAGGCCAGGGCTCTGGGCCAAATGCATGTGCAAAGCCGGGTGCATCCCGAAGGGGAGACTTTCCAAGCGTCAGCGAACAACGCAGATGACGCGACGAAAATGCCTGTTCCGGCAGTCAAGCCCGTTCCGGCACAAGCCTGGCACCAGAACCGCGTCCTTCTCGCAGATGGCTTCACGCCCTACCCGAAGCAATTCGGGCCGCAGAAGCTCGAGGTTCCCGACGTCGGCTTCATCTTAATCGGCGATGAGAAAATCGACACCAATCTGTTGCATGACATCGCATGCCAGGAGCAGCGCACCGCCATAGGGTTTATGCTGCGGCTTTTGGAGGCGCGACAGAAGGAAGCCGCGGTGGATCTCACCGCATCCGTGCGACAGTTGTACGAAGAAATCGCGGCAAATGGCCTTGACATCGTCTACTCGGGAACTTTTCCGGGGTGCGAGCGATTTCTGGCCTGCCCGCGGGAGAGCGACCTGTACGCCGTGATCAACCGCATGCGGAGGGTCCGCTACCAAAGCCCGCAGTAAAGGGAACCGTTAAAACCAGTCATAAGACTTGATTGCAAAGCTCAATTTCCGTCGTAAATAAAGATGCCGGGGAAGCATGTAAGGTGCTTTCCCGGCATTTCATTAACGGTTGTCTGCGGAATAATTGTAAACGTTACGGTTGTAAACGGAACGACTTACACCTCTCCTGCCGCAATCCGCACGCATTCGTAAGCGCCGTTGTAGTCGCCGTTTCGCTTCATGTCATTGATGCGGCGGCACATGTGAATGAACAGCTCCTTGTCCGCGAGCAGGCAGTCAATCATATCGTTGGCCGACTCTTCGGTTGCACACTCAAACGTCCCGTCTCCGGCCTCCTGCGAACAGATGGCGCCGTAGACCTCGTGGCCGCCGATGTGCTTCATGAACATCTTCGGAATCGGGTAATAGGCGAGCTCGCTCGGTTTTGTAATCAGGACGTCACACTCGGGCATCAGCAGATTGGTGGCGTAGACCGCCTTGAAGATGTCCGGATCACAGATGATTGTGACGCCGTCGGCATCCCTGTCGCGAAGCCCCTTCACGTATTCCGTAAGTCCATCGTAATCATCGGCAAATGCATGCACGGTAACATCGGTCAGCATCTTCTCAATCTTCTCGTAAACACCGGCGTGGTCGCCCGCGTTGATAAACACCGCTGCCTTTCCCTTCCTTACGTACGGAAGAAGATGCAAAAGCATGGCTTTGAACTGGTCAAAGCCCGCGCCGGCGCCTCCGACCGTCATCAGGAAACGCATCGGCGCTCCCTCCTCGGCTCTTTTGATGCGCAGCGCGTTGTCCTCCTCGAGATTGACCAAAAGCTCATGGTCCACATACCGTCCGACCATCCGAAGCGCACTCTCGGGAATCCCCTGAAGGTGGTTCTTTGAGAAGCCGTGCATCATCTTGTAACCGAGGTAGGCAAACGGCGTCTGCACGGTGTGCACCGCGCCTTCGGACAGATGCAGGGCCATCGGCCAGTTGTCCGGAATCGCATTGACGACATGCGTCATCCCCGCGTGCACCGCTGCCTGACTCGGCCAGACATGTGTTGCGATGTAGGGAACATCCTGCGGAAGCGGGGTCAAAAGCGGCGCCAAGAGCTCTGCATTTTTCTGGTCCTTGGCATTGTATGTAATCTTCCGGAAGCCCTCCTTGTTGAGCGGTTCCCAGACAAAACGGTTAAACAGTTTAGATTTTTGAGAGATTCGGGAAGCCAGGGAATACATGTTGTTCTGCTCGCGAATCATCTTGGAACCGGTGGCGTCAAAGCCCGCGAGATCGAGCCAGTACGGCGTATACCCAAGCGCACGGGCAGCGGAAGCCATGGCGATACTGATCCGGTAGTGACCGAAGCCCATGCGGATATTGCCGACGACCAGCGCCTTTTCGGAGAGCTCCGCGGGCGTCTCGGAAAGCACAAGCTTCTTCACACCGATGCCGCTGAGCGCCGGAACCTCCTCCACGCCGTAGCAGTACTTCGTCTCCGAGTCGTCGCCGTATTTGTCCAGATATTTCTGTTTCTGCTTCTCCGCCTTTGCGATTGTCCCCCGGTCGATTCGGTTTCCGAAGATCACGCTTGTCTTGTCTTTTTGCGCCTCCTCGTCCGTAGGCTTCGTTTTCTCGATGAGAGTGCCCTTCTCGTAATCGTAGCCGAAGAAGCGCTTGACGCCGTCCAGTTCAAATGCAACAACGGCGAACCGGCCTTTGTTTCGGAAGCCGAACCGCTTTGCCCTGCGGAAGATTGCAAGCGCATCCTCGAGGACCGCCTTCTTCTCCTCATCATACTCGCTGATCTTATCGGATGTCATCAAAAGAGAGCCGAACAGCGCATTCACCTTCGTGAGCGCCTTACGTCTGGCCGGCGACATCTGCATATTGTCATCGCGCAACAGGAAGACATCGGGATCGTTGAGGAAAACATGACCGTTTAAGCAGCTGCGGAACAGGGTGTTGCGAATCGTCACCTTCGTGGAAACCCTCTCCGGATGCATCGCCTTCATGTAAAATGCGTCGTCGAAGGACAGGGACACGTCCGGGCCGATCCGACAGTAATCAAACCTCTCAAAGCCGTTGGAGAGCGTCGCACCGCATCCGAGAATCAAGCGGTCGGCAAGCTCCTCCCGCAGGATTCCATAGGCAAATTCCGCCGTTTCACTCCGCGTCTTCCCCAAAAGCGGGCACAGATTGACCGCGTAGAGGAAATCCAGTTTGAAGAAATCAAACCCAAGTTCTTTGTAAAAGCGAAGAACCCTGCGGACATACTCCACAGCCTCTTGGTTGTTCAGATTAAGCGGCATAAACCCGCTCCAGTTGGATCCGGCGTAGATCGGATTGCCGCCGGAATCCTTCGCAAGCCAGTCCGGATGCTCCGAAGCAAGCTTCGATTTCGTCTCCGCGACGAACGGCGAGAGCCAGATTCCCGCAAGCATGTTCTTTTCGTGAATTCGGTTGACGATGCCGCCGAGGCCGTTTGGGAATTTGCCGGAATCGATGTCCGTCCAGTCGCCGACATACGTCTCGAATCCGTCGTCAATCTGGAACAGCTCAAACCGCTCATCCGCGGCGTCAAGCGCCTCCGAAATCACCTTCTCGTTGATGTTTTGATAGTGATTGTACCAGGACGTGTAACCGAACAGCTTCCGGTCGGTCCGCGGCGTAAAGCGCTCGAAGTAAGCCTTCCCGTCGCGCCCCGAAACGTAATCGAACACGACGAAACTCTCGCCGGCACTCAGCACACGCCCGTCGATATCGCTCTGTAAAAGAATTCTGCCGCTGCTCTCCTCAAACCAGATCAACAGGTAGGCGTTCCGATAATTCAGGTTGCCGAAGAAAATCGGCTTCTCCCCGGTCACGTACGCAAAATCAAACCCGACCGGCGTCTTTCTTCGATTCTTCCAAAACGCCTGGGAGCCGTACGCCGGAAAATGATACCGCTCCGTGAGTGCCTTCGGCAGTTTGCTCAGGTCATTGAGCGTCTCCCCGAGGGCAAATTCCCTTGTCTCGGTCCAGGACTGGTAACCGTTCGCCATGATTTTGCAATCCGGGGCATATTCATACTGCAGCAATATTTCGGCATTGCAAAGAACCACATCCTTAAGCGCTGTCACCGTGACGGTGCGCTGCCCTGCGGTCTTGACGGTTTCCACCCGGATGTTCCCGTCGCCGGAGGATACGGTGAACTTCCGGCCTTCCGAAAGATACGTAAACTTAAACATTCCGCTCCTCCTTCTCCTGTGCCGTCACCTCAGGCTCCGCCGGTTTCTCAATCACTTCCATGACGCGCTTCTCATCGTAGAAGAAAATGATAATCATGGCGATGATACATAACACCATGGCAATCACAAGGCTTAAGCGGTAGCCGGTGCCGTTGTTCCGGATCACCTCCGCGCCGGCATCGTCCGTACCGGTGTACTGTCCGATTACCGCAAGCGATGTGAAGATGATCATGGCGACGGACTGCCCGAGCTTGAACGCGAAGGTCCGCGCCGCATAGAACATGGCGTCACGGTTTTCTCCGGTCAGCACACAGTCACTCTCCGCGATGTCGGCTACAATCGCCTGCGGGATCACGCCGAGGATAGAAAGCGGCACGCCCACCAAGACGCAGATGATAAAGCCGTACGCGAGATTCGGGATGAAGCTCACCTTGCCCGCGAAGGACGATACGAAGAATGCAAAGCCGAACAGTGCAAAACCGACCGTGAGCAGTTTCTTCTTACCGAATCTGCGGGACAGAACATTGACGATCGGATAGCAGACAAAGGTGACAAAGGTCATGAAGATGAAGAGAACCATGTAGTTGTTCAAAGCGAGCAGGTTCTCCACATAGAAGATAAATCCCGTATTGAAAATCGTGATTCCGATCCAGTAGATGATATCCGAGAGAACAAACACCCGGAAGTGCTTGTTTTTAAAGGTCTTCGACAGAGACCGGAATGCATTTTCCTTCACCGGGGGCGTGTTGTCATACTCCTTCTCCTTGATGACAAATGCCGGAAGAAGCATGCACACAAGCGCGATGAGCGCCAGAATCACGAGCACCAGCCGCGCGCAGAAATAGTACTCCCAGCCGGTCGCATTCCGAAGCGCCTCCCAAACCATTTTCCCCGAGAACGCGATGCCGGTACCGACGATATACGTTAGGGAAATGTATGTGGAAATGTCCATTCTGTCCTTCTGGCTGCGGCCGAGCACCGGAATCAGCGCATTGTACGGAGTGCAGTACGCAGTCATGAAGATGTAGAACAGCACCATGGTCACGGCGAGCCAGACGATGTTGACCGGCGACTCCCCGCGCACCGGGCAGCAGAAAATCAGCACCGTCAGCGCGGCAAACGGAACCGCCGCGACGCGCATAAACGGAATGCGCTTGCCGTTCTTGCTGTCGCAATTGTCCGACATTCCGGCGATCCACGGGTCGGTCACGGCGTCAACAATCCGGCCGCACGCCGTAATCAGTCCGATCACCGTGAGTCCGATGAAGGTCGCGCTGGTCACGAAGGTGATGACTCCGTTGTCCGTCGAATCCGGCAGATAGAAGTTCACCAGCAGGTTGGAGACAATGCCGGCAAGGATTGACCATCCCAGCTGTCCGACTGCAAAAACCCATTTAATCTTACCTGATACCTGTTTCATAAAAGCCCTCCTCTTTCGCTTTACACGCTGAGCATCTTATTATGAAAATGATATCATAGGCAACTGCCGGATTCAACAAGGTTCCCCTGTCCCAGAATACGATTTTCCCTTAAAGCATGTATTTATGACGGAAAAGCAGTCATATTTGCTCGGCGTCTGTTAATGCATCCATCGATGTTCGGAGTATGTCTGCGAGCTCCATAAAGAGCGGCATTTCCGTCCCCGGCTCCACTCTTTCTCCCTCGGAACACGCGTCCAGCGCGATGCCCGGCTTTTCGGCCGGATTCATGATACCGCATGCCCGGCGTAGAGGGAACGCACTGTTTGTATCATTGGTTGAGGCATATTTCAACGTTTCGTGAAATTACCAACCGCATCGCAAAAAACAACTCCCGATTCAACTTTCAATCGGGAGTTCTACTGATAATTGCTTTTTGTTTATTTCTCCACTTTGGGTCGAGGTCGCATTCCAGCACATAGTCATTGCCTTCACCCACAATGCTTACCTTGCTTCCCACCGGGAACGTGTCCTCGTTCACACAATCGGAGACCAGCATGCGGATGCAGGTTTCCGCGCCGCCGATTTCGGCAAGCACCGTCAACGTGCGCATGCAAACACCTTCTTCCGCCGCGCAAACGTCCTTCGGCGCCCGGATTTCAAAGCGGAGCACGACAGCCTCTATGGGCTGGCTGTAGGATAGCTTTAGGCAATAGTACTCTTCCGAATATCTGTATAAAACAAAGGACAAAAAAGCAAAGAGAATAATAACTGTCGCACAGATTTCCGCCTCGTTCTGCTGGAAGATAAACGGAAAAACCCACAATGCTATCGCCATTCCCGCAACAAACACAATGACCGCAATAAGAAGATTCCGATTGCTTTTCTTTCCGAGTACCGGAAGCGGCTCCAGCGTCGAGATGATATCCACGGGCCGGTTCACATCGGCAAGATAGCTGACATCCTCCACCACCTGCTCGTCGATGGCGAGAGTGCTTCCGCAGTAACCGCAAAATTTCATGTCCCCCGTCCGCGGCGCGCCGCAGTTCGGGCATTCCTCGCGATACCTTACAATTCTGGTAATCCTTTCCATACACCTCTCCGTAAAATTCAACCCTACAGAAAAAGCACGGCGGCTTTTGCAAGTCACCGTGCCCCCTTGGGATGTATGGTAAATCATTTTTACGCTCTTGTCAATATCCAACGCTTGTATTTTACGTAGTTTTTACAATTTCCCATACCCCCGATTTGCTTGCGCACAAGAACCTCAAACACCGGGAGCTGCCGCCCGTCCGCGCTGCATCTAAATGATCAGCGCAGGCAGAAGCAACAGCAACATCACAATCCATGCAACCAATCCTCGCAATACTTTTTCCATCGGTTTTCCTTTCCTCTTTCGATGCTTTTTTCTCTTTACAATTTCAATCTATCATATCCCGGCTCCGGTGTAAAGAGCCCGCGGCAAATGCATCCCTGCCCCTTCCGTTTTCTCTCAATTATTCACTGAATATGTTGCCATATTTGACGGCATGCTTGTCATATTTGCACTTTTACATGTTCCCGTCGCCCTGTGGAGCACCCTCGTGACCGCCCTGCACCCGCTCTGGAGGCAGCCGACCGCAGTCCCGGCCTTCCAACCGAATTCCCCCTTGACTTTTCAATCCGAACGTGCTACTTTTAAGATTGAAAGGTTTACATCGATAAACCATTAAGGCCGAATGGAGGAAAACTGCCATGTTGGATATTGAACTCGGCGCTGTCCAGGAGCGTTTCGCCGATCTTGTGTGGGAAAACGAGCCCGTGTCTTCGGGCGACCTTGTGAAAATCTGTGAAAGAGAGCTGAGCTGGAAGAAGCCTACCACATATACCGTTCTCCGCAAGCTCTGTGAAAAGGGGCTTTTGCAAAACGTCGACGGCATTGTTACGTCGCGAATCTCCCGGGAGGACTTCTACTCCGCGAAGAGCGAACAGATTGTGGACGACTCGTACCGCGGGTCGCTGCCTGCATTTGTCGCTGCCTTCGTCTCCAAGAAGGGACTCACTGCCGAGGAAGCGGAGGAGATTCAGCGCATGATCGACGCCTACCGGAAGGAGGTTTGACATGAACGCGCTGTTTTTACGCTTGCTGAATGCGGGAATCACCGCCGGCTGGCTGATTCTCGCCGTCATTGTCGCGCGGCTTCTCTTAAAGAAAGCGCCGCGCAGGGCCGTCTGCGCCCTTTGGGCGATCGTGGCGCTCCGGCTTTTGCTTCCCATCGACATCCAAAGCCCCTTGAGCGTGCTTCCCGCCTCCACGGCACTGTCCGTGCGGGAGGACACAGCGTCGGCAGATGCATCCCCTTCCGACGTTTCCCTGCCCTCCTCGCAGCAGTCCGGGCAGGACAGCTACGCGCAGATTCCCGGGGATACGATTGCCTCGGTCAGCGCTCCTTGGGTGGATGTCGCTTCTCGCGAAACCGCTTCCGACAGCTGTACCGAAACAACATATCGTAAGACCAATGCTGCGGACAACGCCTCCCAGACACCCGCGAACGATACTCCTGTGGCAGCAGACAACATCATTCCTGTGGCAGAAGGCAGCAATACGATTAAAGGCAACACCGCCAAAGCCGCAACAACCACCGGCGCGGCGGCTGCATTTGCCTTTTCGGCCGGAACAATCCGGTCGCTAACGTTCCTCTGGCTTGCAGGTATATTTGCATTCGCGGGTCTTGCGCTCATAAGCTTTACAAAACTTCGCGGCATGACCGCTGCCTCCATCCGGATTGCGGACCGCGGTTCCGACGGTGCAGACAAGGCCCGCGCAGACCGCATCTTCGCCTGCGACGAGATTTCGTCTCCGTTTATTCTGGGAATCCTCCGTCCGGGAATCTTTGTTCCGTCCGGACTTCGCGGGCGGGAATACGACTATGTCATCGCGCATGAAAAAGCCCATCTCGCAAGGCATGACCACTGGTGGAAGCCTCTCGGCTATCTGCTGCTTGCGGTGTACTGGTTCCAGCCGCTTTGCTGGATTGCCTTCTGGCTGTTCTGCAGGGACGTGGAGATGGCCTGCGACGAGCGCGCCGTTGCCGACATGGAGCGTGCGGAGATCGCCGAATACTCCCAGGCGCTTCTGAATTTAAGCACCCCGCACCGCACGGTTGCAGTCTGCCCGCTTGCCTTCGGAATGGTGAGCGTGAAACAGCGTATCCGCAATGTGCTTTCCTACCGTAAAGCGCCGTTTTGGATTATCGGGATGGTGCTTCTTGCGGGAATTGTCGTTGCCATTCTCTTCGGCACCGGACCGCGGAAGGCAGCGTCTGCCGACCGCACCGCGTCGCAGACGTCCGGCGAAACACCCCCGGATGCGATGGCAACCGATTCTTCGAACAGCAACCTGACTCCCGGAAAGGCGGTGGACGTCATGTGCCCTGAATTTACCGCGAGAATTACACAGATCAATGCGGATTCCGTCCTTGTGAATGTCGGGTCCGTTCCGCAGCTTGAGCGCTACTACCTGATAGAGATACCAAAGAGCGCCCTTCCTTCTTCGCCGGAAGTCCGGATCGGAGATCGTCTCGACGTTCGCTTCAACGGCATAATCATCGAAGGCATGCCCGCGCACCTGCAGCAGATTAACTCGGTTCGCGTCCGGCTTGAGCCATCGACCACCTCGGTTACCCTTGAGGAGCTCCGGGAATACTACCCTGAGGTGTTCCGACTCGGCCGCTCGGACGGCGTCACCATCGCAGTCTGGCAGCTGGGTGCGGGTAGTTACTTCTGTACATTCTTCTCGGGCACGACAATAAGCGTAGCGGAGATGTCGAATCAGATTCTCTCCCGGCCGAAGCTTCGGGTGGATACCGCCAAAACGATTCTCGAGTCCTTCCGTCTTCCCGAAGACAAGATTCGTATCGAGCCGGTGTATGCGCCCCACTCAAGTTATGCATACACCATCGACGATGCGTACCGCGCGAGTGTCCAAGCGATGTTCCTCGGCTCGGGCAACATCCGCTCCGAAGTCGTCTATACCAGACGAATCACGAGCCACAGCAAGGAGGAGTTCCTTCGCGACGCTGTCGATTACGAGCTTTACAAAAGCAGCGCGCTTGACAGTTGGCGGCGCATTCTCCCGGTCTTCTGTCTGGATTCGGACGAAGCCGTACGGAAGCTTGTCCTTGAGGACAATCCCGCCATGCGAAACATAAACGGCAAATCCTTCTCTTCCTTCCGCCACTCTGTCTCCGCGCGCCGTTTCTCCGGCTCGTTCTACGACGATTACATGCTTCTCGCCGTGATGATTCCCATGGGGATGGATTACCGGGTACAGCTTGACAGCATCCTTTGCGATAACAGTACGCTTTGTCTGAATCTCAAACGGACCGACACCTCCACGGTAACGCCCGACAGCTCCTACACCTGGTTTTTGATTGTCGCCGTGCCTCGCAGCTACGTGGAAGGACGCACGGAAATCTACGCTGACCTTCTGCCGGAGGGCTGATAACCGAATGACATTCCCGGTTTCGGACGGCCGACTTTTCCTTGCAACTTCCGC
>Ga0310691_10007414_pt1 | contig 11441 bp, 8 predicted proteins | sample 176DNAGHGlowgp2_FD_203887 | JGI IMG/M metagenome (GOLD analysis project Ga0310691, IMG submission 203887) | Sheep rumen microbial communities from Palmerston North, Manawatu-Wanganui, New Zealand - 1766 DNA GHGlow gp2 (v2) (version 2) | ecosystem: Host-associated > Mammals > Digestive system >... | reverse complement strand
AAGCTTGCAAGGCTTCTTCGGGAAAAGCGGCGGGAGCGGGGCGGCATCGACTTTGACCTTCCGGAATGTAAGATCACGTTGGATGAGAGCGGGAGGCCTACGGAAATAGGGCCTTATGACAGAAATGAAGCCACCAGGATCATTGAGGACTTTATGCTGGCGGCGAATGAAACGGTGGCTGAGCATTTCTTCTGGATGGATGCACCCTTTGTATACAGAGTGCATGAGGCTCCGGGGGAGGAAAAATTCCGCACCCTCAGCAGCATGATCGGCAACATGGGATATGCGATGAAGACCACGGACCGGTTTGGCAATAAAGTGGGAAGCGGAGAGATCCATCCCAAGGAAATACAGAAATTGCTGGACAAGATCCAGGGGACGCCAGAGGAAGCCATGATCAGCAGAATGGTCCTAAGAAGCATGAAACAGGCGAAATACAGTGACGTATGTCTCGGGCATTTTGGCCTTGCGGTGAAGTATTATTGTCATTTCACTTCCCCCATCAGGCGCTATCCGGACCTTCAGATCCATCGCATCATCAAGGATCAGCTACGCGGGAGACTAAACGAAAAACGCATGGAGCACTACAGGGAGATCCTTCCCGGCGTTGCGGAGCTTTCTTCCAAGCTGGAAAGACGGGCGGATGATGCGGAGAGGGAGACGGATAAGCTCAAGAAGGTTCAGTACATGGCTGAGAGGATCGGAGAGGTATTTGAGGGCGTGATCTCCGGCGTTACGGGCTGGGGATTGTACGTGGAACTGTATAATACCGTGGAGGGAATGATCCACGTTTCCAAGCTCCCGGGAGATTACTATTTTTATCAGGAGAAGACGGGAGAGATGGTTGGAGAGGCTACGGGGCGGAAATTTGTACTGGGCATGCCCGTGAAGATCAGGGTAGACGAATGCGACGAGGTGGCAAAGACCATTGATTTTTCTTTGGCGGAGGATGAGGAAAGTGAGTAAGAAGGAACCGAGGAAGCTGATCGCCAATAATAAGAAGGCGTATCATGATTATTTTATAGACGAGACGTATGAGGCGGGAATCGCGCTTCACGGGACGGAGGTAAAGTCCATGCGTCTTGGAAAATGCAGCATTAAGGAGAGCTTTATCCGCATTGAGAACGGAGAAGTTTACGTTTATGGCATGCACGTAAGTCCCTATGAGAAGGGAAACATTTTTAACAAAGATCCCCTCAGGATCAAAAAACTTCTTCTGCATCGGGCTGAGATCAATAAGCTACAGGGAAAGATCAAGGAAAAAGGCTATACCCTCGTACCGTTGGAGGTATATTTTAACGAGGGAAAGGTCAAGGTGGAGATCGGTCTTGCACGGGGAAAGAAGCTCTATGACAAGAGAGAATCCATCGCAAAGAAGGATCAGATGAGAGAGGCAGAGAAGGAATTTAAGGCGCGGTTATTGACGAAATGATAAAAAAAAGATATACTCTTTTCAATAAGGGCTAGTAAAGGTTTCGACAGGGGCCTTGCAGCTGGAGAAGCTATCCGCACGTCATGCGTTAAATGACAACCTAAATATAAACGCTGAAGATAATACTCAGTTAGCATTCGCAGCGTAAGCTGTGGATGACGTCGCCCTAGGGCGGCTTGTCCCGCCTGTCGCACTCACACGGCAGGGCCGGGGCATCATGATTGTGAGAAACGACGTGTGCAAAGCTTTGAGCGCATGGGCGTAACATGAAGCTACCGAGCCTTATGGATTGTTCGTTTTCCATGAGGGGAGGGAACGGGAAGCTTCGGGCTTCCGGAAAAATGAACTATGATAGTAGAAGGACAGGGAATGGGCTTTTGGACACGGGTTCGACTCCCGTCTAGTCCACTTAAGACAAATCCATGGGATGAGGGTCATGCCATGGATTTATCTTAATGCAGTCAGGCAAAAAGGACTTGTTGGCAAAAAGGACTTGATGACGTAAAGGATTTGAAGACTTAAAGAACTTGCAGATGCAAAAGAAAGATGAGGAGAGAGAAAAATGTTTTGTTCAAATTGTGGAAAGGAAGTACCTGAAGGCACGAAGTTCTGTGGCTTTTGCGGAACTCCGGTAGCGTCTGAGAAGGCGGAGGCAGTAAGCACCGCTACGGAAGCTGCAGCAGAGGCGGCAAGCACCGCTACGGAAGCTGTAGCAGAGGCGGCAAGCACTGCTACGGCAACTGCGTCGGAGGCAGTAAGCACTGCTCAGGCAACGGCGGCAGAGGCGGCAAACGTGGCGCAGGCCAGTGTTTGGGAAAACCCTCAGGGCGGGCAGGAGCCTGAAAAGCCTAAGAAAAAAGGAAAGGGCGGCGTGATCGCCGGCATTCTTGTGGCCGTGGCGGCTTTGGCGGCTGTGATCGGCGGCTTGTTCCTGTTTGCAGGCAAGAGTTTTGAGAATACCATTCACAAGACCTTTGACAAACCCAAGGATTATTATACCTACGTAGAGAAAAAGAACATCACTGCCTTGAAGGAGAAGGCAACCACCGGTCAGGTACAGAAGGTATTTGAGCAGCTGAAGAATACGGAAGGCGGCGCTACGGAGACCGTTACCTTAAAGCTGGGGCCCCGGGGAAAAGAGTATGCTGCCCTGGCAACCACCGCAGGCGTAGATCTTTCCTGGCTGGAGAGTGCGGGAATGCAGTACTCCGTTATAATGCAGGATAACAAGATCAGTGCGGAGCTGATCCCCATTTTAAACAACGTAAATATTCTTAAGGCCGAGATCCTGATGGACGTACAGGCGGGAAAGCTTTATGCCGGACTTCCGGAGCTTGCGAGCCAGTATTTCTGCATTTCCGCAGGTGACGATTATGATTTCGAAGAGATCCGGGAGCAGATGGGGAAGATCTTCGAGATCTATGGAAAGATGCTCGATTCCTATCCCGATGCGGATACGATGGAGAAGCTTGTCAATAAGTATTACGACCTAGTCATGGAAAACATTGAGGAAGTCGTAAAGTCTAAGGCTACCATCGAGGCGGGCGACGTATCTGAGGAATGCACGCTTCTTACCATTGAGCTGAAGGGCAAAGATATTGCAAAGATCGCGAAGGCAGTCATGGAGGAATTGAAGGATGACGAGGACGTTAAGGAAATGATGTTCTCCTTCTATGAAGCCTTTAAGGAAGTGGATGAAAATATCAATGGCGAGGATATGTATAAGGAGTTTCAGGAAGACCTTGATAAGGCCCTGAAAGAATTGGATGAAGAAGAGATTGACATTGACAAGCTTGTCCTTGAGAATTACGTTGACAAACAGGGTGCCATCGTAGCAAGAACGATCACCGTGAAGCACGATGATGAGACCATGGAAGTCAAGGTGGCATGGCTTTCCAAGGATGATAAGAGAGGATTTGAACTTTCCGCAAAGGGCGGCGACGATGACCTTACGATCGTAGGCAACGGCACGGAAAAGGGCGGAAAGTTTAACGGAGAATTTGTTCTTTCCGTAGATAAGAAGAAGTACGTTAATTTTGGCATCGAGGATTATGACGTAGAGGCGGCAAAGGATGGGAAGCTGTCCGGAATCTTTACCATTAAGCCCGGCAAGGATGCGGATTTGGAAAGCCTGATCGCAGAAGCAGCAGAAGAGGTGGATAACAGCGCACTGTCCGCACTTCTTTCCACACTTAAGCCTTCCCTAAAGATCAAGATGGACGTAGAGGAAAATAAACATGACGTTGACCTTTGCATTTTGGATGATGGCACGGAGCTGATCACCATTAGCGTGTCCGGCAACGAGATCAGCGATCCCGAGATCGTGATCCCCACGGACGTGATCAATCTTGAAATCGATGAAACACCCAGCAAGAAGGTCCTTTCCGATTACGTTAAGACGCTTGACGTTGACAAGGTGATCAACGCACTGAAGGAAGCAAACCTGCCGAAGGAATGGACGGACGTTTTAGATCAGTATAAGGCATTCCTTCCTCAGATCGTTGAGAACATTCGATAATAAGGTACGGATAAAGCATGATTCTTGAGATCAAGTCACTTCAAAAGAAATACGGAAGGAAAGTCATTTTAGATGGCGTGGATCTTACGGTGAAGGGCGGAAGCTGCGTTGGACTGTTAGGCGGAAACGGAAGCGGAAAGACGACGCTTTTGTCCATCTTGGCCGGCATGATCTCGGCTGATTCCGGAAGCTTTCGGGCGGAGGGAAAGGAAGGAAAGGCCAGGATCGGGTACGTCCCGCAGGGAACGCCGCTTATAGAAGAGCTTTCCGCAAAAGACAATCTTAAAATGTGGTATGATTCAGAAACCATGAAAAAGGAATTGGAAAGCGGCGTGCTTAAGACGCTGGGCGTAGACGCCTTCTTAAAGGTGCCCGTAAGAAAGATGTCCGGCGGAATGAAAAAAAGGCTTTCCATCGGCTGTGCCGTATCGGGAAAACCTGAAATTCTCTTGTTGGATGAACCGACGGCGGCGCTGGACATTGCTTGCAAGGATCAGATTTATTCTTACCTAAAGGCGTTTTGTAATGGCGGCGGCATTGTTTTGCTGGCCACCCATGACGTACATGAAATTGAACTGTGTGATCAGTGTTACGTATTAAAGGACGGAAAATTAAACGAATGGCAGTATGACGGCGACGTACATAAGCTTGCCCGGTGGATTCAATGAGATATTTCAAGTATTTTTCCGCACAATTAAAGAGAACCTTAAAGCTTGCAGTGGGAGTGTTTCCTACTGCAATGCTTTTATTTGCCTGTCTTGGGGCGGCGGCCTGGCTGTTTTTCAGCAGTGCATGGTTTACCGAGAAGCAGGAAAAGTATAAGATCGGCGTTGTGGGAAAGATCGACGAAACGTATCTCGGCTTTGGGATCTATGCCGTTCAGACGCTGGATTCCACCAGATTTATGGTGGATTTCATTCCAATGGAAGAGGAGGAGGCAAGGGCGGCTTTTCGAAACGGTGACGTGATCGCTTACGTAACGGTACCGGACGAATTCCTGGATTCCATAATCTATGGGCGGAATGACGTTCCCTTGGGTTACGTGGTGTCTGAAGGGCAAAAAGGACTGGAAGGATATCTGATGGAGGAGCTTTCCGTTGCGGTGTCCAATCTGGTAACCAGCTCTCAGTGCGCCATCTACTCCATGCAGGAGGTGGCAAGGCGTCTTGGAGAGACAAAGGATCTGCGGAAGTGGACGGATGATTTTAACCTTAGGCTGATCGGTTACGTACTTGGAAGAACCGGACTTGCGGAGCTGGAAGAACTTGGGTTATCCAAGGGGCTTCTGGTAAGACAATACTATTTCTGTGCAATTGTTCTGTTATTTACGTTTCTGTTTGGCATTACCGGCGCGGCCTTGTTTCTTGGGAGGAATGAGGGCTTGGGTAAGTGGATGAAGCTGCGAGGGATCGGCCCCGTAATGCAGGTCCTTTGCGAATTTGGCTGTTACTATCTGCTTGCCTTTGCTTGCGTAGCCATCCCGCTGACAATTTTGAATCTGATTACGGGGCAGATGTCGTTTTTAAATTGCAGGATCTGGATGGATGATCTTCTAAAGGTCACCGCGGTGGTGACGCTTCTATCCTCCAGCATGCAGTTTGCCATTTATGAGACGGTAAAAAACCCCGTGGCTAATCTGCTTTTGCAATTCATCGGCATTCTTGGCATGGGATACGTATCAGGGTATCTTTATCCCGCATCTTTTTTCCCGGAGGGTATTGCTCATTTTGGGAGCATTCTTCCTACGGGAGTTGCCTTTCAAAGAATGTCTTCGTCGCTTTTTGGCGTGGAGGAAGGAAGGGCTTCGGCACTTCTTTTGGCCTACGTTGGAGTGTTTTTGGTCACGTCCATTCTTGTTAGAAAATGGCGGGTTTTGAAGGAAGACAGATAGATGAAGCGAGTTTTGACCTGGTTCGTGCTGACGGAAAAAAGACTGTTCAAGAAGATCAGTTACATTGTAGTCCTGCTCATGGTCCCCGTGCTTGTATGGGGGCTGATGCGCGGCGCAAGGCAAGAGGCCGGCATGGTGACCATCGGCCTTTATGCCGATGCCGGTGAGGGAAGCTTTTCCGAGGCGATGGTCCGGAAGTTTATGGAAGAGAAAAGCATCCTGAAATATGAGATCTTTGAAACGGAAGAAGCAGGCCGCAGGGCTCTGGAGGAAAGCAGGGTGGATGCCCTCTGGATCTTTCCAAAGGATCTGGAGGAGGAGCTTAGGGCGCTTGCAAAGAAAGGCCGGATAAGGCCCTTGGTCAGGGTGATCGAGAGAGAGGATGACGTGGCGCTGATCTTTACAAGAGAAGTTCTTTGCAGCCGCATATTTCCGAAGTTTGTATATTTTGCATACGTGGATTACGTGAAATCGCATCTTGGGGAGGAAGCGGTTTCGGAGGAAGAGCTTCAGGAGATCTATGACGGGATTCTTTGGAAGGGAAACCTCTTTTCGCCGGAGGTGATGGATCAGAAGAAAGCGGATGCGGACAGCTACGTGCTTTCGCCTGTCCGGGGACTCCTTTCCATTTGGCTTGTGCTTGCAGGCTTTGCGGCATTATTGTATTATATAATGGACGTAAGGAAGGGCGTATATGACATGATCCCCCAAAGGAAAAGGCTTGCCTATGCCTTTGGCATGCAGGGCGTTGTCTTGTTAAATTGCGGCATTGTTTTCCTGGGGGCATGCCGGATTTTAGGCGTTCTGGGGAATCCGGTGCGGGAAGTGGTTGCCTTATTGCTTTTTCTGATCGCCATTTCAGTATTTTGCACGTTCCTTGGAATGGTGCTGCGCAGGGAGGATGCCATAGGAGTTTTGATCCCTTTTGCAGTGCTTTTCATGGTGGTTTTGTGTCCCGTGTTTCTTGACCTTAGGCAGATCGGGGCCATACGGGGGATCTTTCCGCCTTACTTTTACCTAAAATCCATTTCGTCAGGGGAGTATCTCGTTAACCTTGCGGGATATGCGGTGAGTGGATTACTGCTTTGCATGCTGATGAATTTGAGAACTCAGAAAAATTCTTAAGAATAGAGGATTAAAACATGACCTTAAAGGAATTGGAGATTGGCGCCCAGGCCCGGATCGAAGAGGTAAAAGGGGAAGGCGCCCTGCGACAGCACTTGCTTGACATGGGCCTGCTTCCCGGAGCCTTGGTAAAGGTTGTAAAATATGCGCCCATGGGGGATCCCGTGGAAGTGCAGATCCACGGATATGAGCTGACCCTGCGCCTGGCGGATGCAGAGCAGATCCTTGTCAAAAAGGAAAAGGCTGAAAGCAAAAAGAGTGATGACGAGGAACTGATTCCCGCGGGAAGGGAAGGCGCGTCAAGGCACGGGAAAAAGACGGCGAGGCCGGAGGAAAAGAACCGTGGGAAAAAGGTGGAGCATCCCGGTCTTGGCGAAGGGGGGAAATATCACGTAAAGAAAGATGAGAACCCTCTTCCGGAAGGGACGACGCTTACCTTTGCCCTGGCCGGAAACCAGAACTGCGGGAAAACCACCCTGTTTAATCAACTTACGGGTTCCAACCAGCACGTGGGTAATTTCCCCGGCGTGACGGTGGACCGGAAGAGCGGTTCCATTAAAGGAACGACGGGTACGGAGATCACGGACCTGCCCGGCATTTATTCCCTTTCGCCATATAGCAGCGAGGAGATCGTCACCAGACAGTTTATCATTCATGAAAAGCCCACGGGCATCATCAACATTGTTGATGCCACGAACATTGAGAGAAACCTGTATCTCACCATGCAGCTCATGGAGCTGGAGGTTCCCATGGTATTGGCCCTGAACATGATGGATGAGGTAAGGGGAAACGGCGGTTCCATAGACGTAAACCGCATGGAGGCGGCGCTGGGGATTCCCGTGGTTCCCATATCCGCCGCAAAAAATGAAGGCGTGGATGAGCTGGTCACCCATGCACTTCACGTGGCGAAATATCAGGAAAAACCCGGGCGGACGGACTTTTGCGGCGCTGACGACAATGGAGGCGCGGTACACAGGTGTCTTCACGGTATCATTCACTTAATAGAGGACCATGCAAAGAAAGCAGGGATCCCCGTGAGATTTGCCGCCACAAAGCTGGTGGAGGGGGATGAACACATATTAAATGCCCTTGCACTGGATCAAAATGAGAAGGAAATGCTGGAGCACGTCATCAGCCAGATGGAGCAGGAGCGCGGGCTGGACCGCGCGGCGGCCATTGCGGACATGCGTTTCCTTTTTATTGAAAAGCTTGTGGAAGAGACGGTGGTAAAGCCCAGGGAGAGTAAGGAGCATGAACGGAGCACAAAGATCGATAAGCTTCTTACGGGAAAATATACGGGCATCCCGTTCTTTGTCCTGATCATGGCGGCGGTGTTCTATCTTACGTTTAACGTGATAGGCGCATTTTTGCAGGGACTTTTGGAGCAGGGAGTGGAATGGCTTACGGGGCTTGTGGAGAAGGGCTTTGCCGCATGGAACGTGAATCCGACGGTATCTTCGCTGGTGATCGACGGCATCTTTACCGGCGTGGGGAGCGTCATTAGTTTTCTGCCCCTGATCGTGACGCTGTTTTTCTTTTTGTCACTTCTGGAAGATACGGGTTACATGGCGAGAGTGGCCTTTATCATGGATAAGCTGCTCCGCAGACTCGGTCTTTCCGGACGGAGCATTGTGCCGATGCTGATCGGCTTTGGCTGCACGGTGCCCGGAGTTATGGCAACCAGAACCCTCCCTTCGGAGAGAGACAGGAAGATGACGGTGCTTCTTACGCCGTTTATGAGTTGCTCCGCAAAGCTTCCCATCTATGGATTCTTTACTGCCACGTTTTTCCCGAAATACGCGGGACTGATCATGGTGGGACTGTATTTCCTTGGAATTCTTGTGGGCATTGTTACGGCACTTTTATTCAAGGGAACGCTGTTTAAGGGAGAGGCCGTTCCCTTTGTCATGGAATTGCCGAATTACCGGCTGCCGGGGCTTAAGAACGTCTCGCAGCTTCTTTGGGAGAAGGCAAAGGACTTTTTGCAGAGGGCGTTTACCGTTATATTCATGGCGACCATAGTCATTTGGTTCCTTCAGACCTTTGATCTGAGACTATCCGTGGCGGAAGATCCCGGAGACAGCATTCTGGCGATGGTTTCCGGATTGGTGGCGCCTTTGTTTGCCCCCATGGGCTTTGGAGATTACAGGATCTCCACGGCGCTGATCTCAGGCTTTTTGGCAAAGGAGAGCGTGGTTTCCACGCTGACGGTATTGTTTGGAACGGCGGAAAGCTTAAGGGCAAGCCTTAGTACGGCTGCCGCAGGCGGACTTTTGGTATTTTGTCTTTTATATACGCCCTGCGTGGCTGCAGTTGCATCCGTAAAGCGGGAGCTTGGAAGAAAATGGGCATTGTTCATGGTGCTTTGGCAATGCGGCATCGCATGGATCTGCGCATTCATTACGCATTTGATCCTTACGGCTTTTTAAGAAGAAACCGTGAAAGCGGGAAAGGGGTATGACATGGCAGAAAAGAAGGAAGAGACGCTGACCGGTGCCAGGGTGAGGAAGAGGATTTTTGACATTATCCAGATCGGTACGCAGGTGGACGTTCCCAGTAAGATCTTTGACGTATTTATTGTCATCATGATCGTTACCAGCATTACGGTGACCTTCATGCAGACCTTTGACCAGATGGATCCCTATGACAACGTACTGCACGGGATCGAGCGGTTTACCATTGTGGTATTTATCATTGAGTATGCCCTCAGAGTGATCACAAGCGATTATCTTTATCCGGACAAAAGCAAGGCCGGCGCGGCCTGGAGCTTTATCTTTTCGTTTTACGGAGTTGTGGATCTGCTTACCATCATTTCCTATTTTTCCGTACTGGATTCCAATGGTATCGTGGCCTTCCGGATGATCCGGGCGGTGAGGATCCTGCGTCTGTTTAAGGTCAACACCAGTATCGATGCATTTAACGTTGTGGCGGAGGTCTTAAAGGAACGGAAAAATCAGATCCTTTCCTCCATTTTTATGATTGCCATGCTGATCATGGCATCCTCTCTTTGCATGTATGGATTTGAACATGACGTACAGCCGGACAAGTTTAACAATGCGTTCTCAGGCATTTGGTGGGCCATGTCCACGGTATTGACCATAGGATACGGAGACCTTTATCCCGTAACGATCGGCGGAAGGATCATTGCCATTGTCATCGCCTTGCTTGGCGTATGCGCCGTCGCCATTCCCACCGGCGTCATCAGTGCGGGATTTGTGGATTATTATGCGCGGGTTAAACGACTGGAGGGAGAAATCAGGGTTTCGCCTGACGTGAATACCTGCCTGACGCGCCTGGCGGCAAGGGCCGGACTTCAGCCGGATACCTACGTGGAGCATCTGATCCTGGAAAAGGAGAAGGAACGCAGGGACAAGACGGGAAAGAACGGAAAGAAGTAAGGACGGACAAATGAAATAACCATAACGGTAAATAAGACGGGAGGCATACAATGGAAAGCTTGAAGATTCTTGTAGTGGACGATGAGAGCAGAATGCGTAAGCTGGTGCATGATTATCTTCATCATGCGGGCTTTGAAGTATTGGAAGCGGAAAACGGGGAGGAGGCCGTGGAGGTCTTCTTTCGGGAGAAAAATATTGCCCTTATCATTCTTGACGTCATGATGCCTAAGATGGACGGATGGCAGGTTTGCAGGGAAATCCGGGAATACTCCAAGGTCCCGATCATTTTGCTGACGGCCAGGTCGGATGAGAGGGACGAGCTTTTGGGATTTCAGCTTGGCGTGGATGAATACATATCCAAGCCTTTTAGCCCGAAGATACTTGTGGCAAGAGTGGAAGCCATTCTCCGCAGGACAAGCAAGCTGACAAAGGAAGAGACGCTTGTATGCGGGCCCGTAAAGGTAGATAAGGTGGCCCATCAGTGCTACGTTGACGGACAGCCCATTGAGCTGAGCTTTAAGGAATATGAGCTGCTGGTGTATTTTATGGAAAATCAGGGCGTCGCGCTTTCCAGGGAGACCATTTTAAACCACGTGTGGAATTATGATTATTATGGGGAACCCAGGACCATAGACACGCACGTTAAAAAGCTTCGCAGTAAGATGGGGGCCGCGGGAGACCTGATCGTCACCATCCGTGGCATGGGCTACAAGCTGGAACAGGCGTAAGGGGGGACTTACGGACTAGGGGGCATTTTCATGCGTCATTCGATCAAGAAACAATTTGCACTGATCTTTATCATATTGATGGCCAGCGTCATCTTTCTTTGCTGGCTTGTCAACACGCTGTTTTTGGAAAAGTATTACCTGAGCAGGAAGACAAACGTACTTTATGATGCTTACGTTTCGATCAAAAAGGCTGCGGAGAACAACAGCTATGAGTCTGAGGAATTTTATCAGGAGTTAGAGGGCGTTTGCAGCCGGTATGACATTTCGGCCTTTGTCATGGATGCGGAATCTGAGATGAAATACGTCTCCACCAATGGCGGAGACAAGCTGGAAATGATCCTTTACGGGT
>Ga0310691_10007413_pt1 | contig 11442 bp, 14 predicted proteins | sample 176DNAGHGlowgp2_FD_203887 | JGI IMG/M metagenome (GOLD analysis project Ga0310691, IMG submission 203887) | Sheep rumen microbial communities from Palmerston North, Manawatu-Wanganui, New Zealand - 1766 DNA GHGlow gp2 (v2) (version 2) | ecosystem: Host-associated > Mammals > Digestive system >... | reverse complement strand
CGATCTGGTCGGAGCGGCTCTCGCCCCCGGTGTGGTTTACGGATCACCGCGTCTATGAAACCGTGATCCGCGCGGACGAGAAAAAGGGCATCCTCGGTGAGTACGCGCCGGGCTGGATCGGCTACCTTGCCGGGGTGTGCGCTGTGGGGCTTGTCCTCGCCGTTCTCGGCGTGCTGATCGTCCGGCGGCGGCATATGGAGTCCGCCGGTGAGATCGTGGCGGTGCCGGTCCTGCGCCCGGTGTTCCGGGTGTGCATGACGCTCGGCTGCGGCCTCGGCATCCCCATGTTTTGGGCGGCCGCCACTGCGGACTATCAGCCGACAAATTTCGCGCTGCTTGCGCTGTCGGTGCTCCTGTGCGCCGCGCTCGGCTTCTTCCTTGCGGAAATGCTCATAAAAAAGACCCTGCGCGTGTTTGACCACGGCTGGAAGCAGCTCGGCGTCCTCTGCGCTTGCCTGCTTGCGTTTCTGATCCTCACAAAGCTGGACGTGACGGGCTACGAGACCCACATCCCGGACAGGGCCGAGATCAAGTCCGTGGAGCTCACAGACTATATCGGCGGCACCCTGCGCGAGCCGGAAACCATAGATGCCTTCCTTGACTTCCAGCGCGGCGTGGTGGCGCACCGGGAGGAAAACCGCAGCGCTCTGCCCGGCCGGAGGGCACATAACATCTGGCTCACCTATCATCTCAAAAACGGCAAGACCTACCGTCGGTATTATCTGCTGCCCCTCAGCGATGAGCTCTACGCCGATCCTGGCTCCGACCTGCGCGCCTGGGAGCGGGTGATGAACATGCAGGAGATCCGCATGCTGCAGCTCTGGGCCAACGTCGAATGGTCGGAGGCCGACGTGGAGAATGCGTGGGTCGAGATCACAAGCGAGCGGGAAGGGGATATGAGCCCCAGGGTCGAAGCGCACGAACCGCTCACGCCCGCCCAGGCTGTGAGCCTCTACCGGGAGGCAATACTCCCCGACGCGGAGAGCGGGAACATTTACCACTGGCACCTCTGGGACAGCGAGGAGGCCCAGGCCGAGAGGACGAATCTTCTCGTCACCATCTATCTGCGCCGGGATGCGCAGGGCCAGGAGTATGCCCAGGTGTTCCCGCTGAGTGAGCCGGTGCTGACGTGCTCGGAAAACACCCTGCGCTGGTTGGAGGAGAACATGGGTTTGGAGCCATCAGAACAGATACATGGCGGCCATGATGACCAGCAGCTCGAAATCGCCGCTCTCCCGATAGAGCAGCCACAGAATCAGCAGTAAGAGTAAATCTTCGCTGTCAAGCTCCCCGAGGCCCGACAGCAGCCGCCCCGGCAGCAACCCCCCGAATGGCGGGGGCGGCGCAGGCCTCGGACGAGGCGGCGGTGTCATCGGCGGGGGAGGCGGCACCACGGGCGGGTAAGCGATAGGCTCCGGCAAATCGCTTACCCGCCCGGTGCTCGCGTCATAGCGTTTCATCGCCGCCTCCCGTCTCCATGGCAAGCCGCGCGATGCGGGCGAGCTTTGCGAGCCGGAGCGCGTTATTCAGTTTTCCCCGCCGCTTCTCCGAAAGGTAGGGCGCCATGGCCTTTAAAAGCGCCTGCTCCCGCCCCTCGCCGCCGCTTTGCATCAGCGAGGCGATGCGCCCCAGAAGTGCGGCGTCCGGCCCCGGCTCCGGCGGGGAATTTCCCTGTGCGCCGTCACCCATGAGCGAGCGGGCCAGCCCCGCGATCTGCTCCATCTGCTTCGGGTCGGACAGAATGCTGTTCAGTTGCCGCTCCAGATCGTCCACGGCGCTCACCTCCCGGGCTTCACTTCTCCATCAGTTTTTTGATATTGGCCGCAAGGCGTCGTCCCTCTTCGGTCGAGAGCACCGTGCCCAGCATGGCACGCAGGGCTTCTCCGTCCCCGGTCTGCGTCGCTTTTTGCAGCTTTTCCCCGTCCAGCATGGCGGAAAGTTTCTCCCCGTCCGCAGACTGAGCGAGGGCGCTTAACTCCGCACCCTTGCCGCTTCGTTCCAATTCCTGCCGAATATTTTCAAAATTCCGCATTGCAACTCACCTCGACATGCTTTATTATATTCACGCGAACGCACAAAGTTGACAGGAGGCGCGAGAATGATCAAAGCGGCGGTTTTTTCCGATACCCACGGCAACAATTTTCCCGTGCTGGAAGCGGCCCGGGCAGCACATGCCGACGTGCTCATCCACCTGGGCGACCATGACCGGGATGCGCAGCTTCTCCGCCAGGCCCTGCCGGATACGCCGCTGTACAGCGTGTGCGGCAACTGCGACTATGCGCCGCTCTCGCCTTCGACCATGACGGTTGCGCTCGGGCCGGTGAAGGCGTTCCTCACCCACGGGCATTTATACAATGTGAGCCCCTGGCACATGGACTCGCTGGTCTATGCCGCCGAGGAGCAGGGGGCGACGCTCGCTCTCTTCGGCCACACGCATAAGGCGGAGTGGAAGGAGTTGGGCGGCGTCACGCTCATCAATCCCGGCACCGCAGGCCGCGGCACGGTGCTCACCTGGGCGCTGGTGACGATCTTCGATAACGGCGCGATCTCGTGCGAATTTCATGAGCTTAAATAAAATGCACCTCCCTGTGGAACACTATCCGCAGGGAGGTGTTTTCATGAGCAAAAAGAAGAACAAACAAAAGCAGGAATCAAACCCGCGCCTCGATCCGGAAACGCGTATTGCCCCGCGCTTTGACAGCGCCACCATCGCAAAATTCCCCATTGCCGAACCGGGAGAGATGGGCTTTCGCGTCCTGGACGACTTCACCGAGGAGCATATCCAGTAGGGGACGCCGTCCCCTACTTGCATATCTTTGCAAAATCGTCTACAATATCCCCAAATCACACAGCGGGAGTGAAGAACATGCAGACAAAACTCAATTTTGCATCCGACTATATGGAGGGGGCGCACCAGAAGATTTTGCAGCGACTCCTGCAAACAAACCTCGAAAAGACCGCGGGCTACGGCTTTGACGAATACTCCGAGGCCGCACGGGAAAAAATCCGCAAAGCCTGTGAAGCTCCCGAGGCCGAGATCTTCTTCCTCGTCGGCGGCACACAGACCAACGCCACCGTCATCGACGCGCTGCTTCGCTCCTACCAGGGCGTGATCGCCGCCGAAACCGGGCACATCAGCACCCATGAATCCGGGGCCGTCGAGCACAGCGGCCACAAGGTGTTGGCCTTGCCGGGGGAAAACGGCAAGCTCACGGCCGAGGCAGTACAGGCTTGTCTCGATACATACGCGCGGGACGAAAACCGTGATCATACCGTCATGCCCGGCATGGTCTACATCTCCCAGCCCACGGAGTACGGCACGCTCTACTCGCTCGCGGAATTGGAAGCGCTCAGCCTCGTGTGCCGTGAAGCGGGCATCCTCCTCTACCTCGACGGCGCGCGCCTGGCAAGCGCTCTGGCTTGCCCGGAAAACGACGCGACACTTCCCGACCTTGCCCGCCTGTGCGATGCCTTCTATATCGGCGGCACCAAATGCGGCGCCCTTTTCGGAGAGGCGGTGGTGTTCCCAAAGAAGAACACCGTGCCGCACTTCTTCACCATCGTCAAGCAGCACGGGGCGCTGCTCGCCAAGGGACGAATCGCGGGCATCCAGTTTGACACACTCTTTACCGATGACCTGTACCTTGCCTGCGGCAAAAACGCCGTCGACAAGGCCGAGCGCATCCGCGTGGCCCTGCAGAATAAGGGCTATGAGCTCGCCTTTGACGCGCCGACCAATCAGGTCTTCCCCCTGCTTAACCCCGAACAGCTTGCGGCGCTCTCCAAAAAGGTGGAGATGAGCTTTTGGGAAAACCGCCCCGACGGCAGAACCGTCATGCGCATTGCCACAAGCTGGGCCACCACCGACGAGGATGTGGACCGGCTCATTGAAATCCTTTAAAATGAGAGCACCCCGGATCAAACGATCCGGGGTGTGCTGCGTCTAAATGTTTATCCCGCCAGCAGGCCCACCGCGACACGGGCAGCCTCGGCGGCGTCGGGGGTGCAGGCATCGGCGCCGATCTCCTGACAGAAGGCCTCGCTGCTGTGTGCTGTTATTTTTTCATTTCCAAATACGGCAGCTCTCCGAAGCCGTTCTTGCGGTAGACATGCACCGCGCGGCGGTTTTCTGCTTCCACCTCCAGCCGCAGGATCGCATCCGGGTACTTCTCCCCGATGAAGCGCAGAAAGCGGGAGCCGTGGCCCTGATCGCAGTGCGCGGGCTTTAAGTACAGATCCTCGATCCAGATGCAGAGCCTGCCGAACTCCGTGGAAAAGCTCTTGGCAACCATGGTATAGCCGATGATCGCATCGTCCTCGGTCAGAACGTAGCCTTCCAGATAGGGGCTTTCACCGATGCAGTTCTCGATATCCGCGCGGAAAATCTCCTCCGAGCCGTTGGTGGACACCGCGGGGGAGGTGTAGAATACGCGCATCATCGCAAGGATCTCTTCCCGGTGTTCGGCTTTCATGGGCTCAATGTTCATGTCTGTTCCTTTCTGTCAGCAAGACGCCCCGGTCATGAAGACCGGGGCGCGCTGTCGTTTTGTTTAACGCTCGACCGCCACGACCAGCAGGCGGTTGTTCGGCCTGTCGGTGATGCCGGTGGACAGCGTGAGGATGTGATCCCGGCCCGCGTCCACATTCATGTCGTCGAGCAAAATCGTGCCGGGCTGCCCGTCCTCCTGCAGGGACTGCAGGAAAGCCCACTGATCCAGAAGCTCGCCGTCCATGTAGTAGTCGGTGATGCGCCGGTCGTCATATACCACCACCGCAAAAACCTTGTAGACGTGCTTTGCGTTCACGGCGTAGATGTCGATCTCGCGGTGCGCGTCCAGGTATTCCACGTCGAGGTAGTTGCTGAGGCTGCCGAAGTAGCTGCCGTCGGCCATGTTGCGGCCGTAGACGACGGTGTTGAAGGTGTCGAAGGTCTTGCCGTCGACCTTGTTTGCGTAGATGGCGCCGGGTTTTCCGGCCGACCCGTCAAAGCAGACGTTGAGATAGTAGTCGTCGACTGTGTGCTGGAGGATGGGATAGTTGATGTCGGTGCCGGGGATCGCAAGGCCGCCAATCACGTCGTTATTCAGCTCCCACAATGTTGTCAGCGCCTGGGGCGGCGTATAGTCCGCGTATGCTTTCAGGGTGAACGCGGAACCGGCGAGGCACAGGATGCACAGCATGAGCGCCAGCCCAGCGGAAAGCGTGAACCGCAGCGCTCTTGTTTCAAGATGGTTGTTCATAACTTCCTCCGTTCTCCCTTTTTTCTATTCGCCGGACCGCAGCGGCCCGGCTTCCGTGTGCCCGCGGATACGGGCAGGGTTTTCTTTGAAAGTATTATAACATAACTTTCAAAAAATTGCGAGAGGGTTACAAAAAATTATCACTAAAATTTCAAGATGATTATTTGGTGACAATCACGAAACAGACTGTGCTTTCTCGGTTGCCACGATGAGCAGGCGGTTGTTCGGCATGCCGCCGACACAGGTGGACAGTGTGAGGATGTGGCCCTCGGTGCTGACCGGCACACTCTCGTCGATCACCGCTCCGAAATCCTGAAGTGAGCGCAGGAAGGCCATGCGGTCGGCCGGATTTTCGTCATCGTAGCGATCAGTGATGTAGCGGTCATCGTAGGTCACAACGGCACAGAGCTCGTAGCTGTGCTTTTCTGTGGGCGTGTAGATGTCGATCTCGCGGTGGGCGGCGCGAAAGTCCGCGTCGTTGTAGCTTTTGAGGCTGCCGAAATACGTACCGTCGGCCATGTTGTGGCCGTAGATGACCGTGTTGAAAGTGTCGAAGTTTCGCCCCTCCATGCTGTTTACATAGATGCAGCCGGGATAGCCGTAGGAGCCGTCAATGTTGATGTTGAGGTAGTGGTTGTCCTCCGTGGGGTGCAGGAGGATGGGATAGCTGATCGAGCTGCCGGGGATATCCAGCCAGGCAATCACGTGATGGTTCAGTTCCCAGCTTTCATAGAGCGCATCCGGCGGCGTATAGGGAACCGGCGTCGGGGTAGGAACCGGTGTTGGTGCCGGGGTCGGCGTCGGTGTCGGGGTGGGTGACGGCGTCGGCACCGGGGTGGGAACCGGTGTTGGGGTGACTGCAGCCCATCTGTACACTTCGCGACCGACCACAACGCCCGACACCGCAAGAAGGAACGCGCACAGGCACAGCAGTGCGATCAGGATTTTTCGTTTTTTCATTTCAAGTCCTTTTCACGTTAACAGGCTCAAAGACCAGGTTTCTCGACAGATCATTCTCCAGAATCATGCGGTAAACCTGATTTGATACAAGGTTGAAGGGTTCCGTATAATACTTGCCCAGGGCAAAAATCGGCTGTGTTTTGCACAGGACATGGGATTTCAGGTACTCTTCCCTGATTGTCAGCAGATACATGCTGTCTATCTGATACTGGATTTTTCCACAGTTTTCGCATACGGATTTTTCCTCGCCCCCGCCGAAGACGATGGCCTCCTGCGGGAGGACATCCAGAATCTCAACATAGAAGACATCCCCGAGGGGCAGCGCTGTTTTAGCCTGGAGAACATTGTGAAACTGAAGCGGCAAATGCGCGTTTTCCAATGCGGATCTGGCCAAGGGGTCGCAAAAGAGATGCTGATTCCCCAGAGAACCGTCAGATACGAAATGCCGTTTCCCCCATTTCACAGGCTTTTTCAGATAGAAAGTGGTGCCGACCAACTCTCTGTGCCGGTATTTCCCGTCACCAAAAGGCTCCGAAAAGGCGAAAGCTTCCTCCTCGCGTACCAGATCCAGCGTGGGATGAAAGCAGCGCATCGTGAGCCATTCGGCATCCAGAAGCTCCTGCTCCGCGTATTCTCTGCTTTGCACGTCGCTGCTGCCGGCCAGCGCGGCGATTTCGACGAAGGAGGCTTGATCCTCGTAAAGATCAAAGGAGACAGAATCCGACCTTGTCCCCGCCCACACATCGTGTTCATAAGGGACCTCGTTTTTCTCGAGCGCGTCTGTCAGTGCTTTGCTGTATTCACAAAAGAAATGATGCTTCACTTTCATCTGTCAACACTCCTGTAAGAAAACTCCCCGAGGCAATGATCCCCGGGGAGGCCTGAGTTTATACGGTTTTGGGATCGCGGCGGATCACTTCATGCTGCCGCCCATGTACACCATCTCGCTGTAATCGAAGGTGCAGGAGAGAACGGCAAAGTCATCGTCGTCGCAGATGTAGGTGCCGGGATACAGGCCGCTCTTGCCCGGGTAGATGAAGGTATGGTAGAGCACATCCTCGGGCCCAATCTCAAAATTCTCGATGGCGGTAAAGCTGCCGGAGGCGATGAGAACATTGTCCATGAAGATGGACATCTCAAAATCGCGGAAGTTGGAGACAGAGCAATCCGGGTTCAGATTGGTGAAGTAACCGTAGACGGAGACGGCGTCCGCGTCAATGGAGACGGCCACCGGGATATAGCGCAGCAGGTCGCCGCGGGTAGGCATGACGGCAAAAGCACCGGGCGCGGCCAGCGCAAATATCAGCATCAGCGCCATCGTCAGCGCGAGCACTCTCCGGGCAACAGGTTTCCGAACGGTCATAATCATATCCCCCTTGACAGGCAGATTTACATAATTTATGTTTAAAGTATTAAATCACATGTCCGACCCATTGTCAAGGGACGGAAGCAGAAAATATTGTGGAAAATATGAGAAAAACCACAAAATACAGTGGGTTTCTGCCTGCGCCTCCCTACAGTATATGCCGGGGGCTTTTGGTAAATTTCTCTTGATTTTTCCCACAGATACGGTAAAATAAACCTGTTGTAAAAATACCTTTCGGGAGGAATACAAAAATGACTTATGAAATGGACATTGCCGGCTTAAAGCGCGAACTGCCCCTGTGCAAGCTCAATGAGAACCTGTGCATCGGCGCCTTCGTCATGTTCGGCGATGTCGAGCTGACTGTCCATTGCGCGGCCGAGCTTCTTAAGCGCGCGCCGGAATATGACTACATCATCGCCCCCGAGGCCAAGGCGATCCCCCTGGGCTATGAGATGGCCCGCCAGAGCGCGGCAGAGCGCTACTTCGTCGCCCGTAAGGGTGCCAAGGCCTACATGCAGGGCACCTTTGAGGTCACGGTGAGATCCATCACCACCAAGGGTGTGCAGCACCTGGTGCTCGATGCCGAGGATGCAGCCTTCATCAAGGGCAAGCGCATGCTCATCGTGGACGACGTGATTTCCACCGGCGAGTCTCTGCACGCCGTTGAGGAACTGGTGGAAAAGGCCGGCGGCATCGTGGCGGGCCGCATGGCTGTCCTGGCCGAGGGCAATGCCGCCAAGCGCGACGACATCATCGTCCTCGCCCCGCTGCCCCTCTTCAGCGCCGACGGTCAGCCCCTGCCCCTGGAGTAATATACAGTGCAGACGCATATGAAAACCCCCTTGGATTCTCCAAGGGGGTTAAGCTTTTGTAAGGATTGATCAGGCTTCGCCGCGCTCGCGCAGAGCGTCCTTGCGGCTGAGGTCTATGCCGCGGGGGCCGATGTTCATGACCTTGACCCAGGTCATGTCGCCGGGCTTGAGCACGTCTTCCACCTTCTCGGTGCGCTTGAACTCCAAGTCCTTGATCTTCACAAGGCCGTCCTTGCCGGGGGCCAGTTCGACCCAGGCACCGAAGTCGGAACGGACATTGCTGACCTTGCCGTAGTACAGGGCGCCGATCTCGGGCTCGAAGACGATGTCCTCGATGGTCTTGCGGGCGGCACGGCAGGCCTCAATGTCGGAGGAGGCGATGAAGATGGTGCCGTCGTCGCTGATGTCGATCTTGCAGCCGGTGTCGGCGGTGATCTTCTGGATGACCTTGCCGCCGGAGCCGATGACCTCGCGGATCTTGTCGGGGTTGATCTTCATCTGGATCATCTTCGGGGCGGTCTTGGCAAGCTCGCTGCGGGGCTCGGGGATGGCCTTGAGCAGGATCTCGTCGAGGATCTGGAAGCGGGCCTCGCGGGTGATCTGGAAAGCCTCCTTGACGATCTCATGCTTGAGGCCGTCGTTCTTGAGGTCCATCTGGATGGCAGTGATGCCCTTCTTGGTGCCGGCCACCTTGAAGTCCATCTCGCCGTGGAAGTCCTCTACGCCCTGGATGTCGATGAAGGTGGTGAAGTCGTCGCCGTCCTGAATGAGGCCGCAGGAGATGCCGGCAACGGGGGCCTTGATGGGAACGCCCGCGTCCATGAGGGCGAGGGTGGTGCCGCAGATGGAGCCCTGGGAGGTGGAGCCGTTGGAGGAAAGAACCTCGGAGACTACGCGGATGGCGTAGGGGAAGTCGTCTACATCGGGGATGACGGACTCGAGGGCCTTCTCGACCAGAGCGCCGTGGCCGTACTCGCGGCGGTTGGTGGAACGGCTGGCACGGGCCTCACCGGTGGAGTAGCTGGGCATGTTGTAGTGGTGCATGAAGCGCTTGGTGTCCTCTTCCCAGATGGTGTCGAGCTTCTGGGCGTCGGCAAGAGTGGAGAGGGTGGCGATGGAGAGCACCTGAGTCTGACCGCGGGTGAACAGGCCGGAGCCGTGCACCACAGGCAGCACACCGACCTCGGCGGCCAGCGGGCGGATCTCGTTCATGGCGCGGCCGTCAACACGCTTGCCGGCCAGCAGCCACTTCTTGACGACCTTCTTCTGCAGCTTGTAGAGGATCTCCTCCATGTACTGCATCATGTCGGGGTGCTCTTCGCCGTACTTCTCCTCGACCATGGTGATCCAGTCGTTGACGCGGGCTTCGCGCACGTTCTTGTCGTCGGTGTCCATGCAGTACTCCATGGACTCAAACTCGTTGTTGACCAGGGTCTCGAACAGCTCCTCGTCGAAGGAGGCGTGCTCGTACTCGAACTTGGGCTTGCCGATCTCCTTGACCATGGTGTCGATGAGATCGAGAACGGGCTGCAGGTGCTCATGCGCCTGGACAATGCCCTCATACATGACCTCGTCGGGAACCTGGTCGGCCTCGGACTCGATCATGACGATCTTCTTGTGGGTGGCGGCGATGGTGGTGGTCATGCGGTTGGTCTTTCTCTGCTCGGCGGTGGGGTTGAAGAGATACTTCTCGCCGTCCCAGCCGAGGACGATGCCGGCGATGGGGCCGTTGAAGGGCACGTCGGAGATGGACACAGCGGCGGAGGCGCCGATCATGGCGGTGATCTCGGGGCTGCAGTCGCGGTCGACGCTCAGAACCTCGCAGGCGATGACCACGTCATTGCGCAGATCCGTGGGGAAGAGGGGGCGCATGGGGCGGTCGATGAGGCGGGAGGCCAGCACGGCGGGGAGGCTGGGCTTGCCCTCACGGCGCATGAAGCTGCCGGGAATGCGGCCGACGGCGTAGAGCTTCTCGTTGAAGTCCACGGAGAGGGGGAAGTAGTCGATGCCGTCCTTGGGACGGGCGGAGGCGGTGCAGGTGACGAGCACGGTGGTCTCGCCGTACTTGACGAGGACGGCGGCGTTGCAGAGCTCAGCCAGCTTGCCAACTTCCATCGACAGAGGGCGGCCTTCGTACATCATCTCAAACTTGCGGTAATTGGGAAATTCCTTGTGGGTGATGATCATGTGTGTTCTCCTTGTTTTGATTTATCTTTTGCATCCCGACTCTCAGTACTTGAAAAAGCGTCCGGAACCCCTCAGTCCGGCAGCAGAGCTGCCGGGCAGCTCCCCTTTCAGGAGAGCCATGCCGGGCGTTTTTTCAAATACCAAGCAAACGGGAGGCTTGTGTTACAATATGAAAATAGTCCGGGGACAGTATTCAATTGTCCCCGGACTTGAAAACCTTCATACCCTTCAGAGAAGCTGAATTACTTGCGGATGTTCAGCTTTGCGATGATCGCACGGTAACGCTCGATATCCTTCTTGGCGAGGTAGTCGAGCAGACGGCGGCGCTTGCCGACCATCTTGTACATGCCCAGACGGCTGTGGTCGTCGTTGGGATGATTCTTCAGGTGAGCGGTGAGCTCACGGATGCGCTGGGTCAGAATAGCGATCTGAACCTCGGGGGAGCCGGTGTCGCCCTCGTGGACGGCGTTCTCGGCGATAACCTGGGTCTTGACTTCCTTGGTGATCATGTCGGGTTTTTCCTTTCAAAATGATGTTACTAAACCCTGCATCCGGGCTGTGGGGCGGAAAGGACGCCGCATCGGCGGCATGACCCCGGAGCGCAGACTGCGGGCGCGTACTTTGGTATATTACCATCACGATGGGGAGTTGTCAACAGGAAAAGTTCAGAAAAAACAGCGCAGGGAAAAAACCCTGCGCTGTAAAAGAGTTATGCGGTTGGATTAACGACCGAACTGGCAGTCGTTGTTACCGGATGCGGTGGTCCACATCTCGAGCATGTTGATGGGGTCGTTGAAGTCGGCCAGCCAGCCTTCGCGGGCGAAGTCGAAGTTGCCCTGCTTGCGCTCCTGGAGGAACACGTTCCAGTCCTGCTGCT
>Ga0310691_10007412_pt1 | contig 11443 bp, 10 predicted proteins | sample 176DNAGHGlowgp2_FD_203887 | JGI IMG/M metagenome (GOLD analysis project Ga0310691, IMG submission 203887) | Sheep rumen microbial communities from Palmerston North, Manawatu-Wanganui, New Zealand - 1766 DNA GHGlow gp2 (v2) (version 2) | ecosystem: Host-associated > Mammals > Digestive system >... | reverse complement strand
TCCCGCAGCAAGAACGAATACGACCTGATTACCCGCCGCTACATCCGCGACCAGGAAGGCGAACATCCGGACTTGGAAAAATACACCGACCCCGATAGCGATGCCTACAAGGGCATGGTGGAATACATCCGCCAGAAGCTGAACCTCACGACCCTTGCGTTCCAGCGTATCGACGACCTGATTCACGCCATCGGGCTCCCGGCCGAACAGCTCTGCACCTTCTGCTGGACCGGCAAGGACTACGCCGAAACCGGCGACTGCTACCACTGCCCCTGCGAAGGCGGCGAGTGCGCCTGCCACTCCAAGAAAGACAAGGAATAGTCCATATTAAAAAGGGGGAAGAATCCCCCTCGCTACATACTAGACGAAAGAACGCTTCGCCTCCGGCTTCGCTATAGACGAATGACGAAAGATACGGTGAAAAACTATCGTCTTTCGTCTATAGGCGCTCTGCGCCGTTCTTTCGTCTATTATTTCGCTACCCCCACGCCTAGGGGCCCTGCCCCTAAGACCCCCGACCAAGGTGGGGATCTACATTTCTATCCGAGAAAAAAATGATGCTTGATTTTAGCTACACTATTTTATCATAGCAAAACAATGTGAAGGCAATTTCATTGCGAGTGGCATCATAAGATTTCGATTTTTTATAATTTTAAAACTTTGATTGTAACTCGCGTGTTTTTCTGTTCATCTCCGTACCCACCAAGACCAAATACATATACATTTATAGAAAAAGAAAGCCCATTATATAGAATATATGCATTAACATCTATATAGTTGGAGGCTTGTGCATCTACATTAACATTTGAAAAACCTTTATCTCTTAATTTCGTCTCAAGCAAAGTTGAAAATTCAACTATATCATCAAAACGCTGTTCAAATTCGCTTTCTATGCTATTGAGCGATCCATTCCAAACTAAATTTGAACCATAAAATTCCTTAATAACAGGCGCTACATACAATCAGCAACCTTTTCAATATCTCCGAATAAATAGACCTTTTCCGGCGTATTCGTATTATTTGTAGCGGTATCAGCAGGCGTTATCGGATTCGCAGGATTATCGGGAGCAGTCGCTCCCCCGCCAGAACTGGACGATTCGGAGCAGGCGGTCATGGCGACCATCGTCGCACAAAATCCAAAGGCAATCAGTCCTTTAGAGAAGGAAGGACTTTTTCATAAAATTCTCCTATCGGTCAAGAGTCCGTATGCCAATATAACTAAAAGGCGAGCTTATCGGCAAATTATTTCTTTGCGCAAGGGAAAAACATATCGAAATCGCGTTGAATTCGTTCCCCCGTGGACCTATAGAAATTATCCCCAAGGTAGTAGTCGCAGACGGTTTCCCTCATTCGAGTGAATTCCTTGAGGCTGTGCTTGCCTCGCTGAGCCTCAATCGTAAGGTCAATTAGCTCCAGAGCCCTAAAAACAGCCCTTTCAACCTGGTTCTGGTTTCCTTTTGCCTTCCAACGGTTCGCACGCGAGATTTCACTGCCGATATTCAGCATCTGCATCGACAACGGCATTTCGGCCCATCGTCCCGCCGCTAGTTCCTTGTGTTGAACGTTCTCTACTTGCATAAGGAATTGATTATATCCTTGATTTTTTTCTGAATGATAGGATCTTCGACGCCGCGGCTACGATTTCCCTGATTAGGACGAATATTGATTAATGAGTCAAATTCAAGGAAGTCATCCCCACCCATTTCTGGATAAAGGTTGAAGCCCCAAAGATTCTCTTGTTTGGACCCTTCCTGCAAAAGAAGAGTTTCCAAGTCGGCATGCATTTCTGCATCCAAAGCAATTTTTCCTTCGGCAACATCGACGACGCCCTTGACCATATCGCCAAAGTAATGCGTCTGCAATTCCAACAGAATTTTCTTGTCAAACGGTTCAGAATAGATTACCATACAAAACAATTATAACAATATAGTGTTTCAGCAACACCCATTTTGCACGCTTTTTTCAGCGAATCAATGCATTTTTTGATTTTTTTCTTTTTCAAAAGGCACCGAGGTTTCATTTTTCCTCGCCTTTGACAAAGGTATCGTTTTTTTTACATTACACCGTAAAAAAGGCTATATATGCGCTATCTTCTTTTTCTTCTGTTCCTTGTCCCAACAGTCCATGCCATTACCTGCACGGAAGGACTGCTGATGTATTATAAAGATTGGTATGGGCTTTATTTAGGAGGAACAGACGCTTTCCTTGATAGCATTCTTTTCACTTACGACGGAGAATTTTTTCGTTCCGAGAAAATTCTAAGAGAAAAAGACTACGTAAGATCAGTAGTTAAATCGAATGGAGACGGAATAACCCAGACCGATACGACGATTCAGTTTTATCTAGTAGACGATTTAACTACTCTCTCCGACCGCAGCATTGCCTCTAAAAAAATTTTAGGCGACACGGTATTTATCGAAGCACTCATAAGTGAAACTCTAACCAAGGAATACTCTATAGTAGGATCAAGAACAACTAGGGATTCTTCAAAAATTTATAAAGACGGTGTTGTTCTTAATTTTTCAGAATTCTCACAAAAAGAGGGTGAAGATAACTTTTACCTAGGTCACATTGAAGTATCATTAAAAAACGACACCTTGTTCATACTGCATCTTGGATCAGAAGACGGCGCACCGATGGATACTGCTGGTTTTGAAATCTATGTTGCCGACCCAAATGACAGCCATATTTGCCACGAATTCTACCGAGTTCATGATTGCGAAGATGGTTGCACAGATAGCAACGGGAATCCGATAAAAGATGGAGACATTGTACAGTCATACGACCACACCATTACAGAAAATAAAAACGGGTTCATGATAGAAGAAATCCGACACAACGGAACGAACCAATACTTCATGATTTATTACGATGGAATAACAACATCCATTGCAAAGCGACCTGCCGCAAAAGCGAACAGTCTCCGCCGCGACTTCTACTTTGACACCAAGGGGCGGAAGCAGCAGAAAATCGTTCCCTACAGGGTATTTTTCTAACTCAATTCTTCACGCAGCGGACACTGACACCGGCGTCCTTGTAGTTTTCGGACAATGTCGCCGCATCGTTTTCGTAACGCAAAACCAAGGTGATTGACTCGTCGTCATCGACCTCGGTGGCACTCCAGAAAAAGGCTCCCGAATTGACGAACGACTGATGCGTCTTGCCCCGTTGCGGAAGGCGCACGCCGTTTTCGCTTCGTCCTAAGAATAAAGGCTGCCGTACAAGGTAAGGTATTCCATTTCTCCGCAGATGCTGTTGGCCGTTTCATAATCAAGGTTTTCGGCCATCCAGACTTGATTGCCGATTTTCACGGTCTTGTAAGCCTTGCCGTCGCGCGAGTCCTTGAGTTTCATATCGGCACAAAAGTATTTTTTCACGACCTAGCTCACATAATAAACGATAAAATGCACCCGTTTTCGGGCGCATGATTTCATATTTAGAACAAACAAAAAGCCGATGGAGACAATCCACTGGCTTCTCTCTCAGAAAAAATAGATTTTAATTCCCTGCAATTTCCTTCGCCTTCGCCTCGATTTCGGCGATGGCCTTTTTACGACCTTCGGCGTCATCTGCATTCGAGAGCACGATGTTCACGAACACGGAACCTGCCACCACGGCATACACATGCTTGCTGAGAACCTTGGACTGTTCGCCATTGCGGATGCCGAATCCGCCCAGCACCTTGGCGCCACCCTTACCGACGGTGTCGATAAAGTCCAGGGTCGCCTGGTCAATGGTCGTTTCACTGCCGGTCGTGCCCGCACGGAGTGCGGCATAGATGTACTTGAAACCTTTGGAGGCCATCGTTTCGAGACGTTCCTTCGTCATGGAGGGAGCGGCCACCGGGATGTTTTCAAGACCGTGCTTCTTGCAAGCCTCGGTCAAACCTTCGTCTCCGTCAAACGGCAAGTCCGGAATGATGCAGGCGGAAACGCCGGCGTCCTTGCACATCTTCACGAAGTTTTCGACGCCTGGCGTAAAAGCCAGGGAACCGTAGGTCATGATGTAGATGGGCGTCTCGGGATGGCGTTCGTGAATCTGCTTCACGATGGCAAGTCCCTGCTTGGTGGAGTAGCCCTTTTCCAGCGCGATGGTCGATGCCGTCTGAATCGCCGGACCGTCTGCGCTGGGGTCACTGAAGGCGAGCTGAATTTCAAGGATGTTGGCGCCACCCTTCACAAGAGCGTCGGCGATGGCGATAGAAGTTTCTGCGTCCGGAAACCCGGCAATGAGATGAGACATTAAGTTCATAGTGACTAGTGGTTAGTGATTAGTGGTTGGTGATTAGTGGTTAGTGGGCCGTAAGGCCGTTAGCGGTTAGTGGTTGCTGGTTAGGAATTCTTGATACCCGCGTCCCAGTATACTAACCACTGTTTACTAATCACTGTTTACTTATTCATTATCTCCGCGTCATGGATGTCCTCGTTGTTGTCGAGGCGCTTGAGTTCGGCCTTCAGGAATTCCTTCCACTTTTCGGGGCGGAACACGGGGCTCGTGATAAAGATGTCCTTGTCGCCGCGGCCACTCATGTTGATGACCAGTGCCTTGTCCTTCGGGAGTTCCTTCGCGATTTTCATGGCGGCGGCACCGGCATGGGCACTTTCGAGCGCAAACAGAATGCCTTCGTTACGGGCGAAGAACTTCACCGCTTCCAGAGCTTCCTTGTCGAGGATGGCGGTAAATTCTACACGGCCGGATTCGCCGAGGGCGGCAAGCTGCGGGCCAATTCCCATGTAGTCAAGGCCAGCCGAAATGGAGCGGGTCGGCATGGACTGACCGTCTTCATCTATCAGGAAACGGCTCTTGTAGCCCTGTACGATACCTTCGCGGCTGGCGTTGCCCGTCATACGGGCGGCGTTTTCGCCCACATTCGGTCCGATACCGCCAGCTTCTGCACCGATCAGACGCACATTCTTGTCTTCGATAAACGGGGTAAACACGCCGATGGAATTGCTTCCGCCACCCACGCAGGCCACAACCGCTGCGATGTCGATGTGGCGTTCTGCAGCCTGGCGCTTGACCTCTTCGCCGATGATGGACTGGAACGTGCGAACGATATCCGGGAACGGGGCAGGGCCGAGAGCGGAGCCGAGCACGTAGTGGGTGTTCTTGAAATTCGTGGCCCAGTCCCGCATGGCTTCGTTTACGGCATCTTTCAGGGTGCGGCTACCGCTGGTGACCGGCACCACCTTCGCACCGTACATTTCCATGGTGGCCACGTTGGGCTGCTGACGGCGGACGTCCACTTCGCCCATATATACGACGCATTCAAGGCCAAGTTTTGCGCAGGCCGCTGCGGTAGCGAGCCCGTGCTGACCGGCACCCGTCTCCGCGATGATGCGGGTCTTGCCCATCTTTTTTGCAAGGAGGCACTGACCGATGGCGTTGTTGATCTTGTGGGCGCCGGTGTTGGCGAGGCCTTCCAGCTTGATGTAGATCTGCGCACCGCCTAAAAGCTTGGTCGCCGTCGGGGCAAAGTACAGCGGAGTCTCGCGGCCAATGTAGTCCCGCTGGATAATGCGGAGCTCTTCCAGGAATTCCGGGTCGTGGATGTACTTGTTGAATGCCGCTTCCAGGTCGTCCAGCGGACGGCGGATGATTTCGGCAACGTACTTGCCGCCGAACTTGTCAAAGAAACCGTTATTTGAAGAAGTAGTCATATTCATTCTCGTGTCATCCAGGCCCTTCGACAGGCTCAGGGTAAACTCCGGCGAAGCCCGAAGCGATATACGAAACTTGGCAACTAGAATTGCGATGCAATTCGTTGCCTTAGTTGAGTTAGGTTCGAAGGAGCAGGATCTAGTTTAAGGTTTAGTCTTATTGGTTTAGGGTTAAAGATTCTCGGTTGAAAAATTAAAGGCCTTCGGGAGTCCGAAAGCCTTTTTCAATTCTTGGTTGCAAACACTTGATGAAAACAGCAAACCGGACTCTATTTCGTAGAGCCCCACCACCAACGGTTGAAACGGATTACTGCATTCATCTTCATGTGCCAAAATTTAGGAAGTCACGACCCCATTGGCAAGGGATTCCTCACAAAATAACACAAAAAATAAGACGTCGGGAACACCGAGCGCCTTTTTAAACACTGGATGAAAATGGCAATTCCTAAATCCCTTCTTTGAGAACCTCGTCGATAGCGGCGCTAGCGTCAAAGCGGATTGCCAGTTTCATCTTAATGACTTCAATATATATACTAATTCGTTGCCTGTCAATAGGTTATGACGCTGTTTTTGTAAAAGCTTTTTGCCAAAAAACCGCAATTTCGGGTCTGTTTAGCCCCATTTGTCGAAAATATGGCTCTTTTTTGCCGTTTTTTGCTTATATTTATGATGACATAGTTTAGAGTTCGCTCTTATTCGGACAGCTGGAAAACGACCAAAATTTCATCGTCTAGGGATAAGGCCGAAAAACTTACGCCGCTTGGTGTGGGTCGTTTGTGCCTTTTAGACGATTGGGTTACTTGGTCGTTACCTCAGCTGTTTAGGGTGCTTGCGATACCACACTTTTTTTGTGGGTGCTGCAATACCCTGGACAAGGCGGACTCCGCTGTTGAAACTTCAACAAACGGAGGCGACATGAAAAGAAACATTTTCAGATTTGTTATGGGAGGCCTTTTAATCTTGGGCTTTATGATGGCTTCCTGTTCAGGAGAAAATAGCGCAGATGGCCGGGATGCGGATCCTGTGACTCTGGATTCGCTGGCAACGGTCGTTCGCGAAGAGGTGACGAAGTCCCTCTGGGATACCCTATATGCGAAGCCATACGTGGATACGGTCTATAAAATCCTTTTCAAGAATGCTTTCGGTACGGCGTGGATGGACTCCACAAGGCATGCGTTGGTTGATAGCCTTAAGCAGGCGGATTATGATTCCCTCTATGCGGCTCTTTACGATTCCGTCTATTATGACATTTACAGCCAGAGCATCATCAGGCAAATCAACGCCTATAAATGGACAGTCAAGGAGGACATAAATCTAGCCTTTGCGAACCAGTACCCACTGATGTACAAGGATTTCATGGGAAAAAGCGGAGAAAAACATCCAGTACCTGTTTCCATAAAGGTCCGCAATACATGCCCCTCTTCCATGTCTTTTTTTGATACGGAACCTTGCAACTGGAAGAAAATTATGGTCAAGACCTGGATTCCCGACTGGACGGATACGGGAAGCGTGACTGGATTTGTCAATCCCGACACAGCTGATGTGTTTGCCCCTCCTTTAACCTTTGACATGGCTAAGGCAGTCAAGCTTACGGCCCCTGAAAAGGTTAACATCCAAATTCAGGCATACGCCCTTGAAAATGATCACGAAATACTGTTCTACTCTGCCTCCGAACCGATTACGCTCCACCCCGTGCAAGTGAACGGTTGGGAATTGGAGGGCTTGAAAAATAGAAACAGGTGGTATGGCGTCTGGGTTACTCCCAATATGGACTCTATTCCGAATATCCTGAATGACCTGAAGAAAAAGCTTCCTGAAGGGACAGTGAAGGTTTATCAGAAATATGACGAAGATGCCTCCATGGCGGAAAGTTCCAAGCGAGTGGTTCAGGCCGTGTACGAAGTCCTACAGGCAAGAAAAATCAATTATGTGCAAAATGACAGAGCGGGTAGCCCTGGGCAGAAGATAAACTATCCCATAGAAACACTACGCCAGAAACAGGGAGTGTGTATTGAAACTGCTGTCCTGTTTGCCTCCATTCTGGAAGCCCTCGGAATGCAGGTGTTCATTGTCAATATTCCTGACCATGCCTTTGTGGGCTGGCGTACGGACAAAAACAGCAATACCTTGGATTTTGTGGAGACTACATTGATTGGTGGCGCTTCGACATTCGCATATGCCAATAATTCTGGTATTGAAAAATACACTGAGCAGGTTGATGCGGGCAATTTTGAATCTGGTGCTGCAGAATTGATTGATATTGAAGCCATCCGTGAATACGGAATTGTGCCTAACGATATTCCATAGGAGGAAACATGAAAAGGATAATCAAGTATACCGCTATATTGAGCATTCCTCTGTTATTTGCTGCTTGCAGCGATGATGGCAGTAGCGCAATAGACTCAAATGGAAAAAGGGATGTTGTTGGTTCCCTTTATGAATTGGGAAAATGTAGCTCTGCCAATAGTGGCGAAAGAATTTTTGTTGAAAGTGAAGATTCTTATTACGAGTGCTTGAATGTGTGCTCGAGATACGCTGCTTGGGATAATGCAGGTGTTGGCGATCCTGGTGTTACACCGGGAGGCGGTGATTCTGATATGAACGCTTGTTACGATTGGGTTGGAAAATCAACTGCCAATGACCATGGCCTTGATTCAAGGAGCTCGGACGCAAAATCCAGTAGTTCTGTCATTGACCAAACAACACACTATAGCTCCGCTACGGAATCGGATTATGGGAATGAAGAAGAAGCATTTCTGTATAAGGAGTTCTTCGTGGAAATAGATTTGACTTTGTTCAAACAGGTGTCGGACAATTGGGAGAATCAGAATAAAAACAAGGGCAATTACAGTGATGGAGATCCGAGGATTTCCTTTGTCATAAAGACCTATTCTGATGATGAATTGAAGGACTCCGTGAAAACGGATGTGTTTAAACTTGATGACAATGTGGGCAAGTGGACCGGGCATCAATTTTTCACAAAGAATTTCTCCGGTGGAGCCAATTCAGTGTACATATGTCCCCAGGTATATGAGCATAATTCAGTTCAGTCGGATGTTTTCAAATCATCTGGTTACTGTTATATCGTAAGAGATGCGGGAAACAAGGTCAACACGCCCATAAAACAGAATGACAGTTATGCTACTGACTGTGAATTGGAATGGACGGTAACTATAAACTACAAGTAGTGGCTGCGAACAGTGCCCTCATTTTGTCGTGATTCTTAATGCCGGGGGCGTCTTCGACACCGCTGGATACGTCGATTAGCTCGGGGTGGAACTTGTTGATGAGGGTTGCGGCATTTTCAGGATTGATGCCGCCTGCAAGCCAGAGCGGCAAATCGCCAGCCTTTTCACGCAGCAAAGATTCGGGAATGGTCTTGCCTGTGCCGCCGGGGATTCCTTCGACTTTTGCATCCAGCAAGATGCGGGGCTCTCCGCATTTGCGGAGGGAAGAGACTTGTTCAAAGTCTGCGGCTTCGCCTACGCGCACGGCGCAGTAGTGGGGGAGGCTGGCGTCTGCGTTGGATGGCGCGATTCCGTGGAACTGTACGGCATCGAGGATGCCTTCCTGCGCAAGCCTGATGGCGGTCTTGCCTTCAACGGATTCAGAATCCGTGATGACACCGATTAGGAGCGGGGCTGGATTCCCTCCCGCGCGGAGCTTGGTCGAGAATGACGTTACAAACGCTTCGGTGGTGAGTCTCTTGGTGTTGCTAAAAACAAAGCCAAGCATGTCCGCACCGAGTTCCGCGGCAAGCATACCATCTTCGACCCGCGTGATGCCACAGATTTTGACGAGAGGCATCGCCTTTTTTGCAGCCTTGCGCTCTACGAGCTGTTCGGCAAATTTTTTCCAGAACTGCCCGCGGGCATTTTTGCGTCCGCTTTCAAATGCTCCGACCACATCCTTCGCGAGGGTTGGGCTCTTCGCGACGGCTTCGCCTACGAGGATTCCCGTAAATCCGAGACTGCGGGCATAACCGGCATCAGCGGGGGTCAAAATTCCCGATTCAAAGACGGCCTTCGCCGGGAGCTTGCTGCGGACGCTCGCAGGCACCAGCGGGTCGGTGTGGAATGTGGCCAGGTCGCGGGAGTTCACGCCTGCGACAATGGTTTTCGCGGCGTCTGCCCCGAGTGCGCTCGTGACAACAGAAAGCTTGCGGAAATCGTCCTGTTCACGGACTTCGACGAACGCCTGCATGTCAAAAGACTGCGCCCGCTTTGCCATGCGTACAAGCTGTTCGTCATCCAGAATGCGCGCAATTAAGAGAACGGCATCGGCACCGCAACGGTATGCGATGTCGATTTCGTCTTCGTAGAGCAAGAAATCCTTGCGGAGCACGGCGCAGGCGTGCAAGCCCTGCTGGCGGCGCTTTTCCATCAGGTCAGCCGCTGCAATCAAGTCGCGGAGCGAGCCTTTGAAGAAGTTCCCTTCGGTCAGCACCGACACCGCCTGGGCGTGGGCCTCGGCGTAAGTCGTCGCGAGCCTCACCGGGTCCAAATCCGGAGCGATGTCGCCCTTCGAAGGCGATGCACGCTTGACTTCGAGAATCGCACCGGCGTTCCCGAGGAATTCCGTATGGCCTACGCGGCGCTTTTTCGGAATGTCGATGCCAAAGTTAAGCCCAAGCCGTTCGATGTCGGCTTTGCGCATCCGCACTATCTTCGCAAGAATATCTTCGCTCATGTTTTTTACCATTGTCATGCCCGGCTTGACCGGGCATCTCCTTTACGAATTCGTCGCGACCTTGACTTCTTCAATCTTCTTCAGCACAGAGCCGTCTTCCATCGCCTTCATGGCCTTGTCGAAGCCTTCCTTGAGGCTCTCCGCCTTCTTGCTGATGTAGAGGGCGGCACCGGCGTTCAGGGCGCAGGCGTACTTAATGCCCGGGCGGCCCTTGCCGTTCAGCACATCGAGAGCGAGGTTGAAGTTATCGACACCCGTACCGCCGGCGAGGTCTTCGGGATCCACGGAGGGGATGCCGAAGTCCTTCGGGTCGATGCGGTAAGTCTTGTACTCGCCATCTTCCAAAATTTCGGCGATGGTCGTCGGCACGCAGGGCGAAATTTCGTCGTAGCCGTCGTCACTGATGGCTACCATCACACGCTTTGCACCGAGGGCCTTCGCCGCCTTGGTGAACGGTTCCAGCACGGTCGTGCTATAGACGCCGAGCATGAGGTACTTGGCTTCGGCCGGGTTCGTGAGGGGGCCGAGCAGGTTCATGATGGTCTTCACGCCGAGAACGCCGCGAACCGGGCCCGCAAAGCGCATGGCGCTGTGGTAGACAGGCGCCATCAGGAACACGAAATTCGTCTTGTCGATGACGGAGGCCGCCTTTTCGGGAACCATGTCGAGCTTGAAGCCTGCAGCCGTGTAGAAGTCGGCAGCACCGGACTTACTAGAGACGGCGCGGTTCCCGTGCTTTGCAATCTTTGCGCCACAGCTTGCAGCAATCAGGCCAGAGAGCGAGCTCACGTTAAAGCTGCCCTTGCCGTCGCCGCCGGTACCCACAATGTCGGTGAGTTCGTCGCCGCTGTAGGGGAACTTGCGCTTCTTGCTGCTGAGCACCTTGGCGCAGCCTGCGATTTCATCGGCAACAGGGCCCTTGCTGGAAAGTGCCGTCAGGATTGCGGCCATCTGGCGTTCGTCCATGATGCCGTCGGTCAAGTCTTCCATGAACATTTCGGCGGTTTCGCGGCTCAAGTCCTTGCCTTCGGTAAGCGTATTCAGAATTCCACGCACATCGAGCGGTTCGCGACGGTAGTTGAGGAACGCCTTGA
>Ga0310691_10007411_pt1 | contig 11444 bp, 9 predicted proteins | sample 176DNAGHGlowgp2_FD_203887 | JGI IMG/M metagenome (GOLD analysis project Ga0310691, IMG submission 203887) | Sheep rumen microbial communities from Palmerston North, Manawatu-Wanganui, New Zealand - 1766 DNA GHGlow gp2 (v2) (version 2) | ecosystem: Host-associated > Mammals > Digestive system >... | reverse complement strand
CGACGAGGAAGTGGACAAGATGGTTGAGGCCCGACTTAGCGAGCTCTGGCAGAACGCCACCACCATGGAACAGGCAATGGAGGCTTTAGGGCGCTTTACCGTTGCAGGCTACAACGACTTCTTCGAACCCATTGTGAAGGTGGTGGAGGGCCAGCCCGCATGGGTGATAGATATACCATACCCGTTCTATTATGACTACAGGGGTTTGATGCCTATATTTAGCAAGAAGGAGATACAGCGCCATCTGGCCTATCGTGGCGGAAAGCCTTTGCGCAGGGCGGAAATCGCGGTCGACGACAACATGAAGGCCCTGTTCAAGGGCATGAACCTAGGCGTTACAGCCGACCAGATCAACTGGGAGAACGGTGCCGTCAACAACTATCACCTGCTAGTCAATGCCTTAAAAACGCCAGACGATGTCAAGAGCTGGATACGTGAGAAAATCAAGGTGTATGATGGGCTGCTGATATCCGACAAGATGCGCGTGGAATATGTATCCGCCGGTCAGATTTCGAAGGAAGGGAAAAAAATACTTCCGCTTTCCTATGAAAGCTTGTGCAATTTCATCCAATTCAGAATGGGACAGCTCTACATCATGCGGGCACATAACAAGAAGTACGTCACGGCTGCCATGAAGAAGCAATATGGCGAATGGTGCGAGGAGTACCGCCTGGCCATGCAGAAGCGAATGGAGAACAGCCCTTGGCTCTCTGCCGGAACACGTAACAATGCACTGGAGAAACTGAAGGCAATCGAGTTCTATATAGCTGTTGAACCCGACGAAATACCGGCAGTGGCAGTGCCTAAGCTCAGGACGGACAACCTCGTCGCCATGGTGCGACAGCTGCGACAAGCTCGTCATGACACTTATCGCTGGCTCATCGGACGCACACGCCGCGATGCCATGATGCTCTGCTCCTACGAATCATTCTTGTACGACTATATGGAGGACAACGGCTCCTATTCACCGGGAGACAACTGCGTGTTCATCAATGCTTCCAACCTGTTGCCACCTTACATACAGGAGGGTGACGAAGAGACGTTGCGCCAGGCGATCACCGCATCGTGCATCGGCCACGAGTTGACTCATGCCTTTGACAGTAGCGGTCGACACTACGACAAATACGGTTCTGCGAAGGACTGGTGGCTGCCTGCCGACACTTTGAAGTTTAATAATTTCTGTGACCAGCTTGAAAAGAACTATTCCGACCTGCTGATGATGCCGTGGGCCAGCAAGACGCTCTATAACAACGGCAAGGGAACGCTGGCAGAAAACATTGCCGACATCGGCGGATGTTGTCTGGGACTCGACATCTTGCTCAGCAAGCATCAGGACGCTAAGCCCGAAGAGCGTCAGCAACTGATCAGACGTTACTTCCAGTCATGGGCCATCGCGTGGTGTGGCAACTATGATCTGGAGTCTGCCCAATACATGTATAACCATGACGAGCACTCGCAGTTGCGTGAACGAACGAATGGTGTGGTGCGCAACATCGATGCGTGGTATGATGCCTATGACATCAAGAGCGGCACGCTCTACCTGGAACCCTCAAAGCGTGTAGCCATCTGGTAGGACGCACGGCCTGCACATCCTGCACCCGACGGCTATCTGCCCGGGTGTAGGATGTGCAGGGAATGTAAGATAAAATGCGCATAAGGGCTCTCAAGTCCTGCCATTTTATGCATGGTGATTACTTTTTTTGCCCTTTTACCTTTCTATTTCTTACTTTTTTCGTACCTTTGTACCCAAATTATAAATAGGTACGCAAGATATGATACAATCAATGACTGGCTACGGCAATGCGGTCGTAAGCTACAAGGACAAGAAAATTCATGTGGAAATCAAGTCGCTGAACTCCAAACAGCTCGACTTGCAGACGCGCATCGCCCCTCTCTATCGCGAAAAGGAGATGGAGATGAGACAGATGGTGGCCGAGGCGCTCATACGCGGCAAGGTGGACATGAGCGTGTGGATAGAGAAGGAGACCTTGGTGGATGCGACTCCCGTGAATGCTGCGCTCGTGGAGAACTACTACCTCCAGCTGAAGGACGTGGCCCGGAAGGTGGGCATCCCTGAGCCTCAGGACTGGATGTACACACTGACCCGTATGCCCGACGTGCTGACAAAGACAGACGTGGAGACGCTCGAAGAAGCAGAGTGGACCGTTGTCAGGGAGGGAGTGGCTGATGCGCTGAAGAGTCTGGTAGACTTCCGCAAGCAGGAGGGCGCTGCCCTTCAGAGGAAGTTCACGGAGAAGATCGACAATATCGCCCGGCTGCTGGCGGATATCGAACCCTACGAGAAGGGTCGCGTGGAGAAGATCAGAACGAGAATCGAGGGGGGACTGAAGCTGATTCCTGATGTGGAATACGACAAGAACCGTCTGGAGCAAGAGCTGATCTACTACATCGAAAAGCTTGACATCAGCGAGGAGAAACAGCGCCTGGCCAACCATCTGAAATATTTCCGTGAGACGATGGAGGAGCCTGCCGGACAGGGCAAGAAGCTGGGGTTTATCGCTCAGGAGATGGGACGTGAGATCAATACGACGGGCTCGAAGAGTAATCAGGCCGAGATGCAGAACATCGTGGTGAAGATGAAAGATGAGCTGGAACAGATCAAAGAACAGGTGCTCAACGCACTGTAGTAAAAGGAGTAAAAAAAATATATGAGTAGAGGAAAACTGATTATCATAAGTGCGCCATCGGGAACGGGGAAGTCGACGATTATCGGATGGCTGATGAAGGAGCATCCAGAGTTGAAACTGGCTTTTTCGATCTCCTGCACATCGAGACCACCAAGGGGTACGGAACAGAATGGTGTGGAGTATTTCTTCCTGACACCAGAGGAGTTCCGCCAGAGGATTGACAACGATGAGTTCCTGGAGTATGAGGAGGTCTACGAAGGCCGGTTCTACGGTACGCTGAAGGCTCAGGTGGAGCGTCAGCTGGAAGCCGGGCAGAACGTGGTGTTCGACGTTGACGTGAAGGGTGGCGTGAACATCAAGAACTATTACGGCGACGAGGCGATGAGCCTCTTTATCCAGCCGCCATCCATCGCAGAACTGCGCAGACGACTCGAAGGCCGTGGGACGGATGCTCCTGAGGTGATTGACCAGCGCATTGCCCGTGCGGAATTTGAACTGTCCTTCGCGGATAAGTTTGACAAGATTGTGGTCAACGACCAACTGCCTCAGGCAGAAGAGGATGCACTGGAGCTGATTCAAACGTTTCTGATGAAAAATTAAAAGACTGAAGAGTTGATAAGGACAGGGATTTTTGGGGGGTCGTTTAACCCTATACACAAAGGGCATATCTCGCTGGCACGGCAATTACGCAAGAAGGCCGGGCTCGACGAGGTATGGCTGATGGTATCCCCTCAGAATCCCCTGAAACAGTCGGCAGACCTGCTCGACGACCGTCTCAGGATGGAGATGGCCCGTCTGGCACTCGAAGACGTGGAAGGCATCATCGCCTGCGACTATGAGATGCATCTGCCCAAGCCATCATATACCTGGAACACGCTGCAGGCCCTGTCGAAAGACTATCCTGACCGTGAGTTCGTACTGCTGATGGGAGGTGATAACTGGGCACTCTTCGACCGCTGGTATCATCATGAGGAGATCGCTGCCCATTATCAGATCTTCGTCTACGACAGAACGCCAGGCGAACCGGGCTTCATTGACATCTCGAGCACGGAGATCAGAAGGAGAATCCGCGAGGGGAGGGGTATTCGCAGAATGGTGCCGCGAGCAGTGGCAGACTATATCAAGGAGAAAGGACTCTACTTAGAAGGGAAAAAGTGAAAAGAGGAAAGAAAACCAATCCCATGAAATGGATAGGGTATCTGTTTACACCTATTCAGAAAAACGGCGCATTCTTCGTGTTTATGTTTACGCTGGGATGGATCTGTACGCAACTCGAGATCATGCCCTATTACCTGAGGAACAAAGGGGCTGAGCCATACGAACACTCGCTGCCGGAACTGTTTCTTGACCTCTATGTGGTCTGTGCCCTGTTGATGTTGGTTCCCAAGAGAGTCCGCATCTGGGTGAAGGCCCTGCTCTATATCTTCTTCTACGGACTGGCACTGGTGGATATGTTCTGCTACGAACGCTTCGAGTCGACCCTCACCCCCACTATGCTGATGCTGGCGATGGAGACCACAGGACAGGAGGCCAGGGAATTCCTCTCGGGCTATCTCTCGTGGGACATCGTCAAGACAGGTGTCGGCTGGATCCTGCTACTGATGGGTGGACATATCCTTTGGACTATTGTCAGAGCCATTGCCAGAAGCCTGAGAAAACGACTGATCCTGCCAAAGGTTCACGAGTCACTGACCGTCATTCCCAAACTGATGACGGGACTGCTCGTTGGCTGGTGCCTGTATAGCGCCATCTCTCAGACCTGGGACAACAAGGTGGCCATGCGCCGGCTCTTTGCCTGCAACACCATCGGGCAAGTGGAGCATGAGCTGACTAAGAAAGACAAGGCCAGTCTGTATATCCCCGTTTACCGGCTGGCCTTCGGCATCTTTGCCAATAGCCTTGCCGACACCCAGATAGACCAGCTGAAAACAGCCAGCGACGAGATTCAAGTGGACAGTTGCAGCTATCGTGTGCCCAACATTGTCGTCGTGATTGGTGAAAGCTATAACAAGCACCATAGTCAGCTCTATGGCTACGACAAGCCGACGGCACCCCGTCAGGCAGCACTTGAGGCAGAAGGCAGTCTGGTGAAGTTTACAGACGTGGTGTCGTCGTGGAATCTCACGAGTTTCGTGTTCAAGCACATGATGTCACTCTATGCTGTCGGCGACTCTGGCGAATGGTGCGACCAGCCACTCTTCCCAGAAGTGTTCCGCAAGGCAGGCTATCACGTGACCTTTGTCACCAATCAGTTTGAGCCCAAGGCAAAAGAGGCTGTCTATGACTTCAGCGGCGGTTTCTTCCTCAACGACCCGGAACTGAGCCAGAGACAGTTTGACAGCAGAAGCACTAAGACCCACCGTTTCGACGACGGGGTGCTGAAAGAGTATGATGCGCTGAACGACCCGGCTATCAAGCATCGGCTGGTCATCCTGCACCTGATGGGGTCGCATGTGGACTATCGGGCCCGCTATCCAAAGACACGGGCCGTCTTCAAGTCCCAGATGTACGACCGTCCGGAACTCTCTGACAAGCAGAAGCAGATACTGGCCCACTACGACAACTCGCTGCTATACAACGACTCTATCGTAGCTGCTGTCACACAGAGGTTCGCGGATAAGGATGCCGTCGTCATCTATGTGCCTGATCACGGTGAGGAAATCTTCGACGGCCAACCCTATATGTATGGCCGGATGCATGGAGCCAACATCGACTACCGTCTGGCTCGCAATGAGATGGAGATACCTTTCTGGATATGGGGTTCACCGCAATATCGCGAGAATCATCCATACGGGTGGCTGGCCATTCAGAACGCCAAAGACCGTCGGATGATGACCGATGCCCTGCCCCACTTGCTGTTGTATCTTGGAGGCATCTCCACTCCACTCTATCGCGACGAGCTGAATGTCATCAGTCCAAAGTATGACGTGAACCGCCCCCGCATTCTCAAAGGTGAAACCGACTACAACACCCTGAAGAAATGAAAGAACTGCTGACACGGACGGAATGCACGGCGATGAGAGGAATAGCCATCCTCGCCATCATGCTGCACAACTATACCCACTGGCTGAAGGGCATCGTCAGGGAGAACGAGTACACCTGGCAGCATGCGAAGTGGGACCAGCTCTGTCAGTCCTTGCAAAATCCCGACGAGCTGTTACCCATGCATCTGCTCTCTTTTTTCGGGCACTATGGAGTGCCTGTCTTCCTCTTTCTGAGCGGCTACGGTCTGGTGAAGAAGTACGAGCAGGGGAACCTCGCAGAGATCAGCATCTGGCGCTTCACACGCTATAACTATCTGAAACTGTTCCGTATCTTCATCGTGGGATTCGTAGCATTCATCATGCTTGATGCCATCACACCGAATATGCACAGATATCTCTGGACGGAGGTCGTAGCCATGTTGGGCATGTTTGCCAACTTATTAGAGCATCCCTCACAAGTGGTCTGGCCAGGACCCTACTGGTATTTCAGCATCACCCTGCAGTTGTATCTTCTCTATCGCCTGATGTTCTATCGCTGGAAACATTGGGGCGTGGTAGCGGCAAGCATGGTCATCTGCTGGATATGGCAACTGTATTGCTACGACAACATGGTCTTCTTAGAACGGCTGCGCTACAATCTCATCGGCGGCATGCTGCCCTTTGGCATCGGTCTGCTGCTGGCAAGATACGAAGAAAGAATTGTCAGGAGCTGGAAGGTGACAACAGGCACGCCTCTGATGCTGGCATGGATGCTGAATCTTCTTCTGGCAATTGCCTTCATCTTCTTTGCCAGTTCTGTCTATGACTGCTGGCTCTTCGTACCAGCCCTGATTGTCTGGGGTACTGTCGCCCTGGTGAAACTAATACCAAAGCAAGTGCTCCCCTATATTGTCTGGTTAGGTAGTATCTCCGCAGCCATCTTCGTGGTTCACCCCATCGTGCGAAAGGTCTTTGTGCGCCCTTATCTTCAGTATGACATGTATGCCGGCCTTTTGCTCTATGCGGTGGCCACTATCTTCCTCTCATGGCTTTTCATGAAGCTGATCAACAAAATTCCCTCTCCCAAGATTTGATGTGAAACGTGAAAAAGATCCATGCCTTTGACTTCGACGGGACGCTGACCACAAAGGATACGTTCATAGAGTTTATCCGCTATGCATGTGGTGATTGGGCCTTTGTGAGGGGCTTTATGCTCTATGCTCCCCTGCTGGTGCTGATGAAGGCAGGACTCTATCCTAATGGCAAGGCCAAGCAGAGGGTCTTCTCTCATTTCTTCAAGGGGATGACACTGGAGACTTTCGACCATCTTTGTCGGCGGTTTGCAAGAGACCACCAGCATCTGCTCCGCCCAGAAGGCATCGATACACTCAAGCAGGCTCAAGCCGATGGGGCTGTCATCGTTATCGTCAGTGCCTCCATCGACAACTGGGTACGGCCTTTTTTCGAGAATCAGAATCACCAGGACATTCAGATTCTCGGAACCCAGATAGAGGTGAAAGACGGTCATGTCACAGGTCGCTTCCTGACAAAAAACTGCTACGGTCAGGAGAAGGTGAATCGTATTCTTTCCCACTATCCCCACCGCGAGGATTATCATCTGACGGCCTATGGCGACAGCCGGGGCGACAAGCAACTGCTGGCCTTTGCCGATGAGTCACACTTTAAACCTTTCAGGACATGAGGGTATTCAAACTATTCAGAATAAAACCAGAAGAGCGCATTCAGGCCATTATTGCCCTCGTTGTCATCTTGGTCTTCAATGCCCTGTTTATCTATCGCATGCACGACCTGTTCATGCAACCCGGTTTCGGGTCTTATTTGAAAGCCTTCGAGCGCGAATACCATCTTTCAGGCTACGACCCGCTGACCTATCTTGGCGTGACCGATTGGGACGTGATTTATCAAGTCTACCGCCATCCATTGCTCTCCTTCCTGATATGGCCCCTATGGCTTCTCAACGAGGCCCTCAGCTCCCTCTTTGGCGTCAACTGTGTACAGTATATTGTCGCCACGCCTCTTGTCTTCTGTTCTTTCTATTCATATCTCTTCCTCTATCGGATTCATCGCGAGGTTATAGAACTGGAACGCTGGGATGCCACCCTGCTGACTGCCTATTATTTCTCCTTTGCCTATATTCTCATGTCGGTCTTCGTACCCGATCACTTCACGATATCCATGTTCTTGTTGCTGATAACGCTTTATATCTCAGGCGTATGTATGAAGAAAAGGCGCGAATTCAAGTGGTGGCAATCGGCCGTTCTTTTCTATCTCACGGCAGGTGTCACGCTGAGTAATGGTATCAAGGTGTTTCTTTCCGGCTTTTTTGTCAATCTGAAAGATTTCTTCCGTCCGAAGTATCTCTTATTAGCAGTGATCCTGCCATCGGCACTCCTTTGGGGCATGGCCACCTGGGAATACCGCACATACGTTCTTCCGAAAGAAAAAGCAAAGGCCGAGCAAAAGGTCAAGAAGGAAGAGAAGCTAAAAGCCCGCGTGGCCCAGATGTCTTCCGACGAAATCAAGAAGTTTGAGCAAAAGAAAAGGCAGCGTGAAGCCGTCTTACGCCGCCAGGCAGCCAAGACGGGCAAACCAATGGAGGATCATGGTTTCCTGAAATGGACAGACGTCTCCACCTCTCGCTGGCAGACCCTCTATGAGAATTTCTTTGGCGAATCCCTGCAGTTTCATCAGGATTTCTTCTTAGAAGACGTGCTTATTCGCCGCCCTGTATTTGTTAACTACCGTTGGAACATCAGTTATGCGATAGAAGCCATCATCGTCTTGCTGTTTGCTGCCGGTATGTGGTGTGGACGTAAAAACCGTTTCCTATGGCTCTGCCTGTCATGCCTTGGCTTCGACCTGTTCATCCACCTGGTCTTAGGCTTCGGCATCAACGAGATTTACATCATGACCCCCCACTGGGCTTTTGTCCTGCCGATAGCAACAGCCTGGCTATTCCTAACGACTGCCACTCGCTGGCTTCGGGTCGCAACATGGATTCTGACCCTATACCTATTTATATATAATGGCTTTTTGCTGACGCAATTCCTGCTTTCGCCTATTAATACCACTGTCTAGACGTGTCTTTCCGTGCCAATCCACTTACGAATCCGTCGCGACAATGCCTTCCCGATCTGCCTGAAGTTACCACATCTCAGATTCAGCCACAGCTCTTCCAGTGAGTTCTGAATTTTAATCCAAGGGTTATTCCAGGCATTCGTCTGGTACAAGCGCTTCTTATAGTCCACATTCTCAATGATGTATCTCGGATGTCTCAATGGGAACTCCAGTTCAAAGCGCTTCATCGTGAAAATCCTCCTCAGGCGATGGGGCGTAGTCTTAGCTGATGCAGAGAAATGGGTAGAGTCAGCCATCAGTCCTAAATTGTTAATTTGATTTTTCGAAGGTAGGATGGCAAGTCCGGAATTAAAGAGCATCGAAGCCCAGAAGATACTCTCATAATACTCCTTACCCGTCTGTCGATGGTCATGAAACATCTGTATCATATCATTATAGTAATCACGCTGTTTGACCAGCGCCCTTAACTGCTTCATGTTATAGGCATCGTCAAGAAAAGAATACTTCCCGTCCCACTGGTCAACTACCCTCCGCCACGATGCCCATCCCCAGATACTAAACGTTGAGGTAAAGAAATAGTCATAGGGGCAATCCTCAGTTACCTCGTCGATATTGAATCCGGAAATCATCGTGATGCGCTCATCATGCTCATACCTGTCGAGCATCTCCTTGCAGAAGGGGAAAAACGACTGAGCTGGCACATCATCATCCTCAAGGACCATACATTTGTCAACGACCGAGAAAGCCCATTTCTGCGAGATATATTCCGATGGGTCACAGCCGAAGTTCCTCTCCTGATAAAGACGATGGACCTCACATTCCCAGTCAATTTTATCATCGCTGACAAGTTCTCTACAAGCCTCTATACCAGCCATGTCGCGCTCTCCGCGCGGGCCGTCCTGATAGAGAAACAGTTTGGAGGGACGTGCCTTACGCACTTCATTGAAAACCTGGCTAAACGTGTCTACCCTATTGAAAAACAGCAGCAACACGGCAATATCAGTCTTGGCGGGATATTTCATATCGTGGATAATTTGTGCAAAAATACTATTTTTTTTCTTTATAATCACATATTTCGCCAAATATTTCCTATCTTTGCACGCAAAATGCCATTTGAAAGGAGTTATCATACAATAGACATCGCCAAAATGGTGGCAGCGATTTTTGTCGTCGCCATCCATTCGGAGCCGTTTGTCGGCACGGCAAAAGTGATATTCATCGACTTCCTGGCGCGAATAGCAGTACCCTTCTTCTTTCTGACCAGTGCCTTCTTCTTTTTCAAGAAGCCGACAGAACACCAGAAACCGATGGACTTTGCAAAGCGATTGGCAATACTCTACATATTCTGGTTTATAGTAGAGCTACCTATTACTGTGCTACATGGATTCATAGAGCCAACAACACCTTTTTTACACAATCTGCTGGTCTTTATCCGCGACTTCATCTTTAATTCTACCTTTCGGGGTTCATGGTTTATCATGTCGCTACTTCAAGGCATACTGCTTGTCTGGCTATTGTCAAAGCGTATCCCCACAATCGGTATTATCATCATCGGCATTGGTTGTTACCTGCTCGTCATTGCGTCTAATGTCTACGTCTCTGTCTTACCGACATGGTGGACAGAGCTTGTTCATACAACCAAGCACTACCTGGGTGAAATCCAAATAAGCCTGATGGCTTCGCTCGTTTTCTGTGCTTTGGGCAAATGGGTGGCCGAACATGAATATGAACTCAACCGATTGGGCCACCACACGGTATCGGCCATGCTGCTGGGACTGCTGGCTGCTGGTGCTATTGAGGTCTTCCTGACTCATCATCATCTGCATCCCCAGATCTTTGAGAGTTATCTGATGCTTATCCCACTGACTCCGTGTATTTTCACATGGCTGCTACAGCACGAGACTCATCAGGAAAGAGACTATATCACATGCCGCAGATATAGTACAATCTTTTTCTTCTCACACTTTATCTTTGTGTTTATCCTTGTCATTATCAACAAACATATTCTTCCCGTTCATCCTCTGCTCAAATATGCGCTCGTGCTGCTGGCATGCAGCCTGACAGCCCACCTGATGCTCAAGCTTTCACGACGAAAAGGATTTGAATGGCTGAAATATGGCTACTAAAAAGATTATGAATCAAAACGAAGAACTCCGCACCAAGTATAATCCTGACGGCTCACTGCTGCGCTGCCAGCAAATCCGTATGCTCGACATTCTGATGGAAGTAGACAAAATCTGCAAGAAGCACAACATACGCTATTGGCTCAGTAGCGGAACACTGATAGGAGCCATGCGCCATGAGGGTTTTATCCCCTGGGATGACGATCTCGACATCGAGATGATGCGTAGCGACTATCTGAAGCTGATGCAGGTATTACCCCAAGAACTGCCTGACTGGCTCGCCCTACAGAACGATGAGACAGACCCTTCCTATTTCTTTTTCTACTCAAAGATTCGCGACCGCCGTTCACGGATACTGGAACAGAATGGCTATGACCGTCTTTGGAAGGAGCAGGGAATTTATATCGATATCTTCCCCATGGAACGCCACCCCATCTGGCTGCACCGCCTCACGGAGATGACCGTTGGCCACATGTACAAAATATGGCGCACAAGCACAGACGATGAGAAAGCCATCCGGTCAGTAAGGCGCATCTTCAATTTCAACAACCGCTTTTTCTTTCCTTGTCTGCGGGCCATCCTCTCACAATTCACCTTCGGATCAAAGGTCA
>Ga0310691_10007410_pt1 | contig 11444 bp, 15 predicted proteins | sample 176DNAGHGlowgp2_FD_203887 | JGI IMG/M metagenome (GOLD analysis project Ga0310691, IMG submission 203887) | Sheep rumen microbial communities from Palmerston North, Manawatu-Wanganui, New Zealand - 1766 DNA GHGlow gp2 (v2) (version 2) | ecosystem: Host-associated > Mammals > Digestive system >... | reverse complement strand
GCCAATATCTGCAACTGTTGTATTTTTCCACAAACTTTCAATAGTCTCGGCAACCAATTTTTGAAGCAAATCTGGTTTTCTGATGATATAAACTGACATTTCTTTTCTCCGCTAAATCGAAATAGTGTCTGCTCAGCAACCAGCCCTTAAAAGCTGTAGCTGAAAACCGCTTTTTTCGGCAGTTTTTTCTGCCAAATGTACCTTGAAAACATCGAAATCAAAAATAGCCATAAATGAACAGCCGCCAAATGGTTTATGTTCATTGCCAGGATTGATAATGCGATCGAACTACGGGTGGTGGTATCCAGTTTTGTCCGGATTAATCCCATTCCATAGCAGCGCTTTGCAAGACTGAATCCTCTTTCCACTTCGATTCGATCTGTGTTACCGTTGTATGCCTGCAGTTTTTCTTCTTTGGAAAATTTTTGGGGCCTTCCAAGTGCAGGACCTGAAATCCTGATATCATGCTTTTTGAAGTAATCACGATTATTCCGGTTGCGATAGATTTGATCTACCAAAACGCGCTCCGGATAATGATCGGTTCTTTCATGATAGTTTTCGATTGCACCGATCAAAACATCACATTCGTTGTAGGTATCAAAGGAAAGTCGTTCCAGTCTGGCAATTCCTTTTTCATCAATACTCATATCCAGCTTCGCTCCAAACTCTGTAGGGGTTTTTGCTTTCCTAGGGCAATCGGGCGGATGTATGGTTGACTTATGCTGACAATCCTATCCTTCACGCTTTGAGTATTGTTTCGATACATATAATCCTGTTGCTCAAACAGTTCGCGGATCGTGTTGATCCGCCTAAGTTGTTTTTCAGTAAATTCGATATCTTCCTCTTCCATGAAGATATCGATATAGCCAAGATCCAGTTTCACATATTGTAGTTGCTTTTTGATAGCTTTTCGGATCTTCTTGCACTTACATTATACCAAATATATGCTGAAAAGTCAGTAAAATAGGGCGTTTTCGGCAACTTTATATGTTACAAGCAGACACTAAATAGCTAGGAAGTTAAGAGCTAATCAAAAGCTTCCCAGTAGCCAAGTTCTGGCGTTCTGGATCTGAATCACTAACCAACTTCTGCGGCTTCGTCGATGGACACAAGCGAGAGCTCTCAGCGATCTATACAATGACCTTTCTTGTCATAGTACTACGCAAATGTAAGAGTCAAAGATGTGTGCAAGAAAGTGATGTCAGGGCTCATATCTGAATCCTTAGAAAAAGGCTTTTCAGCGGCTACATATCGCATTATTTCATGGTTTGGATCAGTTACAACTCATCCTCGTAATAATCCCGATACTTTTCCTGCTCTGCTTGTGGCCATCTGCTCAGATATTCTTCTATGGTTCTATCCATCCTCCTCAAGTCCCCTGGTGAGCATTCGAGGACAGGATTATTGTCCAGGATTTCCTGAGCTTTCTTGAGTTCTTCTTCTATGTTCGTCATATCCTCTTTGCGCGTCAACGCACCTGTGTTAGCGACCGAAGGGAGCGGACCCTTCTGCCTGATCGGTTCCTTATCTGGAGTGTAATCGGCACAGTGTGTTCGTGCTGTATCCGTGGTCCTGGCCATTGGCTCGATTCCTTACCATCCTCTGCGGCTTCGCCGATGACCACACTGTCAGAATTATACCATGCTCTTTAAACCTATTATTTTATGAAATAATGTAGGAAATAAGAAGTTTTACTGTGAACGAATCATTCTTATCAAGAATATCTGTGTATAAACTCTTCTTCGCTACAATCCACCTGATGAAAAAAGCTTAACCACTTATAAACCTCAGGTAGGTTTTTTGCTTTCAAACCTGCCATTCGTAGCATATGATTTCGCCTTAAAAAGTCATCCATACTTCGGAGCTCGTCCGTTACTATAGAAACCTGTTGCCCTGGGTAGCACTCAGAAGCCAGGATGCCATTTTTGTGTATGGCACTCATATAGCCTTGATTTCGATACCTTGGAAGTATTGTTACCTGAATATCGTAGCTTCCATAAAACAATACACCACCGACTACGTGGTCACGGCCATCTGATAAAACAAGAATCTTTTCAAATGCCTCAAGCTCACGGCGAAATTTGCGTGGTGGAAAATCTTGTTTCTCGAGCTTGTACGTTGTTCCATCTCCAAGGAGTATACCTCGAGGAAGCTTTATATACCACAAGAAGTCTAGAAAGTCCTCATTACTCATCGTAATCCTCAATTAGCAAATTAAATAAGATCAGAAAGGCAACTCTTCATCGTTGGCTATCTCTGCCTCATGCTCTTTCCATTCGTTTCCTCGTTGATCTTCCTCAGCTTCAAATAGCATATCATACACGGTCTTCAAATCACCTGTCCTGTCTGTTGTGTCCGCAAGCAGTCTTTTGTAAAAAGAGCAAACATCATCATCGGCAATAAGCCATCCCACTTGATTATTCTCAACTACAGCCTGGCATAACTTATCGATCTGATGTGCAGTCCAATAGCTATTCCTTTGCAGCTTTGCAATAAGGCTATGGGTGGTATGAAAATTCGGGCTTTCCTGCAACTGATCGATCAATTCATCCCATTAATCTCGTTCTTCGGGCATCCCGATCTCACCGAGCTCTACAGTGCCAAATGCCTCAGCCTCTACTTGAATTTGAATGGCTTCATCGGATGTCCCTTGATCAAAAGGGAAAATATCCTCGATTTCTGGATCATTACTTCTTGGCAGTGGATTTGCATCATGTATCCGAACGATTGAATCATTTGGAAAAGCCTCGCCACAAGCAATCGCATGTTGTTTTTCCAACGCACTCATTTGAAGATAGAATGTGTCGTTGGAAACTCGCAGAACGCCTCTAAGGAACTCCATATCGCGCTTGCTGGTAATCTTATGCATTATAACCGAGTTACACTGGCTTACAACTTCATACGCAAGCATTGAAGGAATCTGTGATGCGATAATTAGCCCAACACCAAACTTACGCCCTTCACGAGATAGTTTATCTATATAGTAGCTTCCAAGTCTACTCTCTTCTGCATCAGTATTGATATATCTATGTGCTTCTTCAAGCACAAGACTCAAATGGGTAGTATTTCTGTTATGACTTTTGTACTCATAGATTGCTTTAAATAGCAAATACACAACTATGTCCAGGGAATCGCTGGAAACCTGTAGGTCAAGAATAATAACCTTCTTATTTGTGTTCAGAATGGTGTCCATTGTCTGGATTCCATCTGAGCAATTGATGACACTCATCAAGTCCTGGTCTGCGAGTATCCCATCAATTCGTAGCATCATTGTCCTGAGATGACCACTGATATTGTTCTTAGTAAAAACGTCTTTCTGGCCATTCCGATCATAGTAAGTATTATCAATAATCCATTTTTCTATTTTCTCTGGTATATCAGTAAGATCCCAATTTTCATTATCTTCCTTTAGGGATTTGATGCAATCTCTCAAAGCCGGATACTGAACTCCTTCTGCTGCTCTAAAAAGGCGTCCATATTCTGGATTGCTAAGAATACTGTGGTGAAATCGCAAATCTTCAAAAGGAATATATTCTGCTTCAGTCTCTTCGAATGCTCTTCTATACTCACCGTTAACATCCAAAACAATAAACTTGATATCTTTCTGCGGATTTTTCCTGATATAGTTCTGGATTATTGAAACGACTGTACACGTTTTGCCGCTGCCCGTATTGCCGAACACTCCAAGGTGCTTTCCGAAAAGAACGTTCGGATTATATCCGACAGCGACGCTGTTGTCATAGATGTATGTTCCTATTGTGGCCGGAGCAGCCTTTTCTATGGGCGCGAAGATATGTTCCAGGATCTTATTCCACAGTTTAAAAACCTGTTCTCCAACCAACGGATACGTATTAGTTCCAAACGTGAATTTCTCCGTTACCTCATCGTAAATGCCACTGATAGATGAGGATACAAAGATATCCGTATCGCTATCATAAATCTCCTCCACCGTCATTACAAGCAGACGCCCATCTACAAGCCTGGTTCCTACTAACGATCCTATTGAAATGTAGCTTGTTAGAAAGCCCTCAACTCCGATGTGGTTGATGGCAGCCGGAACAGTCACACGAATTAAAACCTTAGCACCCGTTATTTTTGTGATTCTTCCAATCTCATTGACCTGCATGCCCCACCAACACTTTCTGGAGAAGCTCTATTGCCTTCTCCTGGTCAGTCTTCTCAGGAGTCGCAGGAAGGATGTACTTCACAAAGGTCTTAAAATCTGCCAGCACTTTGCCAGTCAGAATATTGATATTAGGCATGCTATCAGCAAGACGCTTTAGCTGATCGGTAAACTCCCCCCGCTCTTCAGGGTTATAGAGAAAGAAGTAAAAGATATTGTTGGGATTCTCCAAAGATTTTAACAGAAGCTCATTGATGTGGTCATCACCGTACTTATAGCCGAGAACAATCACAACATTCTTTCCAGTTTCCATTTCATCCAGCATATGCCGCATCAGTTCACTATAAGGAGTGCTGTATGTTTGGTACAGCTTATGCGATGTCGGATAAATTAAAACCGGTGCTGTATCATCAATTATGACCTTCCCGTCTTTAAACTTTGGCTGGAATTCTTTTACTTTCCAATCTTCCACAATCCAGTTTACAGATCCATGGATTTTCACCAAACCAGTCTTATCTTTTCCCTGTAGTGTTCCTGGGTCAAAGATTCGATTCACGAAACCAGAGAATCCATCCCTGTATTCTATCGACAATTTATCAAGAGAATACTCAAAGGCCAGATCGTAGTTTAGAGTATAGATATCGGTCCTCCTGAGACATCCAAATGTACGAAGTTTCAGTAAGAATACCTCGTGAAGAGACAGCTTTCGATAATCGACGGAATTAACAAAACTATCGATCAACACACCTTTGATCTCATCAATCAGATTATTAACAAGCTGCTCCTTCTCTCCGTCCTTCACCAGGTTATAGTAGGACCGCACAGTAATCAAAGCATTGAGTTGATCTTCAATTCCCCAGAGTTTTCCTACTGCATCAATGATGGAGGACAGATCTTTATACTTCGTTTTATAATCTCCCAGCTTGAAGTCCCGTGTATCCTGGGAGCCAGCATAAATGGATGCACCATTGCCAAACAAGAATAGCACATCATCAAGTTTCATATGCTCGGCAAGCTTCAGTCGGAGATCGGAGAATGCAACAAGCAAATCTTCTGTGGGGAGATGCGTATCGGCAATCACATTGCCTTCTTCATCTTTTCGAGGCTCAAGGAGATCCAGGAGTTCTTTTTCAGAATGGATCTGCTGTTCTTCCTTGAGCTTTCTGTTCAGCATATCCAATATGTATTCGCTATCGTATATCAATTCGTAGAACTCCTTTCCCTTTTTATTTTACACTGGCTGAAATTCAACCTTGTCTGTAATACCTCTCCCGTTCTCTTTTTGTCGCCGGCCTCGCGCTGATCAGCCTTATCACTTCTCCCCTCATCATATACACAATGAAGAGGATGTGAGAACCGACGATAGCAGTCAGATTGTAGCGTTCTTCAGTGTCTGAATGTAGCTCATCATATGTTATCAGAGCATTTGGATCATCGAAGGCTGTGGAAGCGGTTGTGAAGGAAATTCCATGTTTGCGGGTGTTGATTACGTTCTTGGCTTCATCGTATTCGAGGGTCACGCTTTCTTCCGATTCCTAATCAGTCCCAGGCCCATTTTGGCCATCGGATCTCTAGTAATCACTAGCTCAGCTCCATAGACAATCACACCAACAATCGTTTTGCCAGTTCATGCTGGTTCCACCCCTTTTCTTCCCTGGCTTCCTTCACGCGTCTTCCGATTTCTTTATTCTTTTCCTCTGCTGTTACTCTCTTCACAGCCTGCTCAAGGGGCATCCCCTAAGCACCAGATGCTCTTTCACAACTGGACGATCCTGTTGAACCGGATATCCCTTCACAGCTGAAAAGCTGGAGTTCTTCACAACCGTATGCCCTGGAGTGCTGTACCCCTGTTGAACCGGATTCCCCGGAGTGCAGAGGCTGCGCAAAATACCTGGGATCGACACCGAACTTTTCTTCCTTTTTGCTTTACGAAATTGCTTTTAATACATAATCCAAACCAGCTTGTAATTGGTATACTTTAGCGTGTTTCTCCAGTATTCGCATGATAATTTTAAATTGTGGTGAATCATCATCATCATCATATAAAAACACTATTTCATACTTATCTTTCAATTCCTCTGCTGAAAACGCCCATTGTTTAGCTGATGGAATAAGTTTTGAGGCATTTTTTTCTTTAAATGAAAATATTTTTATTGCAATATCGCCAATTACATAATCAAAGTTGACATTCTCTTCATACGCACCGGAAATTTTGGGTGTTGAAAACTCGATATTTGAAGATGAAAGAATTCGGCGAATATACTTTTTTTCTTCTGAATTAGACAGCCTTTTTGCTTTATTAAAATCAAACTTTAGGTACATCTTTGTCAGATTTTCAACATAGTCTTCGTCTTCAGCGACTTCCATGGTTGTGATATCGGAAAATCTGAATTCATTGACATAAATCTTAGTAAAATCTGACATGGAGAAATCCATCTTATAATTAAAAATGTTTTCTTCAACCTGTTGTTTAATGCCCAACAAATAAGCTTTAACGAAATCTATATCAGCCTCATCATCAAACGATTGAAAACGCCTGAAGTTGGAGATATATCTAAAATCACGTTTTCCGGTAGTCAGATTGTAAAAAAGCATTCCAATATACAAACATTCTTCAGAGATAACATTATTATAATATTTTAATGCCGCATATTTAATCTGATACATAATATACCTCCTCTCATTTATTTAAGTAGTTTAGAATTGTGATACAAATATCATCAAGATGTTCAATGCGATATAGAATATAACAGACTAACGCATCAATATCTTTTAATGGCGGAAGCCATTCTCTCGGCATCTCAGATATAAAATCACGTAGTACTTTTTCGGTCACTTTTTCTTTAAAGATAACCTTCAAATCTGTAAAACTATGTTCATTTACGGACATTGCCCGGAAAACATACTATATAGATAGTTATTATCTTCCAATACTTTCATACTGAAGTAATCTTTTTCCTTCATTGCACGCGTTATACAACTTGCGTCCCAAACAGCCTGGTTAATGAAGACATGGGAATGATCAATTACCTGTAATGTAATGTTACTTTTATAATACTGCACCAATAAATTACCAGGATTTCGATCTGAATTAAAGATGATGTGGTCAAACAAGAGTATTTTATAAAACACTTCTTTGTTTTTCATCATAGAAATTATGGTATCAACTAATGGTGCAGATTTGTTAATATATGTGGAGTAAAAACCGTAACCATATTGATCTTTAGCAACGCATCCATTGTAGATTACAGTCTCTTCGTTTATAAGGCATATCCCTGATCCCGGCATTGGAATATCAAGTAAAATGGCAAGTCTATAACATAAATACTCGTTAAACAATACCAATGAACCTTCCGGACCGTTATATGTTTTTACAACAACCGGTATATTGGCATCGGTCATTGCAAGTTTTGGTTCAGTTATACCATTTCCGATGTTGTGCTGAACCACTTTTATGTGTTCAAATCGTATGGTAATCACCTTCCTTCAGTAAACCCTCCATCACCGGAACCATTTCAATAATACCACATCTATGAGATAATATCACCATTTAACTCATCTCAAATACACTAACAATACTCCCTCTTCAGTTCTTCAATAATATCAAAAGGAAAACACTCCGCACAGCCATCCGGTATATCTTCCAATCTGGCAATCACCTCTTTTACAAGTGATATAGCCTCCTCGCTATGACTACCACTATCCGGCATATGGCGTACATACCATACCTGATCATATATCTCAATCTGTGATATGATCATACTCACATCCGATTGAAACTCAAATTCATTCGCCTCATTGGCCTCTCCATAATGAAAGATCAGTCTGTCCAGCCTTCTTAAAATTGCCTTCCGATTCAGATCTATCGGAACATAGATCCTGATATTATCCGCCTGCTCCTCCGGTTCCGGATGCGGCATATCCTCAACCAATGATTTATCAATCAACCATGGTTCATTAACATACAAAGGATTTTTTTCTTTCGGTATCGGATAGGGATCTAAAGTATGATGTTCCATAAACTGTTTTATCCTCACTATTTCAATTCACCAGTCTTCTTCATACTCTCCGGCCATGAAAGCCAGAATCTCATCCAACGACCGATTACTTTTGCAATATGCACTATACAAGGTTTCTTTTATTCGTTCCTGCTTCTTCTCCGGATGACGCAGCTCAAATAACTCAGTATATTGAGATAGCAATTCATCGTAATTATGCTTGACTTCTACTATCTTGGTTTCAAGTCGCTCTATCTTACGATCAAGGGCCGCAAACTCCTTTTGTGATAATTCATTCTTCATTCCAGACCTTATAGAACGCTTCGTTCATAAACTGTTAACGCTTTATTCATCCCATGTTAGGGGGTCTGACCCATGATCACGCTTCCTCAAAATATCTCTTCACCTTTTCACGAGACACATCCTTAAAATTCTCATTTTTTACCACTGCATTATAAAGTGATTCAAAATCATCATCATACATCTTAACAGTCTGTACTAATGCTTTTAGCCCCTGTTCTCTTTCCTGTCCTATTCCCAGTTCTATTCCCTTGTTTTCAATAGCTGTTGCATATGTACACATTGTCGACACCTCGCTTTCCATTTCCTTTGTAAGCTTCACCCCATAGCCTTTTAGTTTCTTTATCTTCTCTATCCCGTCAATTCTCTCGTCAAAAAAATCTGTCAACAGCCTTATCAATTCATTCTCTGTATCTCCGACATTATGAGCGCCGCTGATATTGATTATGATCGCAGTTAGTATATCATATCTCGGTGCATCATCATTACTGCCAACCAAAAATTCCCTGTCAATTGAATAACGCTCTATGGAATTAGCCCGTTTCTGGGCCGTCTCGGTACATAGCCAGATAGAATATACCTTTTTTATATTTCCATACTTTACAAGATCATCCTTATCTGTAGTAAACTCCACACCCTGCTGGGCAGATATCATCCTGCAACAGTAAAACAACGCCCTGAGTACAATATCATACCCCGGCTTATCCTCGTTCTGCGCCTCCACATTGATCAGAAGCTTTACAAACTCAGGCTCACGCTTCCCGGGCAGAATAAGGTATGTCCGGATATCAAATCTGTCTAATCCCTCATCGTTAAAATAAGACTCCGTATTAAGTCCGTCAATACGCTCTGTCGCATTCGTAAGACCACTATCCACATAAACCTTACTTATGAGCACATCACCCTCAATACAGGTTTCTATATCATCATAGCACATATCCCGGCATTCTGATACCACTTCCTTTAATATCCTGGCCAGAAACGACTTATGTGCTAAAAGGCTCTTTACCGTCTGATCCAGCTTAAACTTATCCGGGGCTGATGATATTATTGTCCTGCCCAATCCTGTCAATTGTTCCATATTACCCCCCTGCTTCCATAACTAAAAATGCACCAACCAACAATAAAAAACTCAACAATTCCTATCAGCTGCTACATATCAGTTCCATCTTCACTTCTCTCCCGTACTTCTCTCCGCTCTCCACAGTAGAAACCGTTCCGCTATGCCTGCCGGCTTCTATCACATAAAGCCAGTCTGATAGAGCTGCTATTAGGCGGTTACGCAATGGGAAATAATATTCCCGTGGTACAGTTCCCAGAGGATACTCAGACAAAATACAGCCGCTTTCAGCAATTTCTTCATATAGTTTATCATGCTCCCGGGGATAGCAGATATCCACTCCGTTTCCAAGGACTGCCACCGTATACCCATCGGGAAAATCAATATCATCCTTAAATCCATCCTTCGGATCGCTAAAGGTTCCTTTATCGCCTGTCTGATTATCTTCCTCCGAAAACACTTCACCGTCTTCATCATCCTGTTTTGAAAGATCAAGCTTCCCCTCCAGGAATTTAATGGTATCATGAAGTGACTTCACCGGACATACATTTATATCAGATACTGATGCGGCCTCCTGTCTGTTCTCGAAAGGGACCACAACAGATCTGACCCCGCATTTCTTTGCTTCAGTGACCATGGACAGAACCCCGTTACATGGCCGTATCCGCCCATCAAGTGCCAGTTCTCCGATGAACGCATAATCGGACAGATTCTTAGGCGATATCTGATCAGTCTGATACAAAAGCGCTATGATCATTCCCAGATCAAAGTGCGATCCTCTTTTTTTCTTATCCCCGGGAGCAAGGGATATGATCGATTTTTCCTTGGGAAAATCATAGCCACAGGACTCTATCGCAGCCTGTATGCGCTCACCCGCTTCCTTTATCGCCTGATCCGGCAGACCGATTATAGACATGATCTGCTGATGCCCTTTTATGGTGGACGCCTCTATCTCCACCATGAAGCCATCCACTCCTGATGTTGCCATACTCTTTACTACTATTGCCACTCACTATCTCCTTATATGATCTACTGTAAAAGGCTAACCCGCTACCACGGAAGCCACATATCATCTTCCTTGATATCCTTCTGGATCAGCATTTCCTGCTCTTCATGCGATATCTTTCCTTCTACAAACATCCTATACTGCTCTTTGGGTTCAAACTTAAAGCAAGACAACACACGAGATGTGTCAACTAACTCAGCGATCATTTTTTCAGCTTTATTCTGTGCCTTCATCCCATCACCGTTAACAAAAAGCCTATAACTGCTATACTCATAGGCCAGCGGTTCTCTCACCATCATGGCCTTCACCGGATTTAAGTGAATATACCTGCTCACCTCCAGAAAATAACGCTCATCCTCGATCAGGCAGGCATTATACCTGTTTTCAAACAGATGTCCGGTCAACTGATACTTGATATTATAATTTGCCGCATATAACAGCAGAACCTTATGCATAATCTTCCACAGTTCCTTATCCTGCGTTTCTATAGCCATATGAAAATGATTTGTCATCAGACACAATGAATGTATCTTAAAGCCAAACAATTCTTTTACATTTCCCTCTTCTTTTTCGGCACTTCATCACCCCTTTATATAAACTTATTTCTCGTCATTCACGCCTTTCATTATTATTTGAATATTTCAATCTTATGGATATTGGCCTAAAAATTTTTACTTTTTCTTCATTTCTTCCTGCATCGAAACAAAAGCCGCCACATATCCAAGAATCCGATCCCTTTGTTCCTTCTCCAGCTTATTGAATTCCTCCACCAGTATACCGGTATCCGTTCCAACATTTATAATATAGTATTCATGATTCCTGGTCCGGCTAGCTGCGGGATCCACTCCGGACAGCAGCCATTCCGGCGATACATCCAGAGCCTTGCATATGGCAAGTATCTTATCCGATGAAGGATTTGTCTTATTTTTCTTCCATTCGCTGATAGTGCTCTGCTGT
>Ga0310691_10007409_pt1 | contig 11444 bp, 15 predicted proteins | sample 176DNAGHGlowgp2_FD_203887 | JGI IMG/M metagenome (GOLD analysis project Ga0310691, IMG submission 203887) | Sheep rumen microbial communities from Palmerston North, Manawatu-Wanganui, New Zealand - 1766 DNA GHGlow gp2 (v2) (version 2) | ecosystem: Host-associated > Mammals > Digestive system >... | reverse complement strand
ATAGTATGGTGATAGCATGGAATATGAAGTTAGAATAGATGCTTTTGAAGGACCACTTGATTTATTACTTCATTTAATTAAAGAATCAAAAGTAGATATTTGGGACATAAAAATAGAAGAAATAACAGAACAGTATTTAAACTATATTAAAAGTATGGAAAAACTTAATTTAAATATAGCTAGTGAATACTTAGTAATGGCATCAGAATTAATGGAAATGAAATCTAAATTATTACTTCCTAGAACTACTTTAGAAGAAGATGACGAAGAAGAAATAGATCCAAGAGAAAAATTAATCCAAAAATTAATAGAATACCAAAAGTATAAAGATATGACTAATAGTTTTAAAGAACTAGAAGAAGCAAGACATGAGATATATACTAAGACTCCTGAGAGTTTAAAAGAATATGCTCCAGAAGGCACTATAGTAAATACTGATCTATCACTGGACGATCTTATGAAAGCTTTTGAAAAGTTCTTACAAAGAAAAGAAAAAGAAAAACCACTTGCTACTACTGTTACTAAAAAAGAAATTTCTGTTACTGAAAGAAGAACAGAAATTAGAAATATATTAAAGAAGAAAAAGAAAGTAGATTTCTTTGAACTATTTGATACAGTTACAAAAGAATATATAGTAGTTACTTTCTTAGCAGTACTTGAAATGGCAAGAAAACAAGAATTAATTATATATCAAGAAAATAATTTTGATAATATAATATGCGAGGTGCGATAATGAACAAGGTAGCGATATTAGAAGGATTATTATTTGTAGTAGGTGATGATGGTCTTACTATAAATCAAATGATGGATATATTAGAAATATCTAATGAAGAAGCCAAAGAATTATTAGGACAGTTAAAAGAAAAATATGAAAAAGATGATAGTGGAATTAGAATTAGTTTTTTAGGTAATACTTTTAAACTTACTACTAAAAAAGAACATAGAGAATACTATCAAAGATTAATAGAAAATGAAGATTCAAATGTTTTATCACAAGCAGCTTTAGAAACACTAGCAATCGTAGCTTATAATCAACCTATAACTAGACTTGATGTTAATGAAATACGTGGCGTTGATAGTGGACAAATGATGAGAAAATTACTTGCTAAAGGATTATTAAAAGAAGTAGGAAGAAGCGAAGGAATAGGAAGACCTATTCTTTATGGAACTACATCTGAATTCTTAGACTACTTTGGTCTATCAACAATCGAAGAATTACCAAGTATAGAAGAGTTTAAACAAGATGAAGAAGATACTGAAACTGATTTATATCAATCTAGATATAAGGAAGAAAATAATGAAGAAATAGAAGAAGTAAATGAGTAAAATCATTTACTTTTTATTTGTGTTTATGCTATAATTTATTCGATGCCTGAATGGTGAAATTGGTAGACGCGTTGGACTCAAAATCCAATGGTAGCAATACCGTGTCGGTTCAAGTCCGACTTCAGGCACCACTTGAAATTAGACCTTAAAGGTCTTTTTTTTATCTTTATCTACATTATTCGACAAATTTCGACATACCTCCTATGCTATGATGAGATCAAGGAGGGTTTAAAATGAAAAATAAATTAGAAACAATTTCAAATCTTTTCGAAGGAAAAGAAATAAGAAGTATATGGGATAAGGATAAAGAGGAGTATTATTTTAGTGTAGTTGATGTGGTTGGTGCTTTAACTAATGCACCAATTCCAAGAAACTATTGGAGTGATTTAAAAAGGAGATTAATAAGTGAAGGTAGTGAGTTGCACGAAAAAATCGTGCAACTGAAAATGAAGTCCAAGAAAGATGGAAAAAATTACTTAACTGACACACTTGATATGGAAGGAATATTTAGACTTATTGAGTCAGTACCTAGCCCTAAAGCAGAACCATTTAAACTATGGTTAGCTAAACTAGGAAAAGAAAAGGTAGATGAAGTGTTTGATCCATCTAAAGGTATTGATCAGATGATAGATTTTTATTTGAAAAAGGGTTATACATTAGAATGGATAGAAGCAAGAATTAAAACTATTATTGATCGTAAAAAGTTAACACATGTATGGAAGGAAAATGGTATTAATAGTGAAGTTGAATATGGCATACTAACAAACGCTATATATAAGGAATGGTCGGGAATGACAGCAAGTGAATATAAAGCATATAAAAACATTAGAAAAGAAAATTTAAGGGATAATATGACTGATATTGAACTTGCATTAACTAATCTAGGAGAAATTACTACACGTGATATTGCTAAGAATGAAAAACCAATAGGTCTAAAAGAAAATATAAAAGTATCTAAACGTGGAGGAAGTGTCGCAAACGACGCTAAAAAGTCTTATGAAAACGCAACTAAACAAAAAGCTATATCTAGTAGTAATAATCTTGATTATAAATATGTTGATGATATAAATAAAATTGAAAATAGATAATAATTATGATAGAATATAGGCAGCAAGAGGTGATATTATGTGGAAAGTAGAAGATTTTAAAGATTATGAAATAATTGATTCATCTCGTGGTATGAAACTTGAAAGATGGAAAGACATTTATTTACTTAGACCAGATCCACAGATCATTTGGGATAATGGTGATTTATTAAAGAAATATAAAGGTATGATAAATGCAGTATATCATCGTAGTAATCAAGGTGGAGGTCATTGGGAAAATCTTAAAGATACTCCAGCTACATGGACTATTAATTATTATGATTTAACATTTAACATCAAGCAAATGGGCTTTAAACACACCGGGGTATTTCCAGAACAGGCGGTCAATTGGACTTATCTAGTAGATAAAATAAAAGAAAGTAATCGTCCAATAAGTGTTTTGAACTTGTTTGCATATACAGGAGGAGCTTCTATTGCTGCACTTTCCGCAGGTGCTAGTGTTGTACATGTTGATTCTTCTCGTGGTATGGTTGATTGGGCTAAAGAAAATGCCAAGGCAAGTGGACTTGAAGATAAACCTATTAGATATCTGGTAGATGATGTAGTTAAGTTTGTTGAAAGAGAAATAAGACGTGAACATAAATATGATGTTATTATAATGGATCCTCCTAGTTATGGAAGAGGTGCAAATGGAGAAGTTTGGGATATAGAAAAAGACTTAGATAACTTAATTAAATTATGTAGTGAACTTCTAAGTGATAAACCACTACTATTTATAATTAATTCATATACTGGTGGATTAAGTAAAGAAGTTATTAATAACTTAGTTAAACTTAGAATAACTTCTAAACATAAAGCAAAAGTAGAAATAGAAGAAATAGGCTTACCTATAACAGAAAATGATTTAGTTCTACCATGTGGTATGACAGGAAGAGTAGAGTTTTATGAATAAAGAAGATTTAGAAGTATTATATGAAGATAATCATATTATAGTTGTTTATAAACCTGCTAATATTTTAAGTCAAGGTGATGCTACAGGCGATAAAGACTTGTTGACAGTTATAAAAGAATATGTAAAAGAAAAATATAATAAACCCGGTAATGTTTACATAGGCTTAGTTCATAGATTGGATAGACCAGTAGAAGGAATAATGGTTTATGCAAGAAGTAGTAAAGCAGCATCAAGATTATCTAATCAGATAAGAAAAAATGAATTAGAAAAACATTATTTAGCTGTTGTTTCAGGAATTTTACCTGAAAAAAAAGGCACATTTACTGATAAATTAGAAAAATTAGAAAATGGCAATACAATAGTTAGTGATAATGGAAAAGAATCTATTTTAGAGTATGAAGTATTAAAAGAAAAAGATAATATGTCTCTAGTTAGAATTCATTTAATAACAGGTAGACATCATCAAATTAGAGTACAATTTTCATCTCGTGGTTATCCACTTATTGGTGATCAAAGATATGGAAAACAGGATAATAAACAGATATGTTTATGTAGTTATCAATTATCTTTCTACCATCCAACTACTAAAGAATTATTAAAATTTGAAAGAAAACCAAACAGAAACGATATCTGGCAGTTATTTTTCTAAAAATAATTGCATTTATTGTTTTTTTTTGTTATTATTATAATAGAATAAAATAAGGGAGGATGAAAATATGTTAGATTGGATTACGACAATACCTGGATTATTAATATTATGTGGTGTTGTATTACTAATTTTAGCAATCATTTTATTTATAATCGGAAATAAGAAAGGAAAAGCTGCTAAAGCTATAGAAGTTACAAACGATGCTACAGTTCAAGAAGCTGTATCTAATGAAACAATCAATACAGTTACTGAACCAGTTGTAGAAGAAGCTGCACCTGTAGTAGAAGATGTAACAGTAGAAGCACCAATTGAAGAACCTATTGCTGAAACTACAGAAACACCTGTAGAACCAGCAGTTATAGATTTTACACCAGCTGTTGAAGAAGCTACTCCAGTAGTAGAAAAACCTACTGTTGATGAAGGTACAAGTACTTTTGATTTTAGTATTAGTGAAGAACCAGCAGAAGAAGTTGCACCAGCTGTTGAAGAGGCTGCCCCAGTAGTAGAAGAACCAGCAGTAACAATTTATGGAGGAAATGATCCGCTTGAAAATACACAATCTGTAAATGTTGTAGAAGAGCATGTACCATATGGTGGAACACCTGAAATTAATGTTGTTGAAACTCCAACTGTTGAAGAACCGGTAGTTGAACCAGCAGTAGAAATACCAGAAGTTCAACCTGAACCAATTATTCCTGAACCAGTTGTTGAAGAAACTCCAGTTGAACCAACAGTAGAAATTCCAGCTGCGCCAACTATCGAAATACCAGAACCAACAGTAACTACAGATAATACAAATATGTAAGAACTAGAAATAGTTCTTTTTTTATTTTACATTCATATAGTTAATTATAGAAAGGAATGTGAAAATAAATATGGAAACACTTAAAGTTTCATCAAAATCTAATCCTAATAGTGTAGCAGGAGCACTTGCTAATGTTTTTAGAGAAAAGAAAACAGTAGAAATCCAAGCTGTAGGGGCAGGAGCACTTAACCAAGCTATAAAGGCTATTGCCATAGCTAGAGGATTTGTAGCACCTAGTGGTAAAAACCTTGTCTGTATTCCAGCATTCACTGATATAAGTATAGATGGTGAAGAAAGAACAGCTATTAAACTAATAGTAGAAGCTATGTAGCTTCTTTTTTTCTTGAAAAAACATAAGAATCATGATATAATATGATGCAATTAGAGGGGATACTATGAGAAAATATTTTGATCAAAATGAATTTAGAAAAGCATTAAGTTATCAGAATACAAATATACATAAATGCGTTCAAGCATTTGAAACATATCTTTCTAAATATCCACTAGATTATAATGCTTACATACATTATATTTATGAATTGATAACAGTTCGTGATTTAAAGAAAGCTGAAGAAATGCTAGATTTAGTAGAATATATGTATTTTTGTGATGGTAGATTTGGGGATCCTAAAAAGAGAAAAATTCTTGAAATGAGCATACTATCTGCAAAAGTAAAGCTACTAATGTATGAAGAAAGATATAGAGAGTGTTATAATCTTATAAAAGAAAATCAAGACTTTATTAAAGAAAATGATAAACATCTTTCAATGCCTTTCTTAGAGTGTAAGAAACAATTAGGATATAAAGTTTATAAGACTATTGTTGAAAAAGATACATATGCTATTGATCAATTAATTAACTACGATGAGAATTTATTCTTTTGGAAAATGAGAGAACATTTAGATGATAGTGATATGGATTTAAAAGACAAATGTGATAATAGATTTAATAAAGATTTTCCATTTGAAAAAGTATATAGATTATTAAGAACATATCCAAATTATAAAAATAGATTATTTTTAGGATATATAGAAGATATTAATTATTATAGATATGATAATTGTGGAATAGTAGATGGTTATAAAAGTAATTATTTCAAAGCAGTATCATTCCATGGAACAACAGATTTTATAACTATATATCCAGTTCGTGATATAGAAGATATGAATGCAGTAAATTTAAATCACCTAAAAGGAAAACAAAAGACTATAGTATATATACCAGATAATAAATAGTAATAGAAACCAATAATTGGTTTCTTTTATTATATATGCTATACTAATAGTAGGTGATGATATGTATAATATAGAATATAAACAATTTACTACTACTTGTATAATGGGATTAATATTTATAAGTATATCTTTAATATTTATATGTGTTTTTGGATTCTTTTCATATAGTACTGATAGTAAAATGAAAAATATGGATAAAGAAACTAGAGCTTTTCATATCGTAGATAATTGTAGTATAAGTAATGATGGTAATCAAACATGTAAACCAATTTATGAGTATAATGTAGATGGTGTAAACTATACATGTCATTCGACAAATAATTCAAGTAATGTAAACCATAGTAAAAACAAAGTATACTATAATTCTTTAAAACCATCATCATGTGTTACACAATTTGACAAGTCTCTTGTTACTATGTTTAAGTTTATTTTAATTATTCCATTAATACTATTTGTAACTGGAACAGTATTTGTGGTAAAGAATATTATACGAAATAGGAGATATATGTATTTATCTAAAAATGGTACTTTACATAAAGGATTATCATTTAGTATTGTAAAGACTAATGCATCAGTAAATGGTAAGAAAGTAACTTACCCAAAGGTAACAATGAATGGTAAAGTATTTAAAGGAGAAAATACTACTGAAGAATTAAAAGATTATAAAAAAATTGATTTACTAGTAGATCCAAATAATTATAAGAATTATTATTTAGGATTTAATATAACTAAAAGAGATTGATTAATAAATAAAACTGATATATAATATATGTATCAAAGCGAAAAAGAAAACCAATAATAGTGATTTATTTAAAGAGAGTTATCGTTTGGTGAAAGATAATAATAATAACTATTTAATCTACTTTCTTAGTGGCTCTAATCAAGCCCGGGTAAAACCGTTATCAGTAATTAAGTTAATAAAAGGATGGTACCGTCTATATGACTCCTTATACCATCCTTTTTTTGTTTCTAGGAGGAAATATGAGAGAAATAGAAATAGGCAAGACTTATAAACATTTTAAGGGTCATATTTATAAAGTTATAAATATAGGTTATGACTCGGAAAACTATGATGAAAAGAATCCAGATAATTCTAGATTAGTAGTATATGAAAACATTGATACTAAGGAAGTATGGATAAGACCTTATGATATGTTTAATTCAAAAGTAGATAAGAATAAATATCCTGATGTAAACCAAGAATATCGTTTTGAAGAGATAAAGGAGAGATAATATGTTAGATATTAAATTTGTTAGAGAAAATAAGGAATTAGTAAAAGAAAATATTAAAAAGAAATTCCAAGATGAAAAATTACCATTAGTAGATGAAGTAATAGAATTAGATGAAAAAGTAAGAAGCTTAAAACTAGAAGGAGACACTTTACGTAATGAAAAGAATACTGCATCTCAAAATATTGGTAATTTAATGCGTGAAGGAAAGAAAGATGAAGCAGAAAAAGCTAAAGAAAGAGTTAAAGAAATTAATGATAGATTAGTAACTTTAGAAAAAGATGAAGAAGAATTAGGAAAAGAATTAAAATCTAAGATGATGGTTATTCCTAATATAATAGCAGATGATGTACCAATAGGTAAGGATGATACATTTAATGTAGAAGAAAAAACATTTGGTGATCCAATAGTTCCTGATTATGAAATACCATATCATGCTGATATTATGGCTTCATTTAATGGACTAGATAAAGATGCATCAGGAAGAGTATCTGGTAATGGTTTCTATTATTTAATGGGTGATATAGCTAGACTTCATAGTGCAGTGCTTGCTTATGCTAGAGACTTTATGATTGATAAAGGATTTACATACTGTATTCCACCATATATGATTCATGGTAGTGCAGTAGATGGTGTTATGAGTTTTGCTGAAAAAGAAAATATGATGTATAAGATTGAAGGAGAAGATTTATATTTAATAGGTACTTCTGAACATTCAATGATAGCTAAATTTAAAGATCAAATATTAGATGAAAAAGAATTACCTATAACTATGACTTCATACTCTCCATGCTTTAGAAAAGAAGTTGGAGCTCATGGTATAGAAGAAAGAGGAGTATATCGTATCCATCAATTTGAAAAACAAGAAATGGTAGTATTATGTAAACCAGAAGACTCTGAAGCTTGGTATGATAAGATGTGGAATTATTCAGTAGAGTTATTTAGAACACTAGATATTCCAGTTAGAAAACTAGTATGTTGTAGTGGAGACTTAGCTGATTTAAAATATAGATCATGTGATATTGAAGCTTGGAGTCCAAGACAAAAAGCATACTTTGAAGTATGTTCATGCTCTAACTTAACAGATGCACAAGCTAGACGCTTAGCTATTCGTTATCGTAAAGAAAATGGAGATAAAGAATTAGTTCATACTTTAAATAATACTGTTATAGCTCCACCAAGAATGTTAATAGCATTCCTTGAAAATAACTTACAGGCTGATGGATCTGTAAAGATACCTAAAGCTCTACAACCATATATGGGTGGTAAAGAAGTAATTATACCTAAGAAAGCATAGAAATATGCTTTTTTTGTTTAAAAAAATATAAATCTCCCTAAATATAAGAGAAAGGAGATTTATATGAATGAAAATTTTGAGTTGTATAAACATATTTTAAAAGATTGTGATATGTCTGTTTATAGTTTAACTAAGTTATTAGAAGATCTAAAAGAAAAAGACAACAAAATTAAAACTACAGTAGAAGATATTCTAAAAGGATATGAAAGATATTTAGAAGAGGCTAAAAACTATCTAGAAAGTAATGACTGTGATTTAAAATATGATGGTATGATGGCAAAAGCAGGAGCTAGAATGGGTATTAAAATGGAAGTAAAGAAAGATAATAGTGATTCTAGCATAGCTGATATGCTTATTAAAGGTGTTAGTATGGGTTCTATTGATATGGAAAAGAAAGTTAATGCTTATGAAAATGAAGCAGGAAAAGAAGAATTAAAATTTGCTAAAGAGTTTTTAGGCTTTCAACAGGATGTAGTGGAAAATTTAAAAAAATATTTATAAAATTAGCACTTTCACTTGACAAGTGCTAAAAATAGTAGTATAACTAAATTGTAACAAAGAGGAGGGATAATATGTTACCAATGAGAAAGTATTATTTAGATAGTATATTTGATGATTTTATGGAACCAAGTGTTACATTCGATCCAATGAAATGTGATATCTACGAGAAAGATGGTGCTTATCACATAGAGGCAGATATTCCTGGATTTAAGAAAGAAGAAATTTCTGTTGAATGCGAAGATGGCTATGTTACTATTTCAGCTGAAAAGAATTCTGAAAATGAAGAAAATGATGAAGATAAGAAATATCTTAAACGTGAAAGAAGTTATTCTAAAACAACACGTAAATTCTATATTGGAGATGTAGATTCAGATAAAATTAAAGCTGAATATAAAGATGGAATTTTAAGCGTAGTGGTTCCAAAAGAAGAAAAATTACCAAATAAGAAATCTATCGAAATACTATAAAATACTAAGAGCAGTTATAAAAATAACTGCTTTTTTTAGTCCACTTGACAAATGCATATAAACCTAGTAAAATAATGAATTGTCCCATCAAGAAGAGGTGTTAAAGAATGTTTGATAAGACAAAAGCAGTTGGAATAATTGAGGAGGACCCGTCCGCGGTATTTGGTTATATAAGAGCGGGAGAGTTCGACTTTGTGGGGGAACTACTTAAGAAGAAAAAGGTTGATATAAACACTTGTGATGATGCTGGTAATGATATATTAGTTAGATTACTACGTGCAGGAGCTTATAATATAGTTCTTGAAAATATGAGTAATAAGGATTGGAATATAAATCATCAAAATAAAGATGGTAATACTTTTGCTCATTATTTAGTATCTATAAATTATGTAAATGTAATAGATATAATATCTAAGATTAAAAAGAATAAAGATTTTTCACCTAATATTAAAAATAATAAAGGAGAAACTATTCTTGATAAATCAATAAATGATAATTATATTTATACTACAGTTAAAATATTAGAAGATGAAAGATTTAATAATATTGATGTAGTATCATTTAAACATTTATATGATACTTACATAAAGAGTAATAATTATGGAAAGTATTCTAAACTAACTAACTTAGAAATAATTCTTAATAACTTAAAGAATAAGAATTTATTACCAACACTAGAAAGAATAATAGAGTTTATTAAATTAAACTTTAATTCAATTAAAGAAGAATTCTTAAGTAAAAACAAATCTACAAGAATTGATACAATTATTCAAAATGTTTTGGAAGAAAACAATTTAAACAATGCCTAAGTGGCGTTGTTTTTTTAGGGGGTTTTTACATGGAAAGAATAAAGTTAACTGATGTTAGTGATTATATTAATTCTAAGAATATAATTAATGAATCAAATGGTATTAAAACTTATATATATCAAGATAATAAAGTATTAAAAATATACGATGAAGATTCTATAACTAGAATCACATCAGATGGTCTATTAAAACTTGATACTTTATCTTTAGAAGTATTTTTAAAACCTATTGATATGATAGTAGATGGATTAAAAATTGTTGGTTATACAGAAAAGTCTTTAGATAGAAAAGAAAACTATCCATTATTAATTGATGATGATAAATTATTAGCTGATATTTCTACTTTAAGTTTAAATGGCTTTAGGATAGATACTAATTCAATTGAATGTATTAAAACAGAAAATTGTACTTATTTTAGTGCTACATCAGGATTAAATTATAGTAATGCTGATAGAACACTTTTAAAGCTAAAATTAACTAGAGATAATTTAACATCAATGACTAAATATTTTGAAGATACTGGTATAACAGTAGATATAAATAAAGAAACTCCAAAAGAAAAAACATTATAAAATGCTTCTAAATGCTAGGAGCATTTTTAATTTTAGTGTATAATATTAAAAGAAATGGAAGTGGTACTATGATATTACCAGATTATAAAGAAGCAAAACAAAGGACTAGTAAGACTGTTCTACGTGAAGAGTATAATATTGATAAAGATTTAAAATCTTTAGGTAAAGGTAAAACTTATTATGTTAAGACATATGGATGTCAAATGAATGAACATGATAGTGAAAATATTAAAGCTATGTTAGAACAGATTGGTTTTACTGAAGTTGATGATTATGAAAAAGCTGATTTAGTTTTACTTAATACATGCAGTATAAGAGAAAATGCTCACAATAAAGCATTTGGTTTCTTAGGAAGACTTAAACATCTAAAAGAAGAAAAGAAAGATTTAATTATTGGACTATGTGGATGTATGGCTCAAGAAGAAGGTGTTGTAGATGAAATACTACACAAGTATAAATTCGTAAATTTTGTGTTTGGTACACATAACTTACATAGACTTCCATATCTTATTAAGGACAATATGACTACATCAAAACAAGTAATAGAAGTATACT
>Ga0310691_10007407_pt1 | contig 11446 bp, 10 predicted proteins | sample 176DNAGHGlowgp2_FD_203887 | JGI IMG/M metagenome (GOLD analysis project Ga0310691, IMG submission 203887) | Sheep rumen microbial communities from Palmerston North, Manawatu-Wanganui, New Zealand - 1766 DNA GHGlow gp2 (v2) (version 2) | ecosystem: Host-associated > Mammals > Digestive system >... | reverse complement strand
CGGTGCCGACTTCATTGCTCTGACTCAGAGCATCCTCGACGCCGCCATCGCTGCCAAGGCCGCCGACATCGAGGCTGTGAAGGCCCTCGACCTGGGCGGACAGACCGCCCAGGAGGCTGTCACACAGCGCTCGGGCATCACCGGCGAGAAGATGGAACTCGACGGATACCTCACCCTCGAAGGCGAGAACATCGAGGTCTACAACCACATGGGCAAGAACATGCTCTGCACCATGGTACAGCTGAACAAGGAGAACCAGGAGGTGGGCCACAAGCTCGCCATGCAGGTGGCTGCCATGAAGCCCGTTGCCCTCGACGCTGCCAGCGTGGAGCAGAAGGTGCTCGACGAGGAGTATAAGACCGCCGTTGAGAAAACCAAGCTTGAGCAGGTGGAGAAGTTCGTGGAGATGAAGCTGAAGAAGGCTGGCATCAACCCCAACCTCGTTGACAGCGAAGACCACATTGAGAGCAACATCAACAAGAAATGGCTCACCCAGGAGCAGGCCGACGAGGCCCGCAAGATCATTGCCGACGCAAAGGTCGAGGGCGAGGCCCAGCTGAAGCCCGTCATGATTGAGAACATCGCCAAGGGCCGCGTGCAGAAGTTCCTCAAGGAGAACTGCCTCGTAGACCAGGAGTTCCAGTTTGGCGACGGCGACAAGGCCACCGTCACTGAGTGGCTGAAGCAGCAGGACAAGGAGCTGAAGATCTTAGCCTTCCGTCGCTTCACCCTCGTTGCTGAGTAAGCTGAACAAAGAAAAATAGAAAAAAGTTGGTGTTGCTTGCAGGCGATACCAACTTTTTTTCGTATCTTTGCAAGCGGTATGTGTGTCACGACGACATTCGTGCCCCAACCAGTGGTGCCCATGCAAGGGGTCACTGACGGAATGTGAATATATTAAAACCTGAACTATATGCGACGAGAAATTATCATCAAGAACCGGGTCGACGAGTTGGAACGAGTGGCCCGCTTCGTCGATGACATCGGCGAAGAATTGGGCCTTGACATGGAATTGAAGATGAATCTCAACCTCGTGATTGAGGAGATGGTGTCAAACGTCATCTTCTATGCCTACCCCGAAGGCGTGGAGGCCGACATCGAGCTGTTGGCCGATTCCGACGGCAAGGAGCTGACCTTCACCCTCAGCGACCAGGGCAAGGAGTTCGACCCCACCATGAAAGACGATGCCAATCCCGACATCAACCCCGCCGAGCGCGACATCGGCGGCATGGGCATATTCATCGTTAAGAACATCATGAACAAGGTGAGCTACCAGCGGTTGGAAGGCAAGAATCTGCTGACTATGAAAAAGAACATTTAAGGATAAACAACATAACACACAATTATGACACAGATTTTAAAAGAAGGTGGCAAGACCATCATTAAGACTGACAAACGCATCGACACCATGAATGCCGCGCAGTTCGAGAAGGACATCGAGCCCGCACTGCAGGATCAGGGCGTGGAGCTGGAGATGGACTGCACGGAACTGAACTATATGGCCAGCTCTGGCCTGCGCATCATTCAGAAAACCATGCGCACCGTGATGATGAAGCGGGGCAAGTTCAAGATGACCAATGTAAGCCCCGAGATTTACAAGGTGCTGGCCATGACAGGCTTCACTAAATTCATGCCTATAGAACAAAAAGCTTGAGCCGATGACACCAGAGCAGCAACTGGCCGATGACTACCGCCGGCTGCAAGAAGACTACCGGCAGTTGCAGGCGGACTACGAGCAGCTCAGCCTCATGTTCGACGGCATGGGGCAGGGCTACGAGGAGGCGCTGAATCTCTACGACAAAGCCGTGGAGTCGTCGCGCATGAAGACCGACTTCATCCAGCAAATCTCCCATGAGATTCGCACGCCCCTGAACATCCTGAGCGGATTCACCCAGATACTCACCTCGGGCATGGAACTCGACGAGGCCATGGCCAAAGAGGTGAGCCAGGGCATCGACGACAACACCAGGCGCATCACCGGCCTGGTGAACAAGATGCTCGAACTGGCCGAGGCTGGCAGCGATGCTCCCATAGCGTGCAACGACGATGCTCTGGCGGTGCAGATTGCCGTTCAGGCAGCCGACGAGAGCGGCATAGGCGTGGCAGCACACCTGAACTTCGACTTGCAGATAGCCCCTGAGGCCGAGATGAGCATGGTGCACACCAATCTGCAGCAGGCCACGCGCGTGCTGTCGTTGCTGCTCGACAATGCCATGAAGTTCACCCATCCTGCCGAGGCCGCCGGAGGAGCAGCAGCCGTGAAGGAGAAGGCCAGCGTAGTGCTTCGCGTACAGCTCGTCGAGGCGGCGGCACCCGCTGACCCCCAGCAGGCAGCAACCCCAGGTAGGCAGCAACTGGCCTTCGTCGTAGAGGACACAGGCATCGGCGTGCCGCCAGAGGAGGCAGAGCATATCTTTGAGGAGTTCGTCCAGCTCGACCAGTACTACGATGGTACGGGCATCGGCCTCACCGTAGCGCGCAGCATCGCGCGCCGCCTGGGCGGCGACATCATCCTCGACACCACCTACACCGGTGGCGCACGCTTCGTTTTCACGCTGCCCATGCAGAGTTAATGCGCTATGTTAACGCTTGACGGGGAAAAGGAGGAAAAACCGTCGGAATGTTTGCTCGTGTCAGTTTTATTTTGTACTTTTGCAGCAGTTTTTCCGTTAGGCAGAAAACAAATGTGAATGATAACAATACAGCCCCCATCCCTGCCCCTCCAGGGGAGGGGCAGGGATGGGGGCTCTGACTTTATATAGAAGAATAGAATCGTAGTAAAAAGTAAATTCGTTAATCGTAAATAGCACAGTGTTTGAGAATTTATCAGAGAGACTGGAACGCTCGTTCAAGATTCTGAAGGGCGAAGGAAAGATAACCGAGATCAACGTTGCCGAGACGCTGAAAGACGTGCGTCGCGCACTGCTCGATGCCGATGTAAACTACAAGGTTGCCAAGAGCTTCACCGACACGGTGAAGCAGAAAGCCCTGGGCATGAATGTGCTCACCGCCATCAAGCCCAGTCAGCTGATGGTGAAGGTGGTGCACGACGAGCTGACGCAGCTCATGGGTGGCAAAGCCGTTGGGCTGAATCTCGAAGGCCGTCCGGCCATCATCCTCATGTCGGGCCTTCAAGGCTCCGGTAAGACGACTTTTACCGGCAAGCTGGCGAAGATGCTCAAGGAGCGCCAGCACAAGAAGCCGCTCCTCGTGGCCTGCGACGTCTATCGTCCTGCCGCTATTGAGCAGTTGAAGGTCGTGGCGCAGACCGTCGGCGTCGATGTCTATACCGAGGAGGACAATAAGAATGTGGTGGAGATAGCCCAGCATGCCATCCGCAAGGCTAAGCAGGAAGACTACAACCTCGTCATCGTCGATACCGCCGGCCGTCTGGCCGTGGATGAGGAGATGATGCAAGAGATAGCCAACCTGAAGGAGGCCATCAAACCTGACGAGACCCTCTTCGTCGTCGACTCGATGACTGGTCAGGATGCCGTGAACACCGCCAAGGAGTTCAACGACCGATTGGACTTCGACGGCGTGGTGCTCACCAAGCTCGACGGCGACACCCGTGGCGGTGCTGCCCTGAGCATCCGCACGGTGGTCACCAAGCCCATCAAGTTCGTCGGAACGGGCGAGAAGATGGATGCCATCGACGTCTTCCACCCTGAGCGCATGGCCGACCGCATACTCGGCATGGGCGACGTGGTGAGCCTCGTAGAGCGGGCGCAAATGCAGTTCGACGAGGAGGAGGCGAAGAAGTTGGAGAAGAAAATCCGCAAGAACAAGTTCGACTTCAACGACTTCATGGGCCAGATACAGCAAATAAAGAAGATGGGCAGCATTAAAGACTTGGCATCGATGATACCCGGCGTGGGTAAGCAGCTGAAAGATGTCGACATCGACGACAATGCCTTCAAGGGCATCGAAGCCATCATCAACTCCATGACGCCGAAGGAACGCCAGAACCCCGACATCATCAACCAGAGCCGGAAGCTGCGCATCGCTCGTGGCTCGGGCACGAAGCTCGACGATGTCAACCGCCTGATGAAGCAGTTCGACCAGACACGCAAGATGATGAAAATGGTCACGGGCATGGATAAGAACCGCATGGCGCAGATGGCCGCTGCCATGAAGCAGATGAAGGGTGGGGGACTGCCCAAGTAGAGAAAAAGCAGCATCGAGACATTCAACGTTTTTAAAATTCTTAGAGTTATGGCAATAGTTAAATGGTTAAAAAACCTCTTGGGTGGTGGCGCATCCGAGACGGAAGACGCCTCTAAGGAGACGGGAAAGTCTGCCGAACAAGTGGAGATAACCGATGAGTTCCGCAAAACATTCTCAGGGCGCGAGCGACTCAGCGACGAGCAGCGCCACAGCTTCATCCTGTCGCTGCTGACCATGGCGTCCTACATCGTCATTGCCGACGGCAGGGTGGAGAAAACGGAGACGGAATATATCGGCAAGTTCCTCGGACGGAACTTCGGCGACGAAGTGGAGGCCGAGAGCATGCAGGTGCTCGACAAGCTCGTGGCCAAGCATGAGGAGCTGCACCATACGAAACCCATGGCCTTCATACAGCTCATCGGTGACATGGGCCAGCAGATGTCGAAGACACTCAGTTCCGACCTGCGCTACCAGCTGCTGAGCATGCTCGTCATGATTAGCAAGAGCGACGACAACCTCGACGACAAGGAACTGGAAGCCCTCCACGACGTGGCCATCTACATGGGCATGAAGGGCAAGGACGTTGACGACCTGCTCGACCTCGACCCTGAACTGGCCAAGCAAGGATGGCCCGACCTGCACATTGCAAGCGTGGAGAAGAACGCGTAGACCATTAAACAAATAATGAAAATATCAAGTGACATTAATCGACGGAAAACAGACGGCTGCCGCCATCAAGGCCGAGATAGCCGAGGAAGTGAGGCAGATAGTGGCCGCCGGGGGCAAGCAGCCCCATCTGGCTGCCGTGCTCGTGGGCCACGACGGAGGCTCCGAGACCTACGTGAAGAACAAGGTGCTGGCTTGCGAAGCCTGTGGCTTCAAGAGCACCCTCATACGCTATGAGGACGATGTCGCCGAAGAAGAGCTGCTGCAGTGCGTCGACCGCCTGAACCGCAACGGCGACGTCGACGGTTTCATCGTGCAGCTGCCCTTGCCCCGACATATCGACGAGCAGAAAATCATCGAGGCCATTGACTACCGCAAGGATGTCGACGGCTTCCACCCCATCAACGTTGGGCGCATGGCCATCGGCCTGCCCTGTTTCATCTCTGCCACACCCTTAGGCATTCTCACCCTCCTGCAGCGCTACGGCATTGAGACATCGGGTAAGAAATGTGTCATTCTGGGGCGCTCCAATATTGTTGGCAAGCCCATGGCGCAGCTCATGATGCAGAAGCAGTGGGGCGATGCCACCGTCACCGTATGCCACTCGCACTCGAAGACGCTCAAGGACGACTGCCGCCAGGCCGACATCATCATCGCTGCCATCGGACAGCCGGAGTTCGTCACGGCCGACATGGTGAAGCCAGGGGCCGTGGTCATCGACGTCGGCACTACGCGCGTGGCCGATGCCTCGCGCAAGAGCGGCTACCGCCTCACGGGCGACGTGAAGTTCGACGAGGTCAGCCCGCTCTGCTCCTACATCACCCCCGTTCCGGGCGGCGTAGGACCCATGACCATCTGTTCGCTGATGAAGAACACGCTGGCTGCCGGAAAGAAGGAGTACTACAAGTGATGCTGACCGAAAACCGTCAATGCAACCATAGGAGAGCGTGATGAATGAGCAGATAGCTGCCGCACGGCAGCTTTATGAACAGGGCAATGCGTGGCGCAAGCAAGGGCAGTGGCATGAGGCCATCAACTGCTACATACAGGCCGCGCAGCTTGACCCCGATAGTCCTGCCGTGGAAGCCAAACGCATGCTCGACGACATCATGAGCTTCTACTGCAAGGACATGTATAACCCTTGAATCACCGCTCTTCATTCCTGCCATATAGGGGCCAAGTGCCCCTTTTTTTGCGCACTTGCACTTCTTGCACCTACAGCTGATTATCAAGCAGTTATCTTGCACCACTACTTGCACCACAAGTTGCACCTGTGCTTGCACCACTACTTGCATCGAGGCTTGCTTTGGCCTAACTGTATATTTATGCAAAACGATGCTACAGGATATACAGAAAAGCAAAGAAAACGGCCATCGTAAAGAAAAATTACCTGAAGTGCCAGTTTTTTTCAAAAACCCGTTAGTTTTTTTCAAAAAGGCGTGCGTTTTTTTCGCTGAACTGGCACTTCATGAAAGTGTATATTTATTCAGTGTGGTGCAGGTAGTGGTGCAGGTAGTGGTGCAGGTAGTGGTGCAGACACAGGTGCAACTTGTGGTGCAAGTAGTGGTGCAAGTAGTGGTGCAAGATAACTGCTTGATAATCAGCAGTAGGTGCAAGAGGTGCAAGTAGGTGCACCTGCTCTTTCTTGGTTTAGTCGCTGAATATCTCAGGTAGCTGGTTTCGGATAGATACGTTCCCGAAAGTGCAATTTTGTTTAATGGATTAAATAAAATGGAAGAAAAAATTCCTGCTTGGAAATGGTTTATTGAATAACAGGAACTGATTCTATTGTTTGCGTCGTAACTTTCTGAATGTAAACAAAAAAAAGGGGCTTTACAGCCCCTTCAGTAGTCGGTAAGGGAATCGAACCCTTATGCCAAGATTGAGAATCTTGTATCCTAACCGTTAGATGAACCGACCAGGTTTTCAATTGCGAGTGCAAAGGTACGCATATTTTTGGTATTGGCAAAATCATTCAAGTTAAAGAGTGTTAATGGCTTGTTTTTCTTTTTTTTGAGGAAGTGGCATGAAAAAACCCTGCTCCATCCTAAGACTTCGCAGGGTTCATAATGAAAGGAGGAGTGGTACCTCCAGGAATCGAACCGGGGACACACGGATTTTCAGTCCGATGCTCTACCAACTGAGCTAAGGCACCATGTGAGGTTGCTTCCTTTCGTTTGCGGGTGCAAAGGTACGAAGTTTTTTTGGTTCTGCCAAATTTTTGGTGGTTTTTTTTCCAAAAATCTTCTTTTTCTCCTTCTTCCCGTCTGTTTTTGCTCCTTTCTCTGAGGTTGGTGGCTTTTTTCGTGCTATTCAGTCTTTTTGTAGTGGGTTCCATCCTTGTGCCTTGAGCTGGAACTCTTGGTTGTCGCGTGTGACGAGAACATGTCCGTATTTCTCTTCGGTGATGTGGCCGATGAGGTGTATGCCCTCTATGTCGCGTACTTTCTCCAGGTCGCCGATGTTCACGGTGAAGAGCAGCTCGTAGTCCTCGCCTCCGTTGAGTGCGCAGGTGGTGACGTTCATCTCCATCTCCTCGGCCATGACGGCTGTCTGGTAGTCTATAGGCAGCTCTTTCTCGTAGATGCGGCAGCCCGTTTTGCTCTGCTTGCAGATGTGCATGAGTTCGGAGCTCAGTCCGTCGCTGATGTCCATCATGGCCGTGGGTCGTATGCCGGCCTGTCGCAGCTTCTCGATGATGTCTCCCCTGGCCTCGGCTTGCAGCTGTCGTTGCAGTAGGTACTCCTTGCCGCTGAAGTCGGGGCTGAAGTGCGCCAGCTCTTCAAGGGCTTTCTTGTCGTTTTTCCGTTTTGCCTCTTCCACCTGGCTGTAGTAGACGCTCTTCTCCCGCTCCAGGAGCTGCAGGCCCATGTAGGCTGCTCCCAGGTCGCCGCTGACGCAGATGAGGTCGGTGTCGTGGGCTCCGCTGCGGTAGACGATGTCGTCCTTTCGTGCCTCGCCAATGCAGGTGATGCTGATGGCCAGTCCGGTGTAGCTGGAGGTGGTGTCGCCGCCGACGATGTCGACGCCCCATTTCTCGCAGGCCAGGCGCAGCCCTTCGTAGAAGTCTTCCATGTCCTCCACGCTGAAGCGTTTGCTCAAGGCCAGCGAGACGGTCATCTGTCGGGGGGTGCCGTTCATGGCGAAGACGTCGCTGATGTTCACCATGGCCGATTTGTAGCCCAGGTGGCGCAGGTCGGTGTAGGTGAGGTCGAAGTGTACGCCCTCCATGAGCATGTCGGTGGTGACGAGCACCTCGCTGTCGGGGTAGTGCAGCACGGCGCAGTCGTCGCCGACGCCGTGCAGGGTGCTGGCGTTCTGCGGCTTGATGTCGTGTGTGAGTCGTTCTATAAGGCCGAACTCGCCGAGTTGTGATATGTCCATAGTGCGTTGAATATGCTGTTATTTGAAACTGATGGTCCTTGGAGTGGCAGTGGTTTGCTGTTCTTTTTGTGTAGGGTGGGGTGTTGTGGCTTCCGTTGAGTCTTTTCCTCGTGCGAGAATGCTGTTGCGTGAGTTCTTGCGCACATAGCCGACGATGAAGTTGTCGAACATCTCGGCCTGCTCCTCCTGCATGAACCTGATGCTGATGGGCAGCGAGAAGAGCCGCTGTCGCACGTCGCTGCTCAGCCCTTCGGCTGCTGCGAGTCTGACGGCATCCTTCTCTGTGGTGACGATGATTTTCGGCGCGGCCATCTGTGCGAAGACCGTGTTGATGTGGTTGACGTCTTTCTCGCTGAAGGAGTGGTGGTCGGGGTAGGTGAGGGCAGTGGTGGATGCGCAGTCGACGTGTAGTGCCTTCAGGTCTTCCTGTAGCTGTCGGGGCGATGCGATGCCCGTTAGCAGCAGCACGTGCTGCTGTCTGAGGGCTTCGCTTATCGTGGCAGAGACGGGCTGTGCCTCGCCGGGGAAGACGGGCAGCGGCTGTTGGTAGTCGATGGTGGTGAAGTAGAGGTGCTGGTAGGGGTAGAGGTCCATGGCCTTCCGTATGACCCTGAACTCCATGGGCTTCAGGTCTTTCGGACATTTCGTGACGATGACGATGTCGGCCCTGTCCTTGCCTTTCATCGGCTCGCGCAGGCGGCCTACTGGCAGCAGCTTGTCGTAGATGATGAGGCGGTGGTAGTCGACGAGCAGGATGTTGATGCCGGGCTTCACGTAGCGGTGCTGGAAGGCATCGTCGAGCAGGATGACGTCGAGGCGGCGGTCGTTCTTCGTGAGCTGCTCTATGCCGTGGACGCGCTTCTTGTCCACTGCCACGCTGATGTCGGGGAACTTCTGCTTCATCTGCATGGGCTCGTCGCCAATGTCGCGTGCCGTGGTGCTGTGGCCGGCCAGGAGGTAGCCTCGGCTCTTCCGCTTATAGCCCCTGCTGAGCACTGCCACTCTGAAGTGCTCCTTCAGCAGGCGTATGAGATACTCCACATGAGGTGTCTTGCCGGTTCCGCCCACTGTGATGTTGCCTACGGCGATGACCGGTATGTGGAAAGCGCGACTCTTCAGCAGCCCCACGTCGAAGCAGAAGTTGCGCAGCCTCACTGCGCCGCCGTAGAGCCAGCTCAGTGGTGTCAGGCTTTCCCGTGTCTTGATGAAGTCACCTTCCATATTGCCGATTCTGATTTTTCCTGTTGACTATTTCACTGAGGCATCGAAGGGCAGACGGGCCTGCAGCCTGTTGCGCTGCTGGTCGAGGCGGAGCTGCATGATGGGTTGGTAGAACTCGCCCAAGAGCTGCTTCATCTGGCGGTTGAGGTAGGTGTCGGGTTGGTTCTCGCTGTTGAGGAGATTTTCCATCCAGTCGGTCTTCGCGGGGTAGGCCGTGGTGTGGTATTCAGGCAGATGTGCCAGCTCGGCGGCTTTCTTCACGGCATCGTCGAGCGAGCCGAGGGCATCGACGAGGTGTATGGGCAGTGCGTCGGTGGCCAGCCACACGCGCCCCTGTGCTATCTCGTCAACCTGTTCGCGGGTCATGTTGCGGCCTTGGCCCACGATGCTGAGGAAGCGGTCGTAGCCCCGGTCTACGTAGCCTTGGAGGTAGCGTATCTCCTCGCTGTTGTCCTTGCTGAAGATGAGGTTCGTCTCGTAGTCAGAGAATTTGTTGGTGGCATATCCGTCCCAAGTGATGCCCAGCTTGTCGGTGACCAGCTCGCTGAAGTTCGGCACGAGTCCGAAGATGCCGATGGAGCCGGTGATGGTGGCAGGCTCTGCAAAGATGTAGTTGGCTCCGCAGCTGATCATGTAGCCTCCCGACGCTGCCACGCCACCCATGCTGACGACGACGGGCTTCTTCTGGCGGAGCTGCTGCAGGGCGTGCCATATTTGCTCTGAGGCCACGGCACTGCCACCGGGAGAGTTGACGCGCAGCACCACGGCTTCGACGTCGGGGTCGTCGGCCAGCCGCTGCAGGTCTCTCACGGTGGTGTTGCCCACGATGTTGTGACCACCGTAGAAGTTGGTCGTCAGTTCGTCGACAATCTCGCCGTAGGCATAGTAGACGGCCACCTGGCCGCCCTTCTTCTTCACTTTCTTAGCGGGCTTGAGGTTCATCATGTCGTTGAGGGTCAGCAGGTTGATGGCTTCGTCCTGGCCGATGCCTAACTGGCGGCGCACCACCTGCTGCATCTCGTCGGGATAGCAGGCGCGGTCGATGAGGCGTGCCTGGCGGTAGTCGTCGGTGCTGGCAAAGAGCATGATGCTGTCGCTGGCCAGCGAGTCGAGCTGCTGCGCGCTCACCTGGCGGCTCTCGCCAATCTGCTTCGTCCACTGCTGCCAGATGCCGCTGAGGTACGCCTGGTGCTGCTCGCGGTCTTCGGCGCTCATGTCCTTGCGGGTGACGCTCTCGACGTAGCTCTTATATTTGCCCACGCGGGCGGCCTGGTACTTCACGCCCACCTTCTCGTAGAGTCCTGTCATGTACATGCTCTTGCCGCCCATGCCCTTGAAGTCGATCATGCCCGTGGCGTTGAGAAACAGCGAGTCGGCCGCCGTGCAGACGTAGTAGGCGGCCTGCAGCATCTCGTCGCCGTAGGCATAGACCCACTTCCCGCTCTTGCGGAAGTCGAGCAGGGCATCGCGAATCTGCTGGGCCGTGGCCGGCGAGTCGAAGGTGGCGGCTCCGCCCTCAAGATAGATGCCCTCGATGTTCTCCTCGTCGCGTGCCAGCCGTATGGCTTTCACAATGTCGTCGAGGCCCATCATCTCCATGTCGGTAGAGCCGAGGAGCAGGTCCAAGGGGCTGCTGTCGGCGGCGCGCTCCTCCACCATGCCGTTGAGCTTGAGCACGAAGACGCTGTTGGCCTTGGCTTTCACCTTCGTGTCGCCCCCGGCCAGCAGGCCCATGACGGTTAGCGACAGGAGCAGGATGCCCACGATGCTCATCACTATGATGCCACAGATGGTGGCCATCATGTATTTGAAGAAGTCTTTCATCTGACTGTATAATATATTAATAATGTATATGGAGCCGCAAAGTTACACATTTTTTTTCTACTATCGTGCAAATATGCCATTATTTTTTATTATCTTTGCACGCCAGTAACAAATCAAAAACAAAAACATACTATTTTATGCGACAAAGACTAACGACGTGTCTGCTCGTACTGCTGCTGTGCAC
>Ga0310691_10007406_pt1 | contig 11447 bp, 12 predicted proteins | sample 176DNAGHGlowgp2_FD_203887 | JGI IMG/M metagenome (GOLD analysis project Ga0310691, IMG submission 203887) | Sheep rumen microbial communities from Palmerston North, Manawatu-Wanganui, New Zealand - 1766 DNA GHGlow gp2 (v2) (version 2) | ecosystem: Host-associated > Mammals > Digestive system >... | reverse complement strand
CCCACAACTACATGCTGAAGGATATGGGCGACGGCTTCGCGATGTTCGGCAGCAACATCACGATCCTTGAGGATTCCGGCAAACTCGACAACCAGGTCCTGATCGACTACATCCAGTCGATGCCCGAAGTTGACGGCAAGCACGTCGTCGAAGGCTACACCGATCCGAAGGGCGAAGGCCGCATCACGGTCGTCACCGAAGCGGAACCCACCGGCGATACGATCGTTCTGTTCACGAACGACGTGCACTGCGGCATCCGCGACGGCTGGGGTTACGCAGGCGTTGCAGACCTCAAGAAGACGCTCGAAGCGGAAGGCAACGAAGTCATCCTCGTTGACGCGGGCGACCACAGCCAGGGCGGCCCGATCGGTTCGCTCACGCAGGGCACCGCGATCATCGACATCATGAACGCCGTCGGTTACGATCTCGCGATCCCCGGCAACCATGAGTTCGACTACGGCATGGATCAGTTCCTCAACGTCCTCGTGACGAAGGCGAACTATCCGTACGTTTCCGCGAACTTCATGGATCTCACCACGAACACCCCGGTGTTCGATGCATACAAGATCATCGAAGCAAACGGCAAGAAGATCGCGTTCGTCGGTCTTTCCACTCCCGAATCGATCACCAAGTCCACCCCCGCGTACTTCATGAATGCAGAACGCACCGAGTACATCTACGGCTTCTGCCAGGATGATACCGGCGCAGGCGTCTACACCGCGGCACAGAACGCGATCGACGCGGCTAAGGCGGAAGGTGCGGATTACGTCATCATCGTCGGCCACATGGGCATCGACGAACAGTCCCAGCCCTGGACGGCTCCCGAAGTCATTGCAAACGTGACCGGCGTCGACGCGTTCATCGACGGTCACAGCCATTCCGTCATCAACAAGACGGTCACGGCTAAGGACGGCAAGGACGTGCTCCACGGCCAGACCGGCACGAAGCTCGCGAACGTCGGCAAGCTGACGATCAAAGCGGACGGCACGATGACCATGGAACTCCTCCCCGCTTCCGAGAAGGTCAAGGATGATCCGGAAGTCGATGCGTACATCAAGACGATCGAGGATGAGTTTGCAGCGCTGCTTAACACCGTCGTTGCATACACGGATCACGTTCTCACCATCAAGGATCCGGATACCGGCAACCGTGCGGTCCGCAGCGCGGAAACGAACCTGGGCGACCTGTGCGCCGACGCATACCGCTATATGTTTGACGCGGATATCGCGTTCGTCAACGGCGGCGGCGTCCGTGCAGACATCGCGGAAGGCGACATCACGTTCCAGCAGATCATCAACGTCCACCCGTTCGGCAACACCGCGGTGCTCGCGGAAGTCACGGGTCAGCAGATCCTCGACGCGCTCGAAATGGGTGCGCGCGTCTGCCCGAGCGAGAACGGCGGATTCCTGCAGGTTGCGGGTCTCACCTATGAGATCCACACCTACCTCGATCCGAACGTCGTCATCGATGACGCGAAGGTCTGGCAGAGCTCGGCGGGTCTTGACGAATACCGCGTCAAGAACGTCAAGGTCTTTAACAAGACGACCGGCGAATACGAACCGCTCGACCTTGCGAAGAAGTACACGCTCGCATCCCACAACTACATGCTGAAGGATATGGGCGACGGCTTCGCGATGTTCGGCAGCAACATCACGATCCTTGAGGATTCCGGCAAGCTCGACAACCAGGTCCTGATCGACTACATCCAGTCGATGCCCGAAGTTGACGGCAAGCACGTCGTCGAAGGCTACACCGATCCGAAGGGCGAAGGCCGTATCACGATCGTCACCGAAAAGCCCGCTCCGCTGTTCTACGGTGAAGACGTCGATGCGAACGACGTTGCGGAATACGTTGACGGCACGACCCTGTACCGCTACGACGTCAAAGTCAAGAACATCGATCCGAAACTCGACGTAACGAGCCTGCAGGCCTATCTGCAGTTCGACAACACCGCGTTGAAGTTCGTTAAGGCAACGTCTGCGCTCGAAGGCAGCACCGGCATCAATGAAGCGGATGGTCTCATCTCCTTCGCGTGGGCAACCAACGGCGAAGGCATCCAGCTTGCGGACGACACCGTGGTCGTTTCGATCTACTTCGAACTCGTCAAGCCCGTTGCGGACGGCACCAAACTCGACGTTGTCTTCACCGCCGGCCCGAACGATGCGACCACCGGCTTCTCCTTCGCCAGCGACGATACCATCGTTGAAGCGGATGGGATCGAAACCGTAAACGGCAGCCTCACCTTTGCCGCACCCGAAGCGATTCAGTTCGTCGGCGCAGAAGTGCTTGCAACCGACGTCATGGTCGTGGAAGACGGCAAGAAGCTGTATCGCTACGACGTGAAACTCGCGAACGCGCCGGAAGGCGGTCTTATGATCAACAGCGCGCAGATCTTCCTCTCCTACGACGCGAAGCTCCTTACCTTCGTGAAGGCGGACGGAACGATCGATTGGACGATCGGTCAGAAGACCGGCAAGGTCCTGGCCGTCTGGGCGTCCGAGACCGAGATCACGGTTCATAACGACGACATCGTCCTGTCCGTGTACTTCGAAGCGTCTGCGGCAGCGAACGGCAAGACAGTCGAGATCGCGTTCACCACGAACACGCTCGATACCGCCAGCGCAATGTCCGTCGTATACGGCGGCACGGTCGTTGAACTCGAAGCGGAAACCGTCGACGGCAGCATCACGTTCCCCGAAATCATCTGGGGCGATGCGAACTGCGACGGCAAGGTCACGGCAGCCGATGCGGCGCTGATCCTCCGTTCGATCGTCGGTCTCGCGGAACTCTCCACGCAGGGTGCGCTCAACGCTGACGTTAATGGCGATATGCAGGTAACCGCAGAAGATGCGGCGCTCATCCTCCGCTACATCGTCAAGCTGATCGAGAAGTTCCCCGCGGAAGAATAACTCCTTACTGAACATAAAAAAGAGGGTCGCTTCGTGCGATCCTCTTTTTTCATACAAAAAGCCGCCGATTCGGGCGGCGCGATTCTTTCAGAACGCTTTCATGCGATCGTTCAGTCGACGGTATACCGGACGCATCCACGGTTCGGAGCACGCTTCGATTGCCTCCTCAGGCGAAAACCATGCAACGGCGCTGTTCTCGTCCGCCTTCACGTGCAGGGGTTCCGTATCGTCCGCGATCAGCAGATACGTCCCGTTCAAATGCAGATGCGCCGGAACGAACGCACCGCGCTTGAAATGCGGATTCACGGTCAGCGTCTCGATCGAGAGCAGCCGATCCGATGCGGGATGCACCGACAAAAGCCCCGTCTCCTCCGTCGCCTCGCGAAGCGCGACGCGCAAAAGATCCCGCTCACCGTCTGCATGACCGCCCGTCCACGCCCAGGAATCATAGATGTTGTGATAGATCATCAGCACGCGGTCGCGGGATTCGTTCGCGATCCACGCGGACGCGGTCACGTGGAACAGCAGATTGCTTCGTTCGTATACGTCGGCATACCGATTCAGGCAGTCGAGCATGACCGCCTTGTCCGTTTCCTCCTGCGCGTCGCGCGGAACGTATTGCATTAACGCTTCAATAAAATCCATATCCGCAGTATACCATGCGCCGCCTCTTGTGCGCAAGCGCACTTTGGTGTATACTGTAGAAAAATTGCGGAGGTGCCTATGGTACACATCGGAAACGATTGGGACGACCTGCTCAAGCCGTATTTCGACTCGGAGCAGTATCAATCGCTGCGGCGGTTTCTTGCCGAGGAATACCGCACGCATACGGTCTACCCCGATATGTACGACATCTTCAACGCGCTGAAGTACACGAGCTTTCACGATACCCGCGTCGTTATCCTCGGCCAGGACCCGTATCACGGCCCCGGGCAGGCGCACGGACTGTGCTTTTCCGTGAAAAAGGGTGTGGAACCGCCTCCTTCTCTCAAAAACATCTTTCACGAGCTGCATGAGGATCTCGGCCTTACCGAGCCGAAAAACGGCGAATTGACCGCCTGGGCGCGTCAGGGCGTGCTTCTTTTGAACACCGTGCTGACCGTGCGTGCGCATCAGCCGAACTCCCATAAGGGACACGGCTGGGAAGCGTTTACCGACCGCGTGATCGAACTGCTCAACGAAAAAAAGACGCCGGTCGTTTTTCTGCTGTGGGGCGCGAACGCGCGCAACAAGGCGAAGATCGTGACAAACCCGATCCACGTCAAGCTCGAAGCGCCGCATCCGAGCCCGCTTTCGGCATATAACGGGTTCTTCGGCTGCCGTCACTTTTCCAAAGCGAACGCGTGTCTTGTAAAAACCGGTCAAACGCCGATCGATTGGCAGCTCGAATAACGGCTCTTTGAAACAATTCTTTTACAAAAATACAAAAAAGGCATTGACAAAACCGACAATCTTCTGTATTATATCTCTTGCCTGCTCGGTTCGTCTAGTGGCCTAGGACACCGCCCTCTCACGGCGGTAACACGGGTTCGACTCCCGTACCGGGTACCAAAGAAGCCCCAGATTTGGGGCTTTTTTCATACCAATAAACAATGGAACCCGTTGATTTACGCATTCGTTTTGAACTGCGTTCTGAAGAACAATCCGGGCAGAATACTGCGATAGAGGTCCGAATAAATCAAACGCAGTTCTTCTGTCGTGTGGGATGCTTTTGCAGGCATTTCAAGAATGCGGTAATCCGCACCGAACACCACCGCAGTCAAATCGGTTTCCCGGCATCCGTTGCGAACGTAGAACTGCAGCCTTCGCTCGCGTAAAGCACGTGTTTTTGCATCCTTGGCTTTATCGGGATCCTCCACCTCAACGATCACGCAATTCGCATGCGCGAGGCAGGCCGATACCTGCTGCAAAAAGATTGAGCCAAATCCTGCATCTCGGCGGTTCACGTCGATCGCGAAATAATCGAGCAGATAATCGTTCTTGAGACGCACGAAAAAGGCGTATCCGAGGATTTCATCCCCCTCGAACAAGCCGTAGCAATCATATGCATCGTTCTTCCACGATCGCCGCATGGAAGCGAGCGGTTTCCGCTCGTTCCGCGGAAAATCCTTCTTCAGCCTCTGCTGATACAGCAGCTTGATCTGCGCAAAATCCGACAGCCGCCGCACGTTCCGTTTTCCATGTTCCATTTTATACTGTGCCATGTTGATTCAGTGCATCCAAAACGATCCGATCCGCGGGCAGCCAGTTCACATCATCAAGATGATCCATAGAGAGCCAGCACGCCGATTCGTGCTCTAAAAGCAGTAATTTGCCCGAAGCGATCGAACACATGAAGCAGTCCATCGACAGATGAAACTCCGGATAATCGTATTCTACCGTCTTGAGAAAGCGTTCCACCTGAACGGTCGCGGCGAGCTCCTCCCGGATCTCGCGAACGAGCGCTTCTTGTGGCGTCTCCCCCGCTTCGATCTTGCCGCCCGGAAACTCCCAATAATCCTTGTACGCACCGTACCCGCGCTGCGTGGCAAAGATCTTTCCGTCCTTATGTATGATTGCTGCAACAACTCTGATGCTTTTCATCGGTTCTTCGTCCTCGCAAGAATCATGATATTCCTGTTCCGTATTTCATTCAAGATGATCCGCTCCCTCATCTGCAGGAATGAACCGAATACGTTTCGAATCCCCCTGCCGATCGGAATCTTCCCGTCATCCAGGATGCTTCGATCCGTGAGGGACGAATGATTCCCTTCCGTCCGCACTCCAAAGAGAACGTGCCGACCATTGGACTTGCATTTCTCTTTTATTGCGCTCTCGTTTTCCAGTTTCCGTTTTCAATGCGTCCGTTTCGGATCTCATGCGCATAGACGTATGCCTGCGCGCCGATCTCACCGCTGTCGTTTTGAACGGTGACCGGCCCCCTGTGATACAGAGACCCTTCGCCCTCGTAGCGATCCATTTCGGGGAGCATATCGGCGGTAATTTCATATACTTCGCCGTAAACGGTGCCGCCCGCCATCGGACGAATGCCCGGATACCGGCCGAGGTTATAAAGCGCATAGTCTTTCAGCCGGTATTCACCGACGAACTTTGCGTTTGCAAGATACGCCTGCGCGCGCTCGCCGCGCATCAGCGTGCCGTATACGAAGATCCGGTATGTTTCTTTTTTCGACATGAACGCTCTCCCCTTTCCGTCTTAAACAGTCCTTGCACCGTATTTCCGTTCGAACGCTTCGACGATCGAAAGCAGATCGGGATCCTTCGCCGCGGTCGCAGAGGGATAGTGCAGCAGACAACCGAAGCGAAACTGACGGATCGCCTGTTTACGCAGATCCGTCGGAATCCCGTAAAACGCTTCCGCGATGCCGCCCGTAATCGCGGCGAGCGTATCGCTGTCACCGCCGAGAGAGATCGCGATGCGGATCGCGTCCTCGAACGACTCCGATTCCAGGAACGCTTCGATCGCCTGCGGGACCGTGTCCTGACAGGTCTCGTTGAATTCGTAGCTGTCGCGGATTTCATCGATCGTAAAATCGAGATCGTAGTAATGCTCTTCGATGAATGCGCGGATCTCCTTTTTCGAACAACCGGCGTTTGCCATCCAAACCGCGCAGGCCGTTGCCTCCGCGCCCCAAAGTCCCTCCGGATGATCGTGCGTTACGGCGGTCACCGCATAAGAAAGCGCTCTCGCCTCATTCAGGGTCTGCGCTGCCCAACCGCACGCCGAAACGCGCATCGCCGAGCCGTTGCCGAAGCTGTTGTAAGGCTGCGGATTCACGCTGAACATCCAGTCGGAAAAGTTCCCGCCGTAGCCGCAGGTATCGTACTGCTGCCCGATGCGCCGCATCCACTCGACCGTTTTTTCGGCAAGACCTTTGACCTTTCCGTCGGTTTCCAGGATCGCTTTCGCGACGGCAATCGTCATGATGCTGTCGTCCGTCGGAAAACAGTCGCTGCGAAAGAACGGAAATTCCTTGCTTTTCAGATTATCGAATTCATAGACGGATCCGACCAAATCTCCGATGATTGCTCCAAGCATTCTCGTTTCTCCTTTGTTCGTCGTGATTCGTTTCGACGACCGTATCCGCTTTGCCTTTGCGCGGCGCGTCAGACGCAAGGCGACATTCTCGAAAAGCGCCGGTGTTCTTTGGCTGCCGATATGCATATTATAGTCGATTCGCACACCGTTCGCAAGGTGCGTCCGCTCAAAGCAGAACGGGACCGTGAGGTGTGTGAAAACGGTCCCGCCCGTCGTGATCCGGGGTTCCCTCCCGCTTCACGCATAAAGCATACCGCTCGAGCCGTCCCATAAACCGGACCGCAAAAAGGGCTTCCTATCCGCGAAAGCGCGTGGTATAATAGCCGTATCGGAGGAATGTTATGAAAAAAACCGGAAGAATTCTGTCTCTGCTGCTTGCCGTTCTGCTGCTTGCATCGCTGTTCGGCTGCATTAAAAAGATTACTCCAGGTCCCGAACAGCCGTCGGGCGGCATCGACGCGCCGGTCTTTACGCTCGCACCGACCGATCCCGCGCAAACGGCGGATCCTGTCGACGAGTCCGCCGAATCACCGACCGCGGAACCGACCGAAGCGCCGACCGCGGGCCCAACCGCAGAGCCGACGGATACGCCGTGTCCCGTTTCGGAGGACGGCGAATACTGGACGAAGGATGAAGTCGCGCTGTACATCCATCTTTACGGACATTTGCCGAAGAACTATATCACCAAGGAAGAAGCGCAGGATCTCGGCTGGCCGGGCGGCTCGCTGGAGCCGTACGCGCCGGGCTGCTCGATCGGCGGCGGATACTTCGGCAACTATGAAGGACTTCTTCCGAAGAAGAACGGCCGCAAATACACCGAATGCGACATCGACACGCGCGGCAAAAGAAGCCGCGGGGCAAAGCGCATCGTATTCAGCAACGACGGTCTGATCTACTACACCGACGACCACTACGAATCGTTTACGCTCTTGTACGGGGAGGAGTAACATGGAATTCATCATCATTGACGGACGCCGCATGACCTCTGTCGAGGCAACGCACGCGTATCTTGCGCGGACGCTGCGCCTTCCTGCGTACTATGGGAAGAATCTCGACGCGCTGCACGACTGCCTTACCGATCTATCGCGCGACGTATGGATCATTCTGATCAACGGCGATGAGATGGACCGCGCGCTCGGCGATTACGCCGAAACGCTTCGCCGCGTTTTTACCGACGTCGGCAATCTGCCCTACGCGTGTCATTTCGTTGAACACCGTTCGTAAATGCGCATGAAAAACGCCGCAGGAAAACCTGCGGCGTTTCTTTTTCATGTCAGTCGGCGTGCAGAATGTTGTCGAAGCACTCGTCCTGCTCCACACCGTTGATCCGATACGGCCAGCCGTCCTCACCTACCGTATACGAAAGGACTGCGATCTTTCCGTCGAGCGTGCTGATCTCGGCCATCTGCTCACCCGGATTGATACGAAGGACGTAAACGTAGCTGTCCTTTGCGATCTTCGCGTTCTTTCCGTTGATCGTGCAGGGAATCTCCATCGTGGTATGCAAAAGGTCGCCGAAGTCCACAAGCAGATCGAACTCCTCCTGAATTTCCTCTTCGGTCGGATAATGGCAGTCATACCACCCGTCAAACGACGCCGTCAAAGATTCTCCCTGCGCGACGCCGCCGAAGAACCTCGTGCCGAGAAACTCGCAGCGCTCGTAAACGATCACCTGTCCCGCTTCGTCGATCCAGACGCCGCCCGTTTCAACCCCCTTGACCGGTTCGCCGTTTTCGAGATGCACTTCGGTCGTAACGTAATCGTCCGAACCCCAGTCGAGCTCTACGAGCAGGTTCAGATACGGCGTTTCGGGATCCAGATCGATCAGCACGACCTGATTCAGCATGGAACTGATGTCGAACGTGACCTCCCGATCGTCAATCAAGATCGTCGTGGTTTCTTCGTCTACGTCGAGGCGGAACGAAATGACCTCTTCCTCGCCGTCAAAGTCGATGTCATAACGAAACATCTCCGCTTCGGAAACACCCGAGCCGACTTCGTTGTACAGGTTATAGACCATCGGAAGTTCCGACACGGCAGGCGTTTCCGTCGGTTCCGGCGCCGGTTCTGCCGTCGGCCCCTCCGTCGGTTCGTGCACGTCCGTTGCCGGCGCGTCGCTCGGCGCGGGCGTATCCGGCTCGGCAGCAGCGGTCGGCTGTTCCGCAGGCTCTGTCTGCAGCGCGTCCGTTGCCTCCCCGGGCGATACGGATGCCTCCTCCTGATTGGTTTTCCCTTCGCATGCCGCACAGGCAAACAGAAGCGCAGCGCACAGCAGCCAGACGACGATCTTTTTCATAATACCCTCCTATCGCCGACTCCGGTGCTCCGGATCTCGACTGTTTCAGTATATCACAGGGAAAAACCGATTGCAATCCCGCGTTCTGCTTTCCCGTTTAACGGACAGGTTCTTTTGTATACTCGGATCAGAACCAAACGGGAGGACCGAATCATGATCGAACGAATCCGCTATCACCTTCTGATGCGCCGTCTGCGCGGCGAGATTGCGCGTACGCTGAACGGCAGCGCCGCGGCGCGCCCGCAAGCGCGGGAAAAGCCGCAAACCGCCGTTCCGACCGCTTGCAAAGCGTGCGGAAGTATTGTATAATATCGGTATGAAACCGTTGCTCCGCAGGCTGATCCTGTTTCTTTTGCTGCTGATGCTGCTGTCCGGCTGCTCCGGGCTGCATGCGTGTCTGCACGCAGACGATCCGGACGTTTGCAAGGCGGAGCGCGATGCGCTGTCCGAAAATCTGATTGCGGCGCGGCCGACGGCGTTCCCCGCCGTTTCCGACTCTGCGCTCGTCGTGACGGTGATCGACGTCGGGCAGGGCGACAGCATTCTGCTCGTCTCGCCCTCCGGAAAGGCAATGCTCGTCGACGCCGGTCCGTCCGGCTCGTTCGACCGCATCGACGCTGCGATCCGGAACTCCGGCATCGACCGAATTGACGTCATCGTTGCCACGCATCCGCACGAGGACCATATCGGTTCAATGGCGGCGGTGCTCGACGCGTATCCGGTCGGCGCGTTCTACACGATCCCGGACGAGCAGCCGACGGGGCTGTATGCCGCCATGCGTTCCGCGCTGGAACGGAACGGCTGCCCGGTGTTTCCTGCGCAAGCGGGCGATCGGATTCCGTGGGACGATTGCTGCACGGTTACGGTGCTTGCGCCGATTTCGTATCCGGACGACGACGTGTCACTCAACGACCGATCCGTCGTGCTGCACGTGCGCTTCGGCGATACGGCGGTGCTTCTGACCGGCGACGCGGAGGAAACGGCGGAAAAACGCATGCTTGACAACTTCCCGAAGTCGATGCTGAAGGCGGACGTATTGAAACTCGGGCATCACGGCTCATCCGGTTCGACCGGATACACGTTCTTCCTTGCCGTCGATCCCGACTTTGCGGTCGCTTCCTGCGGTGCGGACAACGATTACGGGCATCCGCATTTTGAAACGCTTTCGCTGCTGTATGAAACCCATACGGCGTTTTACCGCACCGATCTGGACGGTTCCATTACATTCCGACTCGACGGCACGAACGTGTCCGTCGATCCATTACGAAAGGAGACCCCATGAAAACCTGTCCCGTTTGTCAAAAAATGCTGACCGATCAGGCAAAATTCTGCTATTACTGCGGCGCGTCGCTGCTGAACGCCGACCCGATCGAAGCGCCGGTTGCCGAGCCCGCAGCGGACGCGGAACCCGTCGCGGAGGAACCGGTCAAAGCCGAACCCGCGCCCGTGCCCGAAGCGGCCCCCATCGAAACCGAGCCGAATGCAATCGATGCATCCGAACCCGTCGAAGAACCCGCGCCCGAAACCGAGCCGAATGCAATCGATGCATCCGAACCCGTTGAAGAACCCGCGCCCGAAACCGAGCCGCGTGCAATCCATGCATCCGAACCCATCGAAGAACCCGCGCCGATTGTTATGCCAGAGCCCTCCCCCGCGCCGGCAGTGGAACCTGCGCCGACGCCCGTCAAGGCGGAAACGCCCGTGCTCGCAACGGATACGCGCTCTTTGATGACGACCGCGGGATATATCTTCACAACGCTGTTGTTTGCGATCCCCGTCGTCGGTCTCGTGTTCATGATCATCTGGGGCTGCGGCAAGACGAAAAACATCTCGCGCAAGCGGTTCTCCCTCGCCTGCCTCATCATGCGGCTGATCTGCTGCGTTATCGTGCTCGCAGTCGCGGTATTCATGCTGATCTGCTTCTCGGGCAAGTTCCCGATTTTGACCGAAGCGCTCGCAAAATTCTTTGCGTAAAAACATAAAGCCTCCCTGCCGGGAGGCTTTTTTCGTGCAGGGAACAGGCGGTTGGAAAGAATGCGCACAAAACAAAAAAGCGGGTAAAACCCGCTTTTGATTTTGAGATGCAATTATTTGATTTCGCAGGTTGCGCCGACTTCCTTGAACGCGGCAACGAGCTTCTCTGCGTCTTCCTTGGAGATGCCTTCCTTGACGGCCTTGGGCGCGTTGTCGACAACTTCCTTGG